>OFHA01000401.1_pt1 | contig 38445 bp, 32 predicted proteins | sample 1521891 | NCBI WGS metagenome assembly OFHA01 (sample SAMEA3504089, study PRJEB24116) | mouse gut metagenome | biome: mouse gut; feature: mouse-associated habitat; material: faeces | place: Denmark | collected 2011
GGATACGCCGGCAAGTTTCTCATAAAACTGCTCCTGTGCATTGACGCGGATAAAATTCAGATCGTAATTACCCTCCGGGCCAAACACAGCCTCAACCTCATCTCCCTCATTTTTCCGAAGCAATCCGTGATCCACAAAGACACAGGTAAGCTGTTTTCCCACTGCCTTTGACAACAGCACCGCCGCCACGGAACTGTCCACACCGCCGGAAAGAGCACAGAGCACTTTGCCCCCTCCTATTTTCTCCCGAAGCTGCTTTATCGAAGTCTCCACAAAAGAGTCCATGCGCCACTCACCATTACAATGGCAGACATCCAACACAAAACTCCTCAGCATTTTCATCCCCTCAGCCGTATGCACAACTTCCGGGTGAAACTGTACCGCAAAGATACCACGCCCGGCATCTTCCATTGCCGCAACCGGGCACACCGGCGTATGAGCCGTGATCATAAATCCCTCCGGCGCCTTTGCAATATAATCCGTATGGCTCATCCAGCATATCGTTTTCTCCGCCACATTCCGAAACAGCACCGTCGCCGTATCCGTCGTCACTTCCGTTTTTCCGTACTCACTGACCGGCGCCGTGGCAACCTCGCCGCCAAGCACATGAGCGATTACCTGGGAACCATAGCAGATGCCAAGGACCGGAATCCCCAATGTAAAAAGTTCCCTGTCGCAGACAGCGGAACCCTCCTCGTAAACACTGTTTGGTCCCCCTGTCATAATGATTCCCTTCGGATTTAACGCCCTGATCTTCTCAAGGCTAATATTATATGGATGTACCTCGCAATAAACATTGCATTCCCTGACTCTTCGCGCAATCAGCTGATTGTATTGACCACCAAAGTCAAGAACAATGATCATCTCATGCCGCATCATCTGTCCTCCCTGTCCGTTTTATCACATATAACTCTCTGCAACTATCATTCCCGCAATATTAACCGTCTGATTCCATATACACATATACACCTCAGCTCATCATCCGCAGGAACAAATATGTTATAAGTATAACCTGAATACCTCTATTTGTCCATTTGTCTATTTCCCTGATTAAAACATGAAAACCGACAATTCCGGGTACACTATCCCTATGAAAAAACAACTATTGCAATCAACTTTTAAAAATATTCTGAAAGACAGGGAAAAAACCAGGCAGGAATACCTTTTCCTTATGACTTTCTACTTTTTTGCCGCATCCCTATCCGGTTTTCTGTGGGAAATCCTGATCTTCTACGTGAAAGAGGGGCATTTCAGAAACCGCGGTTTTCTCTACGGTCCATGGCTTCCCGTCTACGGAACCGGAGCCATTTTGATGTACCTGCTGTTATCAAAACAAAAACGCTGTCCCGTAAAAGTATTTTTGTATTCGGTTCTTCTGGGAACTTCTCTGGAATGGATCATCGGATGGATACTTGACTTTTTCTGGGATCTTCGATACTGGGACTATACCGGCTATCTGCTGAATTTCCGGGGCTACATCTGTCTTGCCTCCGCCCTTGGAATCGGAATTGCAGGCGTGCTCTGGATCTGCCTGTTTTCCGGACTTCTGGAAAATTTGTGGTTCCGTATCCCGCAAAAAACAGGGCAAGTGATCCTGACCACCGTGTTTCTTCTGTTTATTTTGGATTGCATCGCCGCGCTGATCTTTCCGAACACCGGCCGCGGCATCACATTCCCGGAATAAAATTCGATATATCCAAAGAGGCGGCATCCGCCGCCCCTTCCAAACTTATTTTCCTTCTTCCTTCGCCTTCTGATACTCCGCCGTCCAGTCAAGGCTTCTGAATTCTTCCGCCCTGTCATCAGTCTTGATAAACTCCACCAGCCGATCCATCATATCCGTAGGCCAAACGTCAATGTCAACTTCCGCCGTCGTATAGACGCCCTTTTTGATCATATCAAACCCAAACAGGTCCTTTACATGGGACTTCTTCGCCGCCTCGATCACATCTTTCACCAGATAACTCGGAATAAAGATCACACCGCCGCCATAACCGAACACCACATCCCCGGGCAGGCATACCGCACAGCCAATCTTCACCGGCGTATTAAAACCATTCATCACAAAATTTTTGATCGGCGTGGGATCTACGCCCCTGTAATAGATCTGCAGCCCGTCAATTCCCTCTATCTGCTCCAGATCCCGGATGCCGCCCCAGACTACCGCGCCGCCCGTTATGGTCCGATTTCTGATCGCTGTGGAGAGATTTCCGCCTACAAAAGTCCCCTCATATATCTTATCGTACATATCAGCGACCACAACGTCGCCCTCCACTAGAGAATCGATCACCCACTGATTACAGGTTCCCTTTCTGCCCTCTTCCGCACCGATCGCCTTCACGGTCTCTTCCAGATCCGGCCTTGCAGGCAGGAACGATGCCGTCACCGCTCTTCCCACCAGCTTCCTGTCATCATGTAACCGATAGAGTTTTTCCTCAAACTGATTCAGATAGCCCGCATTATAAAGCGGCGCCCAAATCTCCTCCAGTGTCAGCTTCCTCAGTTCCGCCAGATCCTCATCGGAAACCTTCGGCCTTCCGTCCGGCAGTCTTTCTCCCTCCCACTTTGATGTGAGCTGAATAATATCTTCCTTTACATTAAAATGCATGATTTATCCCTTTCTTTCGCAATCGCAGGACGTTTGCCTGCACACTTTAACTTTATCATCCATCATCTCCGCCAACCGGATCAGCTCCAGCAGCGATCATGTGAATAGTCGTTGTCCCACTCCGATGTCGGAACCCAAATACCCGGATAATCCGGATGCAGATGCTCTTTCAGCACTTCCTCGTCCAGTTCCTCAATGCCCAGTCCCGGCAGATCCGGCACGGTGATAAATCCGTGATCTACGATCGGCGCCTTCACACCCTTTTTCACCATCCTATCCCACCATGGAATATCTACGGAATGGAATTCCTGTGCAAGGAAATTTTCCGTCGCCGTAGCCACATGCGCAGCCGCCATGGCTGAAATCGGTGTCTCCGCCATATGTATCGCCATCGCAACGCCGTAATCCTGTGCCATATCGCCCACTTTTTTCAGCTCCAGCACGCCGCCTACCGTCAGAATATCGGGATGGATCACGGAAACGCCCCCCGCCTCCAGAAGCGGTCTGAAATTTTCTTTCAGATAAATATCCTCACCCGTACAGATCGGAATCGCTGTGGATTTCGCCAGCCTTGCATACTGGCCTGTCAACTGCCAGGGAATCATATCTTCCATCCACGCAATATTGTATTTTTCAATTCTTTTTGCCAGCTTAATGCAGGATTCCACGCCGATATGCCCGAAATGGTCGATTGCCAGAGGCACCTCATAGCCGATCACCTCCCTGACATCCTTCACATACTGCTCCAGAATATCATAGCCATGCTCCGTCACCTGTACGCCGGTGAACGGATGGGGAATATTCTGGTTATCATACCAGCGGTTTCTCTGCATACGTTCTTCATCCGTCAGGTTTCTCGGTATCGCATTGTAATTCTCGGAAGACTCCTTTAATTCCTGCACAAACCCAAGCGGCGCACACAGCGCTCCCGGCTCATCATACAGAAGGTCGATCCCCAGATCCATTTTCAGGAAAGTAAAACCCTTATCCATTCTCGCCTTCAGAGCCGCTCCCATTTCTTTCCCGGTATGCTTGCCTTCCACATCCGTATCCGCATAAACTCTGACTTTGTCGCGGAATTTTCCGCCCAGCATCTGATAAACCGGAACGCCGTAAGCCTTGCCCGCCAGATCCCACAGCGCCATCTCCACCGCGCACACGCCGCCGCCCTGTCTCGCATGGCCGCCGAACTGTTTGATCCTTCTGAACAATTTATCGATATTGCAGGGATTCTCTCCCAGAATCCTGCTCTTTAACGCAAGCGCAAAGTTCCTGGAACCGCCGTCACGCACTTCGCCGTATCCCACAAGCCCCTGATTTGTGTCAATCTTAAGGATCGTGCAGTGCATCGGTGCATCCACGATGTCCACCACTCTCATATCCGTGATCCTCAGTTCGGAAGGCCTGGAACAGGTATTCACATTGTCCAAAACTTTCTTAAATGTTTCTGCCATTTTCTGGTTCTCCTTGTCTCTTTCTTTTTATTTCCGCCGGCATCCGGCCGGCGCTCCTTATTCATATAATTTTTATACTACCATATAAAATCTCTCTACGCTCTTTATCGCAGCGCTTCGTATCCTACTTCACGCTGCCGTCCGCTTTTCCTGATACAAGCAGGCTCTGCGCAATAATATAAATAATTGTCACAGGGAGCGACGCCACCACGCAGCCCGCCATGATTCGTCCCCAGTTGACGATATCGCCGTACTTCCAGCTTGAGATCGCCACCGTAGCCGTCATCTCCTTCATGCTTGTCGTCATGATCATCGCGTACAGATACTCGTTCCAGGACATCGTAAAAGCAAATGTCGCCGTCACCGCGATACCTGGCAGCGCGATGGGCACGATAATATGCCGCAGGCTCTGCAGCCTTGTGCAGCCGTCGATCAGCGCAGCTTCCTCCAGCGCGTAGGGGATGGAACTGAAATAACTTCTCAGCATATAACAACAGTACGGCACTACAAAGGTCGGATAGATCACAAGCATCGCCCACCTTGTTCCGCCCAGCCCCAGTTTACTGACAAAAATATACATCGGAATAAACAGCACCGCCGTGGGCAGAAGGTAGGAAATAATAACCGTATTGCCGAAAAATTTTCTGCCCGGATATTTCAGCCTTGTCATCGCATAGGATGCAAAAACGCTGACCGTCAGGCCAAATACCGTCGTAATCGCCCCGATCATCAGGCTGTTCCCCAGATTTACCAGAAACTTCGCGTTGACCATCAGATCCACATAGTGCTCCGTCGTAAAGGCAATGTCAAACAGCGCCGGCCTTGCCACATACATCTCCTTGTCTATTGTAAAGGAGGATTTTATCATCCAGTACAGCGGGAAGATCGTCCAGAGCAGCGAAATCACCAAAATGACATAGGTTGTCGTCATCTTTAACACTTTTGACCTTTTTCTTGAATGCATGGTTCCTCCTCCCCTACTGTTCTTTCTTATTAAAATATGAGAATATCAGCATCATAACGACCAGAATCGGGATTACCGATGTCGCCACGGACAGCGCCTGCCCAAGCGAATTTTGAATAAATGCCTTATCATATGTATAAGTTGCAATCACGCTCGATGCATAGAGCGGACCGCCCCCTGTCACAAGCCAGACATTCTCAAAATCATTAAAGGTCCATATCGTAGATAACAGCGTCGTCACTTTCAGAACCGGCGCGATGGAAGGCAGCGTGATATACCAGAACTGCTTGAAAATGCCCGCGCCGTCCACGGTTGCCGCTTCATAGACCTGTTTATCCAGCGTCTGCAGCACGCCCAGGATACTGAACATAAAAAACGGCACGCCCCGCCAGATATTGACAAGCATCGCTGAGTACAGCACAATTTTCGGATTGGACAGCCATGCCACCGGCATATCCACAAGCCCCGAACCAAGCAGCAGGCTGTTGATAATACCGTATGTGCTGTCATACATCCATCTCCACGTCATCGCTACTACCATTCCCGGCAATGCCCAGGGAATCAGGAGCGTTGTTCTGAAAAATCCCTTTCCCTTAAAATCCTGATTCAGAAGGACAGCCCACAACAGCCCCAGCAACAGTTTCGCCAGGATGCACCCCCCCGTATAGATTGCCGTATTTCTCAGAGACTTCCAGTAAACCTTATCCTGAAACAGTCCGATATAGTTTTTTAACCCGATAAAATTCGGATCCGAACCCACCACCTTATCCGTAAAACTCCAGTAGATCGCCCGTATGAGCGGAATGCCCATGATAACAAAAATAACAAGTACAATGGGAATCATTAAAATAAGCCCGAGTCGTCTGTCTTTTACAGTCTGTGATTCCGTTTTTTTCATAGTTTTACCTCCATATCTACATATCCTGGTAAAATACAGAATTTCATCTCCTTCTCCTGAAATGAGGCAGCCGCCGGGCCGCCTCATATTCAAACCTGTTTACTCTTACTCGGCCTCATATACCTCTTTAAAGGATTTCTCCAGAATCTCCGCTGCCTCTTCCGGCGTTGCACCGTTAATCAGCATCTCCTGTACGGCTTTTACACAAAGCTGACTGCTGAAACAGGTCATTGCTTTCTCATCGGAGGGTGCGGGATAATAGGTTTTTACACTCTGTTTGGAGGATTCCATCCAGGGTTTGTTCATCTCATCCTGCCAGAACTCACTCTCATCCATACCGTTGATCACGGGCTGCCACATGGAACCCATAACCTCGATCATCGCCTCATAATTGTCCATATCATTGTAATAGGAACGGATAAAGTCTTTTGCTTCCGCCACATTCTTACCGGATGCAATCACACCGAATACATTACTGCCGCCTAAAGTATAACTTGCCTTAGGTCCTGCCGGATAAGCGATAACCTGCGTCTTTGACAGAAGATCCGGATCATCGTTCTTCATGGATGCGATAATGGAACCCGCGTTACAGATCACGCCTGCCGTTCCTGCAAGATACGCCTGATTATTCCACATATCATCGCCTGTTACAGCATCAGGGGAAATCAGTCCCTCATCGTACAGAGATTTGATAAATGTCAGCGCCTCCACCGTTTCCGGAGAATTTACAACCACATTGCCGTTCTCGTCAACCGTCTGGCCGCCCCAGTCAAGGATAATGGTACGGCAGAACCCTTCCGCATCGCCGCCGCCGGATGCGCCCATGGCAAATCCCAGCGCATAGAAGCCGTTTGCGGGATCATTGACGATCTTCGCCTGTTCTTTCAGCTCTTCCCATGTCTCCGGTACGTCAAGTCCCTTTTCCTGCCATTTGTCAATCCTGATATACATACCAGGAGCCGTAAACGCCTGGGGCACCATATACTGTGTATCGCCCAAAAGCCCTACTTTCAGCGCAGCATCCGTAAAGTCATATTCGGACATGATATCGTCCACATTTTCCAACTGGTTCAGGGATGCAAACTGTCCTACCAGTGTATCGTCGCCTACGATCAGATCAGGCGCATTTCCCGCCTCAATCGCAGCCATCAGTTTCTGCTTCATATCTGCGGAAGGCACGTTTACATAGTCTACCTCAACGCCCTGTTCTTCCGCAAACTTATCTACGGCAGCTTTCATCATCGTACCGTACTCATCCACATATTCCGCCTTATCCCAAAATACCAGCTTCCTCGCACCGCTGCCATCGCCTCCGGATGTCTCAGCACCCTCACCCGCATCAGACGCCTCTTCTGCCGGAGCCTCACTCTCAGCCGGTGCCGCTTCTTCCGTTGCCGCGCCGGATCCGCATCCTGCCAGACACGCCGCAACCATGCTTACTGCTAAAATTACAGATAACAATTTCCTTTTCATGTTATTTCCTCCAAATGATTTTTTGGTACAGCCGTCGTTTCGCCGGCCGTGATCTCAAGAGGTACCATCTGTGATTCAAATTCCGATGCCGGATTGTAAATAACTCTCAGCAATTTTTTAAATGCCGTCTCCGCAACTATATCCGCTTTCGACACAACCCTCGTCTGATTTTCTTCCTCCGAATTGCTTCTCCTGCAATACTCAATATTCACATAAGAAATATCTTCCGGTATGGATAATCCCAGTGTCTGCACCGCAAGCTGGAACTGCTGCCTGATGGCTGTTGAGATAATATATGCCGTAGGCCGCCTTTCCTGTTTTAAATGCTCCATCCAGATACCATAAATCTTCTGCTCCGAAGATTCCGCAGGAAACTCTATATATGTAAGATTCTTTTCCTCCAAAGCATACTTCTCACAGATTTCCTCAATTCCTTTTTTTCTGGTCTGCTCCACAACGCTACTGTCATTTTGTGTGAAAATCCCGATCTTCCTGTGGCCTAACAGAAATAAATGTTCCATGGCGTCTTTGATCGCCTTTTTATGGTCGGACGCCACATAACGGTAATCCTCATAATCCTCTATTTTCCCGCAGCAGACATAGGGTATGCCCGCCTCCTCAAACTCTTTAAAGAACAAATCTTCCGCTGACAGATCAAATATAATATACCCGTCTACTATAGACGCCGCCATTCCTTTCAGAAAACTCATCTCGTTATCTTTATCAAATGCTTTCCTGGAATAGATCAGCATGTTATATTTCAGTTTTTCGGATATATTCTCTATCGCCGAAAATACCGTAGGGTAATAGAAGGAATCAAATACCCGTGTCAGGCTTCCCGGGATGATCAAACAGATCGTTTTACTTTTTTCTTTATTTGGCAGGCGCCTCGCACTCAGATTTGGTGTATACCCCAGCTCCCGGATCGTGCTTTCAATCGCCTTTTTTGTTTCCGCCGACATCTTTCCGTACTTCTCGTTGAGATAGTTGGAAACCGTTGATTTCGATACGCCGGCACGTTTTGCCACATCGGATATTGTTATGCTCATCCTGCTTCCTCCTGTCTTGGTAAACTGCTTGTGAACCGTTCTAGTAAACCGATTTACCAATAATGGAAAAAATAAAATCAATTTTTCGATTGATTTTAAAAATATCCGATGAAATTATTAGTAAACCGATTTACTGCAAGAGCAAAATAACTACTCATATCGCTACTATAGTAAATACTGACGGCAAAGTCAATACCTTTTATTAATTCGTTAGTATCTTTGTGAGTTTTCAACATAATATGGATCATATTTTTATGCAATATTGCCATATCCGGTTATTTATTTTTTCCGATTCCCCTCTTTTCCCTGACAAAAAGAAAAACTACCGAAAAGTGCTCTCTTTCCGATAGTTTTCAATCTCATCTCTTTCCCTTTACGGAATCAAACTATTGTGTGCTGGTGCAGGTATTTCTCCCGTGTAGCCAGCCCTCCGCGGATATGACGCTCCGATTTATTCACATCCAGTACTGATCTCACCTGCTTTGCCAGAGCCGGATTTATTGCGGTGAGCCTGTCGGTTACATCCTTATGCACCGTACTCTTACTGATCCCAAACTCTTTTGCCGTTTGTCTTACCGTCGCATTATTTTCCACAATATAGCCTGCCACAGCAATGACACGCTCGTGAAGCAAATCGCCGGACTTGCCGTAAATCTCAGGCTTCCCGCAAGTCTTTGATTTGTTTTTCGTCATATAAAAAATCCCCCCGCCACGCTTTGTTACATCTTATGCCCGGCGAAGGGATTTTATTCCGGTAGGGGATTTTATTCCTCTCTGTGCCAATAATAAAAACTTTCCGCTCCTCTGCTGTAAAGCTCCAGTGTTTTCCCCTCATCCTTTAAATTGTACTCATACTGCAAAGTGCCGCCCGTCACCTGAATACGGATTTCCCGCACCCCTTCCTGCTCTTTTTCCACGACGCTGAAAGTCCCGTCACTGTTTTCCGAAGTCAGAATATAAAAACCATTCTCTTTTGTAAATTCGTACCTGTTTCCGCCGTCATCCTCCCATACGCCGAGGATCTCCGCTACTCTTTCGTCATCCGTATCCAATATCTTCCATCCGGCAGGGATCAGCAGCCTTTTCTCCTCACTCCCCTCCAAATCCTCCATATATAATCGATATCCTGTTTCATCGGAAGAGAGCAGGTAAACTTTTTCCCTCTCTCCTGCCGTAATCTGAACCAGAATATTATTTTCCTCATCAAAGCCGCAGGTGTACTGAAACTTTTCCTGTTCCCCCGCCGCGCCATGCTCACCGCTTCCGTCGGGAGAGAATGTATAAGTCTCTTCCTCCCCCTCCACATCCCATGACTTGGAAATAATGGCAGCAACCGCCGAGCTGTAGTCCATTGTCATGTCCCCCAGCACATCTTCGATTTCTATATCCTGCACCGAATCATTTGCGTCCTCTTTTTCTTCCTTATCCTCCGCCGCACCTTCTGCCTCCGTGCCCTCTCCGGCAGCATTTTCCGGGGCTTCTGAGACCATACTCTCTCCGCTTTCCGCAGAACCGCATCCTGTCGGCAATAAAGCCATATTCAAAACAATAAAAGCCGCTATCCATCTCTTTTTCATAATACTCTCCGTTTCGGAACGTCGCACTATCATTCCAATTTTTTCTTTCTATTATAACCAAAAACTCCCTGTCATACAACAAGGAGTCTTTACGTCTCAAAAAAATATACGGGACCATATTTCTACGGTCCCGCAATTTTTTCTTATCGTTTCGATTTAGTAAACTTCTTTCCACTCTTCGATGTTGGAAGGATCGAATTTGAAAGGAGCGCCAAGGATGATCTCTGTGCCGCCGTCGCCAGCTTTCACGATTTCATAGTCACCCATATCACCAGCCGTGAACTTGTCGCCTTCCGCACCTGTGATCTCACCGTTTACCAGTGCTGCGGATGTGTATGCGCCAAGACGTCCAAGGTCAATCGGGTTCCACAGGAACATGTAAGGGCAGGAGTGAGCATCGTCATCACCGATGTACTCAGCCATCTCGGAAGGAAGGCCAAGGCCTGTCAGCTTCACGGAAGAGCCCTGATCCTGTAATACCTTAGCTGCTGCTGCGATACCAACTGTTGTAGGTGCGCAGATCACTTTCAGATCAGGATAGTTCTGCAGGAGAGCCTGTGTCTGGTCCGTGGATTTCTGAGGCTCGTCATCGCCGTATGCAACTTCTACCAGTTCCAGTTTGGAGTACTTCTCGTCTGCTGCCATGATCTCTTTCATGGATTCAATCCATGCGTTCTGGTTTGCAGCCTGAGATGTTGCGGAAAGGATAGCCCACTGGCCTTCGCCGCCTGTGATGTCATAAACCGCATCCATCAGGCACTGGCCGATCTCGGTAACACCGGCCTGGTTCACGTGTGTTAAACGGCTTGCTACGTTTACGGTAGAGTCAACGGAACAAACTTTGATGCCTGCGCCTGCTGCTTCTTCCAGAGCTGCCTGCAGAGCGTTCTCATCGTTTGCAGCCACACAGATGCTGTCAACGCCCTGAGAAATCAGAGACTGGATTACCGTGATCTGTGCATCAGCCGTCGGAGCTTCCGGATGCTGGATGATAGCCGTACCGCCAAGGTCCGCAACTGCTTCTTCAAAGCCTGTTGCCTGTCTTTCATTGAACGGGTTACCTGCGGATTTGGATACAAATGCGTATGTACCGCCGCCTGCTGCAGCTTCCTCTGCGGGTGCTTCGGCTTCCTCTGCCGGAGCTTCAGTTTCTTCTGCCGGAGCTTCCTCTGCAGGTGCTGCTTCTTCCGTTGCTGCTGCCGGAGCTTCTTCTGCCGCATTACCGCAGCCAACAAGAAGTGTTGCTACCATTGCTACGCTGAGAATGGCACTTAATACTTTTTTCTTCATTTTTTAGGTCCTCCCTTAAAAAATTTGTTAATAGTTTATTTATATCAACCTCAAATCTCCGCACAGTCCGAACATAACCGCAAACCAGCTTTGATCCAAGATAGATACCACATCATTCAGGCTCTCGAAGCCTTTCTCTTTTTGTCTGAGATGCTCTGGGAAATATTCGGCAGAAGAACCGCACAAATCAACAGCGCACCCAGAATGATCAGGATAACCTGAGGATTCATATTAATCTGTCCAAGCCCTACGCGAAGGCAGGTAATTGTAAATGCGGAGATAATACCTCCCACCAGTTTACCTTTACCGCCGGCTGTGGAGATGCCCCCAAACACAGCCATAGCGATCGCATCCATTTCAAATCCTTTTCCGGTAGTCGTGTTTGCACCATAGGTCGCGCTTGTCAGAAACAGCGCCGACACGCCTGCGAGAAGCCCCAATACCGTATAGGAAATAAGCAGCATCTGATTTACCTTGACACCGGAGTAAAACGCCGTTCTTGAGTTGGAACCTATCGCATAGAGGTTCCGTCCGAATACCCGTTTCTCCGCAATCACCGTAAAGATAACCGCACAGATGATTACGATAAAGAACATATACGGAACCGGCCCTACCTTTCCGGCTATCATCCTGAATCCGTCAGCGTTTGTCAGAGATATGGAACCGCCGTCTCCCAGCGCGATCTCCGCAATACCGCGAAACACAATCTGGGTGCCCAGGGTGATGATCATAGTCGGTAATTCTCTGAACTTAGTTGCCAAAAGCCCGTTTATCATACCGCAAACCGTCCCGGTAATCAAGCCTATCGCCAGAACTCCGACAAACGGAACGCCCGCATTACTCGAAAGACAAGCTGTCGTAGCCGCCAGGCAGACCGTGGAACCTACGGAAATATCAATCTCTCCCATCAGCAGAATATACGCCATCGGGAACAGTAAAAAGATTTCTGTCAAATACTTTGGCATTTCACGGAGTACATTCGTCAGAGTGTAAACCGGAGAAATGCATTTGCATAAAATATTGATTGCGATAAACAGAACCAGCAACATGCCTTCCCAGCTAAGCAGCATTTTTTTCAGCGACTTATCGGGAGTTGCAGCTATTGTTCTTCCTGATTTTCCTGCCATAACTTTCCTCCTCCTTACATCTCTCTGTTTTCAAGGTTCGCCCTGTCCATCATGCGCTGCGTCAGTACGTTCAGTACGATAACCGCCACAATGATCACGCCCTTGATCGTATTTTGTGCGATCGCGTTTATGCCCACAAGCGGAAGCGCCTTGGATATAACCGATAATACCAGTGCGCCCAGCAGCGCCCCAAGCACGGAACCACGGCCGCCGTTCATGCTCACGCCGCCGATCACACATGCCGCGATCACATCCATCTCCTTGGATGTCTGCATGTTAGGCTGTGCGGACGCATAAACGGAAGTTGCCAGTGCGCCGCATAAACCGGAAAGCGTACCCATGATCGTATAAACCGCCGTCTTGATCGCCGCAACGTTGATGCCGGAAATCTCCGCCGCCTCCGCGTTGGAGCCTACCGCATAGATGCTTCTGCCGAACTTCGTCCACTTCAATACGATAAAGAAGATGATATAGCAGATGATTGTCACGGTGATCGTATTGTTGATCAGTCCGAAGCTCAGAGAATTGCTCAGCGTAAAGTCCTTAAAGCTGCCCAGCGCGTCCGCGCCCGCCCACTGATCCTGCGCCACCAGATAGGCAAATCCTCTGTAGATATACATAAAGCCCATCGTGGCAATGATCGGCATCACCTTTCCGTAAGCGATGATCACCCCGATCAGCAGCCCGCACACGGCGCCCATTGCCGTGGCAATGAGAAAGCCGAGGAAAGTGCTCTCGATCTTGTCATATTTATACATCATACCAATGGTCATTCCCGCAAAGGCAAGGGTGGAAGTGATCGAAATATCGATACCGCCGATCAGCAGCACACACAACATGCCAAGCGCCATGATCATAATAACCGAGTTGTTTTTCAAAATTTCCAGTATATTCTGCGCCGACATGAAATTCGGGCTCTTGATGGTCACGGCAATACATAAAACAATCAGAACGATGACCAGACTGGCTTCACGGGAGCCTGTGATTCTTTTCAGCAAAGATTTCTTTTCCATTATTTCACAACCTCCTCTTTCTTTTTCTTACCGCTCTTCTCCATGGCAAATTCCAGAATGGCCTCCTGAGTTGCCTCCTCACGGTTTAATTCACCGGTAACGCGGCCGTTGCACATCACATAGATCCTGTCTGACATACCCAAAATCTCAGGCATTTCGGAAGAGATCATAATGATCGCAAAGCCCTTCTGCGCCAGTTCACCCATAATCGCGTAGATCTCAGCCTTAGCGCCTACGTCCACACCCTTTGTGGGCTCGTCCATAATAATGACCTTCATATTATCCTGCGCCAGCGCCTTAGCTACAACGACTTTCTGCTGGTTGCCGCCGGATAAGGAACTTGCCGGATCAAAAATCGTCACCGCCTTGGTATCCACATCCTCCAGGAATTTCTTGGAAAGTTCCCGTTCCTTCTTTTCGTCAGTAAAGCCGTTATTGGAAAGCTTTTTCACAATCGGCAGCGTGACGTTCCTGCCAAGTCCCCAACTCAGGATCAGCCCCGTCTTCTGTCTGTCCTCGGGCAGAAGGATAATGCCGTTTTTCATGGCATCCGTGGGATTCTTAACAACAATTTCCTTCCCTTCCAGAAATACCCTGCCCTCATTTTGTTTTGTGATACCACAGATGCTCTCCACCACTTCCGTACGGCCTGCGCCGACCAGACCGGTCAATCCCACAATCTCACCCGCGCGCACATGGAAATTGACGTTCTTGTAATAACCGGTACGGGAGAAGTTCTCAACCCGAAGCATTTCCTCACCGGGTTTCACTTCCGGTTTCGGGAACAGATCCTTGATCTCACGGCCTACCATGGCTTTGATCAGATCCGCGTTTGTAATGCCGTTCACATCGTAAGTGCCTATGTACTGGGAATCCCGAAATACGGTTACCCGGCTTGCCAGGCGGTACATATCTTCAAATCTGTGTGAGATAAAGATAATCGAAACACCGTTTTCTTTTAATTTATCAACAATCTTATACAATTTCTGGGACTCGTTTGCCGTCAGCGCCGCCGTCGGCTCATCCAGAATAATGATCTTTGCGTGGGTAGAAATTGCCTTTGCAATCTCAACCATCTGCTGCTGCGCCACGGAAAGGGCTCCCATCTCCGCCGTAGCCTTAAAATCCGCGTCCAGTTCGTCAAGATACCCCTGTGCTTCCTCATTCATCTGCTTCCACTGGATCATGCCGTGCTTTTTGATCTCATGGTTCATAAAAATATTTTCCGTCACCGTAAGGTCCGGGTAAGATGTGGGATGCTGGTAAACTGCGGCAATACCCGCCTGCTGCGCATCTCTCGGTCCCTTAAAGTCCACCTTTTTACCATCCAGATACATCTCGCCCTCTTCGGCTTTATGTACACCGGTTATCACTTTAATAAAGGTCGATTTACCCGCGCCGTTTTCCCCCATCAGCGCATGGACCTCACCCGGTTTGAGTTGAAACTGCACATTGTTCAATGCTTTCACGCCAGGGAATATCTTCGTAATACCCTTCAGTTCAAGTACATACTCTGACAACTCTCTCTCCTCCTATTTTAATTCCGTATCTGTCCTTCCGGTATCTATTACCACAAAGCGATTTCCAGCCGACTTCTCGTCTGTAACTTCTCCGGATACCTCACGGCCTGATACTGTCTTAGTTCCATATCAGTCCTTCAACAGAGATACTATCTTAAGTTAATTTCAGTATAGCACCGTAAAATATTTTCTGACTATCGTACTTTTTTTAGATTTGGGGTAAAATCATTTTCTTTTTTTGTCCAAAATGGTATAATCGCTGCATGGGAACTTTCCCTGCCGAATATGCCACACTCCGAACACGATGCCTGGCAGGCTGCGGATCAAACCGCCTCCGGCTGCCGGCATATGGCCTCCGATTAGCAGCGCGGAAATGAGGAAAAGGTTGAATAAATTCTCTGATGAGTAATTTATTCAACCAAGAATTTGTGCCGAAGCGTCACAAATTCCATTGATCGCAGAGCAGAATTTGATATTCTGCTCGCGGCCTCAGCGCAAAACGCTTCGGAATGGAGAAAAAGATGAAACTCTTAATTGTAGACGACGAAAAACTGACAAGGGACGGACTGATGCACAATATCGACTGGAAAGCGCTGGGAATCGACGCCGTTGTGCAGGCGGATGACGGTATCCACGGGTATGAGGCGGCGCTGGCTTTTCAGCCCGATATTATTCTCAGCGATGTGCGTATGCCCAGAATGAACGGTATTGAGATGGCTGAAAAACTGCAGCATATCAATCCGGCGCTCAGCATTATCTTTATGAGCGGCTATTCCGACAAAGAATATCTCAAAGCCGCCATCAAGCTGAAAGCCGTAAGTTATGTGGAAAAACCCATTGATCTCGAAGAGATCTCCGAAACCGTACTGGAGGCGAAAGCCGCCGTGGAAGCAGATCGGAAAGCCGCTTCCTCCAAGGCCCTTTCCCTCGCCCGTTTCCGCAGTGCCCTTGCCTCCCGGCTTGCCTACGCGCCGAAAGCGGATCACGCCGTTTTTCTCTCCGAAGAACCGGATCTTGACTTTCCGAAAGATGAAGATACCCTCTTTTTTACGTTTCTGATCCAGTTCCATCATAACACCTATAATCAGGAGGCTCTGACCGCTATTATGGAACCGGCAGTGGCAAACGTGCTGCATATGTTGCGCCTTCGGGAGATTCACTCTACAAGGCAGGGGCTTTTGTACTTTTACCATGTCTGGGGCTTTTCAGATTACACCGACAACCAGAAAAAAAATTTCGGAAACCTGCTGGCGCAGGCTCTCTCCACCCTTTCCCTGCGCTATCATATCGTATTTGGAAAAAATGTGCGCGGGGCGCTCCATATTCATGATTCCTATAATTCTGCCGTTATCGAACTGCAGAACTCCTTTTTTTATCCGGACAACACCTACCGGATCTATGAACACCGGGACACTTCCGATACCTTTTTCGACGTCAGCACGTTAAACGCGGACAGCCGCCTTTCCGAAGCGCTCCTGCGAAAGGATAAAAACCAGGCGAAACTCCTTTTGAATGAACTGTTTCAAAAGATCATGCCTCCCGTTAACGTCCTGCCCAATCAGGTGAAAGATCTGTATTATAAACTGTTTATTACTACAGGCGAAACCTGTGAAATGCTGCATCTTCAAAACACCGCGGGCAGCGAACCCGGCGGCAGCCTCTGGGGATATATTTCCGAGTGCGAATCCATCTACGAGCTGCACCGTCTGCTGGAAGAAAAAACCGAAGATTTCTTTTCTCAGATCCGGAACCGGAGTGAAAATAATTCCACCGTCTATCTGATCAAAGAATTTATCGCGGCCCATTATCAGGATGAGACATTATCCATCAAAGACATCAGCGAGCATGTTTTTCTCTCTTCTTCCTATATCTGCACCCTGTTTAAAAACGAGACAGGGCAGACGCTGAACCAGTATCTGACGGATTTCCGGATAGACAAGGCAAAAAACCTGCTGACCGATCCCAGATACAAGATCACCGACATTTCCGCCCGGGTAGGCTACAGCGACGGAAACTATTTTGGAAAAACTTTTAAAAAACTGGTGGGAATGTCCCCCTCGGAATACCGGGAACAGGAACTGAACTTCTCATAACGGAGCCTTGCCATGAAAAAAAAGCTGCAGTCCGCCGTGCACTATTTCCTGCACGACATGAAATTTAAAAACAAGTTTATGATCACCCATCTGATCCTTGTCCTTTTCCCTACGCTGATCGTATTTCTGTTTTTGTACGGAAGGCTTTCCCATATTATTACCGACAATACGATCGAATCGGAACAGGCGCTGGTAAGCCAGACGGCGGATACTCTGGGGGCTACGATCAGTCAGCTCAATCTCTCCATGGACAGCATCACCTCCAATCCCTTCCTCTCGGAAGCCACCTACACACCGGACGTCTATGGCTATCTTTCCGATAAACAGGGCTCTGTGCAGGCACTGGAATTTTTCAGCAATATCAATTCCCTGATTGACCATGAGTTTATTACTGCCATAAAAATATATATTCCATCAGATAGAGAAATCCAATTTTACTCTCCCTCTTTTTCCGGCGTCATATCTTCCGTTGACGAAATCTCCGGAAGTTACTGGCACGGTATTTTTGCCGGGCAGCCGGAAATTGTCTCGCTGCTTTGTCCCTCTTTTTATCTGACTACCAAAGAAATCCGGGATCTGGGCTCACTGGCTTTCATACAAAAATTTACAAACCTGGCAAATCCCGATGGGGAATGCAGCTATGTCGTCATCTACTTTTCCGAAAGCTATCTGGAAAACATGCTGCACAAAAACCTTACCGGTACAAACAGCGTATATTATCTGATCAACAGCAGAAATTCCATTGTCGCCTCCTCCGACAAAAGCCTTGCCGGCACCTATTTTAAACGGTATGAGGCGATCCCGGAGGCAGTGGGCAGTACGGAAGAATTTGCCACAACAACGATCCTTGATGAAAATCTTTACATGGGCTATCGTGAGATCGACCACACAGACTGGCGGCTGGTTTCCGTAATTCCCGTAAGCAGCGTTTTTTCAGAAGGACGCCAGGTACTTGTCAGCACCGCCGAGCTGTATCTGGTCTTTGTTTTTCTTGCCTGCGCAACGGCGCTGTTTTTATCCGGCAGCCTTGCGAAGCGTCTCTCCCTTGTGGTGGAAAAGATCAATCAGAATCGTGAAAAGAGCCTGGTTCCGTTTGAGGATAACTCCGATAAAGACGAGATCGGGCAGCTTGTCACCAACTATAACGCCATGGTGGAGCGCATCAACCAATTGATGGAAGAACAGACCGAGACGGCCGAGAAGCTGAAAGTTTCCGAAGTGAAGGCGCTGCAGGCGCAGATCAACCCTCACTTCCTCTATAATATGCTGGATATGGTCAACTGGCTTGCACAGAGCGGCAAGCAAAAAGAAGTCTCCCTCGCGGTACAGACTCTGTCCAAGTTCTACAGGCTAACCCTTTCCAAAAAAAATATCACAACGCCGATCCGGGAAGAACTGCGGCATGTGGAGCTCTATGTAAAATTACAAAATATGAGATATGAAGACAAGATTTCTTTTCTGATCGATGTGCCGGATGAGATTCTGGATTTTGAGATTCCCAAACTGGTGCTGCAGCCCATCGTGGAAAACTCCATCCAGCACGGTATTTTTGAAAAGGAGTCCAAGGAAGGGACTATTGTCATTATGGCATGGACCGAAGGAAATGATATCGTCTTTGTGGTCTCCGACGACGGCGTCGGCATCCCGCCCGAAAAACTGCCCTGTATCCTGGACGGCACTTACGAAGACGGCAAGGGCAGCAATATCGGTATTTATAATACGCATCTGCGGCTGCAGCTTCTTTATGGAGAGACCTATGGACTTCACTATGAAAGCACTCCGGGAACCGGTACGGAAGTACAGGTGAAATTGCCGGCGATGACCTCCTAGTACTGCATTGCGGAAATAACGGTGAAAATCAGTGCCCGATATTTGTGTCAGGGCAAGGCGGAAGAAGGAGGCGATGCGGTGGCATCGTTGACTGATGACAACGCGGCAATGACACAAAGAGCGGGTGCTGAGTTCACCGAAATTTCTGCAAGGTAGTACTAATCCGCGTCTCCCCACATTGAAACCTCCCTGCATAGCTGATAAAAGCCGTCCTAAAACAACAGGTACATAAATTTTAAAGTATTGCTCCCTGCTCCTTTAAAATCCGCGCCACATTTTCATAGCGGAAATTCTTCCCATCCGCCGCATATACCGCAGCCATCACGCCGGCGGCATGTCCGGTGGACATACAGGTCATGGAGATGCGCAGGGAGGCGTTTGCCTCAAAGTCGGAGCTGACACACCGTCCCGCTGCAAAACAATTATGAAGGGACTCTGCCATCAGGCATTCCCATGGTATATGATATCCCGTTAATATTCTTTCACATTCCATGCCGTTGTCCTGTCTGTGAATATCTATGGGAAAGGCGCCCATACCCACATCGGTATCTCCCCTTCTGGCAGTCAGGATATCCTCTTTTGTCATGATATAGTTTCCCTTTATCCTTCCGCTCTCCCGTACTCCTACATATCCGCTCCGGATTATGTATGCGTCCCGGAATGCCGGAATTTTTTCCCTGAACCAGCCAAGCAGTTCATGCAACTGACGGGTACACAGAAACTGCCCTTTTGACAGTTCCTCCTCTCTCCAGGGATCTGCGCTGACACGGGAATAATTTATAATAACTTCCCCCGGCCGCGTCGTCTGCATCATATGGATCTCATTTCGCAAAAGGCTGAGCTTTCCTGTTTCATATCCCTCTCTCAGCGCCCCCTTAAATCCCCATAAATGCAGAAATTCCGCATCCAAATCAATATCTTTTCCAAATGTCTTAAAGTCCTCCAAATGAGACTTCACATATGTCTTCAGCATAGAAATATCTACATTTCCCACACGTCCGAGTACCGTTACCGGCTGATGTTTTCCGCTTTTATCCCCGGACATGATATCGTTGCCTCCCAGATACGCGGCGTACCCGTTTCCGGTGGCATCCACCAGTGCTTTGCAGATAATTTCCAGGCGTCCTGTCTTTGTCAGTACTTCTGCGCCGGTGATGATACCCTTTTTTGTTTTCACCTCTTCCAGCATGGCCTGTGTCAGCACCTTGACCTGATAACGATGCAGAAATACATGCAGCGTATACTCCATAAGCTCCGCGTCATAGGGTACAATGGAGGCACAATATCCCGTTGTATCCGGTGTCGGCGCCGCTTTTTCGTCCATCTCCTCCAGCATTTCAAGAAATTCCCGTCCTATGCCCGCAATTACCGTCTTTTCGGCATCTTCCGGCGTCATCAGCGCTTCCAGCGGTCCCATCGTCACAACGCCTCCCAGAAAGGGCGCCGCCTCCACAAGTATTGTCTCCGCACCGCTCTTTGAAGCAGCCGCAGCAGCCATCACGCCCGCAATACCGCCTCCCGCCACCAGGACGTCACATGAAATTTTCCGTTCCGTTTCTCGTATCTCTCGATTTTTTATCATAAAGCAGTCATATCCTTTCCGCATTCCCTCATCCAAGCCCATAAATCAGATTCGGCAAAGCCGTTGAAAACGCCGGAATAAACGTGATCATAAGCAGAACGGCAACCATCACCGCATAGAAAGGCAGCATCCCCTTCGTCAGTTGTTCTATACTTCTTTTGGATATGGCGCTGCACACAAAAAGCAGGACGCCCACCGGAGGCGTAATCAATCCGATTCCCAGATTCAGTATCATAATTACGCCAAGCTGAATCGGGCTCATGCCAATCGCCGCCACCACCGGCATAAGAATCGGTGTAATAATCAGAATGCTGCAGATCATATCCATCATCGTCCCCATTACCAGCAGCAACAGATTAATCAGAAGCAGAAGAATAATCGGATTGTCTGATATCCCCAGCATCAGATCCGTCAGTTTGGCAGGAATTCTCAGATACGCCACCACCCATCCGAAGGCAGAGGACACCCCGATCAGCGCCATAACCATAGCCAGTGTTTTTAAGCTGTTTTTCAGAATGTTGACCATCTCCCGAAAAGGAATTTCCCGATAAATGACAAACGTAACAAACATCGCGTAAATACAGGCAATCGCCGCCGACTCCGTGGCGGTAAACACGCCGGATACCACACCCAGGACCACTACCAGAACCGTACCCAGCCCCCAGATTCCTTTTGCTGTCGCTTTCAATGTCCTGCGCAGTGAAAATTTCTCTCCCACGGGATAATTTCTCTTTCTTGCGACAACATAGCAGTATACCATAAGCGCCGCCCCCAAAAATACACCGGGAGCAAGCCCTCCCATAAAGAGCTGCCCCACCGATACGCCGCCCGCTGCCATTGCAAAAATAACCATATTATGGCTGGGCGGTATCAGGAGTCCCTGGACGGAACTGGACATGGTAACCGCCGCCGAAAAATCCGTATCATATCCGTTTTCATCCATTACAGGTATCAGCATCGCTCCGATCGAAGACACATCCGCCGTAGGCGAGCCGGATATCCCGCCGAAAAACATACTGGCAACGATATTCACCATGCCAAGACCGCAGCGCATCCATCCCACCAGTGCATCCGCCAGATTCACCAGACGCTTTGTAATGCCGCCGGCACCCATAATCTCTCCTGCCAGAATAAAAAACGGCACTGCCATCAGCGAAAACGAATTTAATCCCTTTACCGTCTGCTGTGCTACCGTCTGAAGAGGTATACCCAGATACAATACGGTAATCAGAGTTGAGGCTCCGATAGAAAACAGGATATGGTTCCCCAGAAATATTAAAATAAAAAAACTTCCCAGCAAAATAATCGTAGCAATTACTTCCGTTGACATAAAACACCCCCTAACTGATAAATAAGCATGATCGCCATGCAAATGCCTCCAACACATACGGAACCATATAATAAAGATGTCGGCAGCCCGCTCCCGGGAAGTTTTGTGCCGTGAGTCTGTCTGATCAGTTCTATCCCTTTCCAAAAGAGAACGCCGCAGAACAGTATATTGATTATCACAAATATCATTTCCCGTATTTTTAATCCCGTTTCTCCAAACGCTTTGTCAAAGACAGTCATCCGCACATGGCTCCTGTCCTTCACCGCCAGCGCCGCCGACAGCAGAGACATCCATACCATCAATATTCTCGAAATCTCCTCTGCCCATGCCGGCGAATGGTTCAGCACAAACCGCCCCAGCACCGCGTAGGATATAATAATGACCTGCCCTGCCAGACACAGCATGCATACCCACCGTATTATGCGGTAGAATCCTTCCGCCAATCGGGCAATCACCGTATTTTGCAGTTGATTTTCCATAGCTGCCTCCTTTCTCACACAAAGGGGCGCCGCTTTCCATACGACGCCCTTTTTCTTCTGCCTGTTTACTGTGCGTCAATAATAGCCTGTAGCAGGTCCTCATAACCTTTTGAGTATTCCGCATACATCGGGCTTACCGCATCTTTCCACTCCTGCACATTGTCCGGCTCTACAAATATCATACCTTTCTCTTCAAGCGCAGTGCGGTAACCGTCCAGTTCCGCGTCAGAAATCTCTTTGTAATAAGCGCCGGCCTCATCCATAGCCTCCTGTATGATCTTCTGATCCTCTTCGCTCAGCTTATTCCAGAATCCGTCATTGATCAGAATCAAACTTGCTTCATACTGGTGAGCCATATCCAGCACATATTTGCTCACCTCAAAAAAGCTCATATTCAGAATCCCTTTTAACGGGTTGTCCGCCCCGTCCACTATTCCTGTCTGCAACGAACTGTAAAGTTCGTTATAGGAGATCGGCGTGGCAGATGCCCCCAGGCTTTCCACCATGGAAGTAGCAAGGGAATTGGTGGGCACGCGAAGTTTTAAATTATTGATATCCGTCAGACCGGAAACCTCCTCATCCACAAAGAAGAAGTATCTGCCCGAGGGCTGGAGATAGCCAAGGCCATGCACGCCAAGGCTCTTATCCGTCATTTCCTGCAGAATTTTATCCCCGACTTCCCCGTCTAAAACCCTGTTTGCAGACTCAAGATCCTCAAAGATAAAGGGAAGGGAAAGCAGATTCATGGATTCCGCTCCCAGATCCGCCAGCCAGGACGGATTGGTCCTGCACATCTCCAACGCTCCCATCTGAACGGAATTGAGGATATCCGCCATCTCTCCGAGCTGTCCCGCCGGATACACCTCAACCTTGATCCTGCCGCCGCTCTTTTCAGATACCAGTTCCGCGAATTTATATTCAAACTGTGTCTCCACATCGTTTTCCGCCTGCACATCCGCCAGACGAAGTACGATCTCTTCTCCCGTCATAGCCTGTGTCCCGGTTTCCTCAGAGGTATCCTCTTTCGTCTCCTGTGCCGCATCTTCCTGAACAGCCGGTGTTTCCTCTTCCACACTATCCGCACCGTTATTTCCGCAGCCGATCAGTGCTGCCGTCATGGTGATAGTACATAATAAAGCCAATGCTCTTTTTTTCATTTCTGTAATCCCTCCCGTTCTCCTGTAGTGTTTAAAGTTTTCCGATTTCTCTTAATATGCCCAGTGTTACTTCCATCTCCTCCTGTGTTGCCGGTGCGAGGGGGCTCCTTGCCGGTCCCACCTTGATGCCGGTCACCGCCTCGATCGCAGGGCGCAGGATGGAATTAGGAAGAATCCTGCCATTTTGTCCTGTGGACTTACAGAAACGGTACATCGGCACAAAGATATCTTTTGCCCTCTCATTATCCCCATCTGCAAAAGCTTTAAAGATAGCCCGTACTTCCGGTCCGAAAATATGGGAACCGCCGCTTACCAGTCCCATCGCCCCCTGGACGATGGTCGGAAGAAGCATCACATCATCGCCGTTGTAAACAGCAAAATCCGGATCAGCCTCCTTTGTTGCCAGATAAAAATCCGTCACCTGTGTCGGATTTACACCCGCCTCATCCTTGACGCCGACAATATTCGGAATCTCTGCAAGGCGCCCCACCGTCTCCGCCTCCATGTTGACACCTACAAAGATGGGGATATTGTAGAGCATAATGTTACAGCCCGTGCTCTCCGCCACCGCCTTAAAGTGGTTGTAAATGCCTTCCTGCGTGGGTTTGTTATAAAACGGGCAAACTACCATGCACAGTTCAATTCCGAGCCTTTCCGCTTCTTTCGTGAGCGCAATGGTCTCCTTTGTGGAAGCACAGCCTGTCCCTGCGATCACCGGCTTTCTGCCTGCCGCCGTCTTTACAGCCGTCTCCATCAGCTTCACTCTCTCCTCAAACCGAAGAAGGCTCGCCTCACCTGTCGTACCGGTTACGATCAGGGAATCTCCCATATCCTTTTCAATCAGGTATTCTATCAGTTCCGCATAGGTGTCGTACTTTACATCTTCTTTCTCATCAAACGGCGTGATCACCGGAATCAGGATCTGTCCATATTTTTCTACAAATTTGTTCATTATATTGTCTCCTCATCTTCAGATTTTTATTGTTCAAAAGTTTCCCGGATCTTCTTTTTTTCTTCCTCCGGCAAATAGGTAATAGGACTTCTGCAATACCCCGGCTCTCTGCCCAGCACTTCCAGCGCATATTTCAGGCGAATCGGGAACTGATTGCCGCCCAGACACTGCCATTTACCATAAAGTGCCGCCTGCAGCGCAAGTCCTCTTTTATGATCTCCTTTCTTTGCACACTGCCACATTTCACAGGACTCTTTCGGAAATACGGATAATATGGCGCTGATCGCTCCCGCCGCTCCCAGATCAAAACAGGAATAGATCATATCATCTGTCGCCGCATACACTTTTCCCGTATCTCCAACCGTCATAATGTCCGCATAGAGAGCCTGAATACCGCCCACACTCTGCTTGATCCCTCTGACATACTCCGTATGGCCGATCAGCTTTTTGAACAGTTCCGGTGTAATCGTGTTCTGCGGGATCACGTTGTAAATAATGACCGGGAGCCGTACTTCCTCGGAGATTGTTTTGTAAAACTGATACATCCCCTCCTCATTCGGCACCAGCACATTGTAGGCGGTCGGCGTTACCATAACGGCATCGGCTCCCGCCTTTTTTGCCTCCAGTCCCGCACGGACCGCATCCCGGGTACAGGTTCTCATAATGCCGCACACAACAGGCTGTCCCGCCCCGACGTGTTTTTTTGCCGCCCTGATAAGTTCCGCCAGTTCTTCATCCCGCAGTGTCGGTCCCTCGCCCGTACTTCCCCCGACGCTCAAGCCGTCCACGCCGGCATCAAGCGCGATCTTCATTTCCTTTTCCGCCAGTTTCAGATCAATCGTCCCGTCTTCCCGAAACGGTGTAATAATCGGCGGAATAATTCCTTCCAGTTTCTTTTCCATCATGTCCTCATTTCCGCGTCTGTTCCGACGCTTTTCTATTTCGATATTCGTATCGCTGATGCACCGTCACATCCTGATCAGATATTTCATTGCCTCATGGCTTTTCAGCCTTTCATACGCGCTCCCGATTTCCGCGAGTGCGACGGGAATCTCCTTGTCATACCAGGCTGCCGCATCTATCTTTCCCGCCACGAGCAGCGCACATACGTCCCCATGGGTTTCCTCCTCATCATAGCCGCCCGCATATACCCGGAAACTTCTCTCTGCCGAAAAAGCATGTATACCACTCTTACTTCTGTCATTCCATCCATAGATGCCGACGATTCCATTTTCCTTCAGCATACCAAGGCATGTATTCAGCACCTCCGAACTGCCCACGCCGTCTATTATCCCGTCGAGCAGCGACTTATCACCCAATATCCCACGCAGTTCTTCTCTCAGGTTTTCCGTTTTATAATCCAGATATGCAAAAATACCAATCCTCTCAAAAGAAGGTTTCCGCTTCCCGCTTCCTGTCACAATCACGCGGCAGCCATGCAGCACTCCGTACCGGGCAAATGCCAGCGAATTGGCACCAGAACCGATAACAAGAAGGTCACTTCCTCGAGGTATATTCAGACGTTTAAAATACGACAATGTCTCCCGCAGGGTTATGATCAGGGGCGCATCTCTCTCTTCCACTTCCCGCCAGATCACCTGATTCACGCGGTTCTTCTCCCAGAGCACTTTGTTCTCCCCTCTGCGCCTCATTTCCCAATGGTCTTTTGCGATACTATATTCCGAAAACCCTCCCCAGCAGACGCCAAGTCTCATCTGCGGAACAGGTGGCGCTCCCACACGGGTAATCAGGTCCCCCTCCTTAAAATTTCTCACTTTCTTTCCGACAGCAACCACTCTTCCCACGCTCTCATGCCCAAGTATCGCCGGATAACTGACAGGATTGGGATGTCCTCCCCGCATAAGCCTCAGATCCGTCCCTGCGCAGGTCGCTCCATATGTGGTTTTACAGAGCACCTCATAATCACCGGGCTCAGGAACCGGAACATCCCATATTTCCAGTCCGTAGTTCCTGGTAATTACTGCCGCCTTCATCATCCGCTTCCTCCTTTACAAATCCCGATTTTTATTGTATTATTGTAATATTGTATGACGTCATATGATAATAATCTCAGCTTTACTCTCAAATGTCAATAGATAATTTTAATTTTGTATATTTTTCATATTTTTCTTTTTGTGATTTTATACAAATTGCACAACCGTTTTTTAGATATTGGCATAAACTACTTTACAAACCTTTTTCAAATTACTTATAATAATAATGGCAGCCTTCAGCACATACACAGCCAATATTACAATACAAGGGGAAATAAACTTATGAGAGAAATACAACGCATCTCCATCACGGATTCTGTTGTTGACAGCATCAGGGAACTGATCACATCCGGCGAATATAAAGCGGGAGATAAACTTCCTACCGAAATGAACTTATGTGCCAGTCTGAAAGTGAGCAGGACCTGTGTGCGCGAAGCGTTAAGAGTCCTGCAGGCTCTTGGCTATGTGGATATGCTGCCGGGAAAAGGCGCATTTGTGGCGGAACCTAAAAGTAATGAACAGGAAAAAAGCTGGTACGATGTGGAAAATCCCAATTTTTATGACTTTATGGAAGTGCGGATGGCGATTGAAACCCTGGCAATCCGCCTGTCCGTAGAAAGAGCATCCGATAAGCAGATTCAGGATCTGGATGAGATACATTCCCGCTTTCTCGAAGCAAATGAACTTCACAATATGAACCAGCTCATTATGCTGGACGAACTATTTCATAAGGAGATCGTTTCTTTCACTAACAATGAACTGCTGATCAATATCAACAAGCAGGTGCTAAACTGTTTCAGGGCATATCGGGGAGACTCTTTTACAAATGAACAAACTTATAAGAATGCCGTGGAACCGCACGGCAACATACTGGAATGCTTCCACAGCAGAGATGCGCAGAACGCTGTAAACGAAATGAGAAACCATCTGAATATTACGCGCCGGGATATGGAGGAGATACACAAACTCAGCAAAGAAACATCATAGGCGGAGCAGAAAATATTTCAAAAATACACGCTGTCAGGGGGATATTCCCCTGACAGCGTGTGTTTTTACCAAATCGTTTTTGCCGTCATTCCTTGATTACGTCCAGTTCTGTGAGATTGACACCGGACTCAGTCAGTATTACCTTTAATTCAATGTACCGGCGTTTCATTCTTTTATATCCCAAAGATTCTTTATCCGTATCCACCATTTAGTCCTGCAGCCTTGCAAATTCCTCAACATCCCTCTGCATCATTTCTTTATCTGACATACAATCCCCACCTCTCTTTCAATCTGTACTGATTGTTACAATTTAATCTTAGCAGATTATGCCGGCTATATAAAATTATAAGCACTTTACACCATGACACTTTTTCAGGTTAAATATACTATATTTTCTATACTTTATCTATCAGTTTCTTTTTACTGACCACCGGCTCGCAGGTAAGATCCACTCCCAGCCGCTTAAATGTCTTAATGTCTACCTCCGACAGCATAACGGAAGTATGAACCTGGCAGTCTTTCAGGTTCGGGAGCTGTTCCAACGCCGCCCTTGCGTTTTTGTCGCCGGTTGCGGCAAGAGAGAGGGCGATCAGTACTTCATCCGTATGAAGTCTTGGATTTCTCCCACCCAGATACTTTACTTTTAACTCCTGTATCGGTTCAATGGCTTCCGGACTGATCAGCTTCACGTCATGATCAATCCCCGCAAGGAATTTCAGGGCATTCAGCAAAAGCGCCGCCGATGCACCGAGAAAATCGGACGTTTTGGAGGTGATAATATGGCCGTCCTGCAGTTCGATCGCCGCCGCCGGCAATCCGGTCTCCTCTACCCGCTTCTTTGCCGCCACCGTCACCCTTCTGTCGGCGGTAGTGATCTTTGCCTGTTTCATCAGCAATTCAATCTTGTATATCTCATTCTCAGAAGCTTCTTCTCTGACCACCTTTCCGGCCGCGGTATAATAACGCCGGATGATCTCCATACAGGAAGCCTGCCTGCAGACCTCATCATCCACAATGCAGTTTCCCACCATATTTACGCCCATATCCGTAGGAGATTTGTATACACATTCTCCGTAAATCCCCTCAAAGATAGCGCTGAGCACCGGGAATATCTCGATATCCCGGTTATAGTTTACGGTCGTCTCCCCGTATGCCTCCAGATGGAACGGATCGATCATATTGATATCATTTAAGTCCGCCGTAGCCGCCTCATAGGCAAGATTGACCGGATGCTTCAGCGGCAGATTCCAGATCGGGAACGTCTCGAATTTTGCATACCCTGCCTTAATGCCCTTTAAACTGTCATGATAAAGCTGGGACAGGCATGTCGCCATCTTTCCGCTGCCCGGTCCCGGTGCCGTTACTACCACAAGCGGACGCGTTGTCTCAATATAATCATTCTGCCCAAACCCCTCCGGGCTGACAATCAACGGTACATTGGACGGATAGCCCTCTATCATATAATGTATATACACCCGAATGTTCTTTTTCTCCAGCCGGTTTTTAAACTGGACCGCCCCCGCCTGTCCGGTGAAATGCGTGATCACAACACTTCCCACTAACAGCCCGCAGCGCTCAAACTCCGCGACCAGGCGCACCACATCCACATCATAAGTGATGCCCAGGTCCCCCCGCACCTTATTTTTCTCGATATCCGTCGCACTGATGACCAGCACGACCTCCGCCATATCGGAGAGTTCCATCAGCATCTTTAATTTCGCGTCCGGCATAAACCCCGGCAGCACCCTTGACGCATGATAATCGTCAAAAAGCTTACCGCCAAACTCCAGATACAGCTTATCCCCAAACTGCGCTATCCTGTCCCGGATATGCTGAGACTGTATTTTGACATACTTTTCATGATCAAACCCTTTTTTCATTCTGTCTTCCCTCTTTTGTTATCCTTAAGCGTTGAAAATTCTTCTTTGCTCACCCATCTATTTTAGTGGAAAACGGTAAATTTTTCAATGTTTATTATCTGTTTATCCTTTTTATATGCTGAACTGTTACTTTTATACTACTGCCTCGATCAGTACTTTATCCCCCAACACGATCTCTTTTACGCCGGTTTCTTTCTTTTTATTGAAGTTAAAGCTCAGCATATACCCCTTTTTCAAACGGAAATGATGAAGATAGCCCACAAGCTGTTCTTCTCCCCGCTCATGATATGCATTTCCCCTCCATACTTTCATTTCAATCACGCTCTGTTCCCCACGATAATCGATCACCAGATCCATCCTCTCACGATTGCGCGTCTCCGGTTCCACATAGCTGTTGCCGACGCCGTTGATAATCGGTTTTAAAAACAACATAAAATAGCGTCTGCCCGCATCCTCCAGAAAAGTCTCATCTTTATCACCATAAAGCTGTCCGAACGCCTCAACGAATTTTTCCAGCACTCTCCTGACATTCAAATGTCCGTCTACAATAAACCGGTTTTTATCCTGTGCCCCCGCATCATACATCCTGCTTCCTACAAACTCCTCCGAAATAAACAGGTTATAGAGCACCGATTCAAAAATCCGATTGGCAACAACGGTAATCCCGTTATCATTTTTTATAAAACCAAACATTGCCGCCACATCGATATAATGATTCTGGGACACATAGGGGATCTGTTTCCCCGTAAACAAAAGTTCATACAGTACGGTGCGGAGCATCGGATAGTCCGTCAGTTTTCCTGCCAGCGACTGAAATAACGGATTATTGTCATTGAGCAGAAGTTTTACCGCTTCAATAACCCCCTCTTTTGTCCATGCGCTTCCCCGATGAGAAAAACCTTCCATCTCCGTCACTCTCTCATCCATAAACTGACAAAGCCGGGAAACCAGATAGGGATACCCGGACGTATAGTCATAAAGCAGTCCTGCCATCTTCCCGGTATCCATCCCCGTATGATAATCCTTATCATATTCCGCCAGCATCCCGGCGATCTCCTGCGCGGAAAAACTCATATCCACTCGAAATTCAGCCGCAATATTCCATGGACTGTTGATTTTATGGTCCGTATCCGGACGAAGTTTATGTTTTATATTACGGACATCGTACACTCCTGCCAGGATTACGGACTGAAAAGTAGAAACTTTTCTTCTTTTCAGATAATACGCCCGCAATTGTGCCAGAAAATCTATAAACACCTGATTATTGGCAGCCAAATCCACCTCATCGATAATCAGCACGATCTTCTGCTCCGACATTTCACACCAGCTCTTCAGAACTTTAAAAAGTGCCTGAAGAGAAGATGTCCACGCCTGTTTTTCCTGAAATGACACCAGCTTTTCCCGGATTCCATCCGGAAAATATTCTACCAGATCCAGCAATTCCTCGGTAAATGCCGCAACAAATGACTGTTCACTTTCAAAAGAAGAAAAACTCATTGTCTGAAAATCCATACTGACAACAAGATAATCCTTTTTCAAATACTCCGTAAGAGCCATCAGCGTAGTGGTTTTTCCATACTGTCTTCCTTTATTTACCGTAAAATACTTTTCTTTATCCACCATTGCCCTGATCTGCTCCAGGCGGCTTGTAAGATCCACCATATAATGCAGTTCCGGATCGCAGTACCCTTCCGTGTTAAATACTTTTGCCATCTGCCGCCTCCCTATTTCATCCCTCTTTCATCTCTTTAGTTTGCCACAATTATTTTACAATTACAAGCAAATAGCATAAAAAAATCCGGGTACCACCCCTTCCTGAAAAGGCTGGGCGATACCCGGATCATTCAGATCCTTTTTTCTTATACTCTCTTACACTTTCTTACGCTCTCTTAGACTGCACTTCCGCTTCGTATTTTTCAATTTCCTCAAACCATTCGTTCTCGCCCTTTACGCCGCACTCCTCACAGTACTGCTCCCAGACTTCTCCGAAGGGCAGGCATTTTACCGCCTCATGCATTGCCATCAGCTTTGTAAACTGCGACTTATCCTGCAGCTCTTTCAGCATGGCATTGGGCGTCAGAAGCGCGATCAGAAGCGCTTTCTGCATACTCCTTAAACCGGTCGTCCAGGCGGAAACACGGTTGATCGCCGCATCGAAATAATCCAGTGCGATATAAACACGCTCCAGCGCATCGTTTCTTACGATCTCCTTCGCGATCTCCTTTGTCTCATCATCCAGTACAACCACATGGTCGCTGTCCCAACGGATGCCTCTTGTAACATGCAGCGCCAGTTCCGGGAAGAAGCAGAGCAGTGCAGGAATCTTATCGGAGACAACTTCTGTGGGATGATAATGGCCGTTATCCATCAAAGGCAGACATTTATCTTTATGCGCTGCCGCAAAGCTCAGCGCGAACTCAGCGGAACCCGCCGTGTACGCCTCCACTCCGATACCGAATACCTTGGATTCCACGCAGGGTTTTACCTGATTGAAATCGTAGGGCTCGGAGAGGATTGCTTCGATAGACTCTTTATAACGCATTCTCGGTCCCATTCTGTCAGCCGGAACATCTTTGAAGCCGTCCCCCGTCCAGATATTCATCACGCAGGGGATTCCTGTCTCTTCCGCAAAATACCTGGAAATACGAATGCAGGCCTTGCCATGCTCGATCCAGAAATTTCTTGTCTCTTCGTCAGGGCTTGAAAGTGTCAGCCCGTCTTTTACCTTCGGATGGGAGAAGAAGGTGGGATTAAAATCAAGTCCCATATTTCTCTCTTTCGCGAACTCCACCCATTTTTTGAAATGTCTCGGCTCAATCTTGTCGCGGTCCACAAAGCCATCCTCCTCAAAGATCGCGTAGCAGGCATGCACGTTGATCTTCTTTGCACCGGGACAGAGAGAAAGCACCTTGTCCATGTCCGCAAATAACTCTTCCGGTGTTTTTGCCTTCCCGGGATAGTTGCCTGTGGTCTGGATACCGCCGGTTAAAGGACCGTCGTGGTCAAAGCCGATCACATCGTCTCCCTGCCAGCAATGAAGGGATACGGGTACCTTCTTCAATGTTTCGATCGCCTTGTCCGTGTCCACGCCGTAAGCTGCATAAGCTTCTTTGGCTGCTGCGTAATGTTTCGCCATTTGTTGATTCCTCCTGTTTGTTGTTTATTTTATATGTTGATTCTCCGCCTGAAAATCCCTTTGTAAGAGTTCAGGTATATTGCCATATACCGCTGCATATCGTTATGCCGGTCAGTTAATCAGGGATTATACGTTTTCACCCCAAAGGATGCAAAAACGCTCTCTCTCGCCTCCTTTAAGCCCGCAAACTCTCCCACTTTTATCATCTGCGCCATCAGATTCCCGATCGCCGTGCCCTCGCCCGGTCCCGCATAGACCGTTCTGCCGGATTTTGCCGCCGTCAGATTGTTCAGATATACCGCATTGGAACCGCCGCCCACGATATTGATCGCCGGATAACGTACACCGGTCAGCGCTTCGATCTCCTTCACGGTCTCCGCATAGCTCTCCGCCAGGGACTGGTAAATCACCGCCGATAGCTCTCCGATGCTCTCCGGCACCTGCTGCTTTGTCCTTCTGCAATATTCTTTGATTGCCTCCGTCATATTCTCCGGCGCCATAAAACAACTGTCATTCACATCCACCCTGGACGGAAAGTCTTTCGCCTCCTCCGCCATATCACAGAGCTGCGCAAAGGAATATGCATCCTGCAGCTCATGCCGCACCGACTGGATCATCCAGAGTCCCATAATATTTTTCAGATAACGAAAACGGTATTCATAGCCGCCCTCGTTGGTGAAATTCTTTTCCATGCTCTCCATGCTGCAGATGGCTTCCTTATTCTCCACCCCCATCAAAGACCAGGTACCGGAACTGATATACAGGCATTCCTCAGACTGTGTCGGCACCGCCATCACCGCGGAAGCGGTATCATGGGTTGCGGGAAGCACCACTTCACAGCTAAAGCCCACTTCCTTTTCCACCTCCTCGGAAAACTTTCCGACCACCGTGCCCGGCATGGACAGCGGCAAAAACATATCCTTCGGGAAACCCAGCATATCGATCAGCTCCATATCCCACTGTTTTGTGGAAGGGCTCACAAGCTGCCCGGACGTTGCATTCGTATATTCGGACACCTTATTCCCCGTCAGCAGGAACTGGAAGTAGTCCGGCAGCATCAGGAATGTTTTCGCCTTTGCCATCAGCTCCGGCTCCTGCAGTTTATGCGCCATCAACTGATAGATCGTGTTGAACATCTGTTTCTGGATACCGGTCCGTGCATATAAATCCTTCTCCGGAATGATCCTGTAAACTTCCTCGTCCATCCCCTCCATACGGGCGTCGCGGTAGCCGTATGTATTGCCGAGTACTTTATCGTTTTCATCCAGCAGCACATAATCCACCGCCCATGTGTCGATTCCCATGCTCACCGGAATCCTGCCGATCTCCCTGCATTTCCGAATACCGGCTTTGATCTCCCGAAACAGATGCTCCGTATCCCAGCATCTGTGACCGTCCTTTTTTACCATACCATTCTCAAAACGATGGATCTCCTCCAGCACAATCTTCCCGTTTTCCACCGTGCCCAGAATATGGCGTCCGCTGGATGCCCCGATATCCACCGCCAGATAATAATTTCCCATAGTTTTTTCCTCATTTCCGCACCATCTTCGGCGCTTTCACCCTCTATATAATAACCCCCGGCATAATCTTATACCGCCGCCGGAACCTTCGTCTTTTCAAGTATAGCTTATCCCAGGTCTTTATAACAGGACTTTATTTGCAAAATTTACCGTCCTTATTTGCAGTCCCCGCTCCCCCTGGGCGGCGCTTTAATATCCTATTTTCGCAAGAATATTTTCTACCGTGCCGGCAAGAGAAATGCTGAACTCCTCCGTCAGATAAGGAGTTTCCTCCCCGCAGATACAGCGTCCGAGCTGCTCCACCTCAAGTCTGTAATTGTTGGGCACTTCCACCGTTCTCAGTTCATCCTTTCCGTCAAAGGTGCGCAGGCGGTAACTCAGCGTGCCTGGCGCGTTGAACCCGAACTCCCCGGAAACAATACATCCTTTTGATCCGTGGATCTGGAACCGGTCCAGCGCGGAATTTTTTTCGGTCTCCAATACCATACCGCAATCCATATGGGCTTTGCTCCCATCCGCATATTCCAGTACGGCAGTTGTGTAGGTATCGATGCCTTCCTTTGAAAAAGCCGCCGCGGCATGAATATCTGTCGGCACCACCCCCGTCATCCGCTGGATAAAACTCAGCGCATAAACGCCCAGATCGTAGGTACAGCCGCCAAGAGTCTCTTTCCGCATACGTATATTACTGTGATCATAGTCCGATGTGATCAGCGCTGCTTCCAGATACCGCACTTCCCCAATCTCCCCTTCCTCAATCGCTCTTTTGATCTCTTTTATATAGGGACTGTGCTGGTACGCAAAAGCTTCCATCAAAAACACATGATTTTCCCCTGCTGCCTGAAACATCTCCCGTGCCTGTCCGGCATCGGGAGCCAGCGGTTTTTCACATAATACATGCTTTCCGCTCTTTAAAGCTTTTATGGTCCACTCATAGTGCATGGTATTGGGAAGAGGGATATACACTGCCTCAATCTCTTCATCTTCCAGCAGTTCCTCATAGCTTCCGTAGGCTCTCTCAAAACCGTACTTTTCCCGAAACTCTTCCGCCTTCTCCCGGTTTCTGCCTGCCACCGCCGTCATGCTGCAGTTTTCGGCAAGGCTCATCCCCCGCGCCATATCCCGTTCAAAGATATACGCCGTTCCCATAACGCCCCATTTGATTTTTCTCATCGCTCCATCTCCTCTTCCATTTTACGTTTCTTATTCCTTACTTTTTCCGCACTATAAATTATTGTTCACTCTGCGGCCGGTAACCAATATAACCATTTTATCGATTCCTGCCTCTAAATACAAGTTGATAAATTTTTTTATTTGCCCTATACTGAGGAAGAAGGTCTTTTATCGAATGCCCTTTCGGCATCCGGAACCGGCATTTCAGCAGAAAAAGGAATCCGATATGCATCCTGAACTTTTGGAACGGTTAAAACCTGTCTCTGAGGAAGAGCAGGCAATTTTGGACGGGAGCAAAGACGTACAGAGAGACTTATATACCACCGGGCAGCATCACGGACACCGCGCTTTAGAGGATGGCGACGAAAACTCCCGAGGCGGCTGCGTTTTTGTCCCCTCCGACAAACCCAATTTTATCGTAGACAGCCGTAAAATGCTGGAAAAAGGAAAGCTGATTGATATCCGGCTTCATACAAGGTTCATCCACTTTCCCGTCCACCGGCACAACTACGTGGAGATTATCTACATGTGCAGCGGTTCCACCACCCATATCATAGGCGGACACAATACCGTAAAGCTTGAGACCGGGGAACTGCTTTTTTTAAATCAGAACGCCACCCAGGAAATTCTGCCTGCCGGAAAAGATGACATTGCCGTCAACTTTATTATCCTGCCGGAATTTTTTGACCGGGCCTTCCTGATGATGGAGGAGGAAAGCATTCTGCACGATTTTCTGGTAGGTTCTCTGAAGGCGGAAAGCGGCCTGGTTGATTACCTGCATTTTCAGGTACGGGATGAACTGCCGATTCAGAATCTAGTGGAAAACCTGATCTATTCTCTCGTAACAAAACAAAAAAACTCCCGGAATATCAACCAGACCACCATGGGGCTTTTGTTTATCCTGCTCCAGAACCAGAGTGATAAAATCAACAAAAACGATCCGGCGCAGTATGAACAGAACCTGATCTTTACCGCATTGAAATATATTGAGGATAACTACAGAACCGGCACACTCGAGGAGTTGTCCGCCCTTGTCGGGCAGCCCGACTATTATATCAGCAAGCTGATCAAACGCCATGCCGGACATACGTTCAAAACCCTGCTGCAGATAAAACGGCTCAATCAGGCGGCGTTTCTTCTGACTACCACAAAGCTTCCCGTGGAAAACATTATTCTGCTTGTGGGCTATGACAATACCAGTTATTTTCACCGGATATTCAAAGAACATTTTCATATGACGCCGAGAGCGTACCGGCTTGCGGCCGCCGGCAGATTGGCAGAACCGGAATAACGGTAAGCAATAATACATAAAAATCAACAGACAATCAATTCACATAAGGAAACGGAGAAATACCATGATAAAACTGATCGCCAGCGACCTTGACGGCACTCTCGTCTCCGGCAATATGTCGGACCTTCCCGAGGGTTTCCCGGAAACAGTAAAGGAACTGAAACAAAAAGGCATACTCTTCGCGGCTGCCAGCGGCAGGCAATATCACAACCTGCGCCGGCTTTTTCATGAAATAAAAGATGACATAGCCTATATCTGCGAAAACGGCGCTCTGACCATCTATCAGGGAGAGGTTCTCAACAAAGTGGAGATTCCCCCGGAGACAGCCCTCCCCATTATCCGCCGCCTGGAAAAGGAACCCGGCACGGAAGTTCTGGTCTCCGGCGCCTTTACCAGCTACATCTGTCCCAAAGAACCGCTGTTTGAAGAATATATAAAAGGAATGAAAAATCAATATAAAGTCGTATCTGATTTAACTGATATCGGAGAACCCATTATCAAACTGGCTCTCTTTGAAAAGGAAGGCACGGAGGAGAGAGATCGGCAATCCTACTGGCAGAGCCAGTTCCCTCCCTCGGTGAAAGTCGTAACCTCCGGCTCTCTGTGGCTGGATTTCCTCTTTCCCGACGCACATAAAGGTATAGGCATTGAAGCGCTTTCACGCCGCCTCGGTATCTCCCGGGATGAAATCCTTACCTTCGGAGATAATTACAATGATATTGAAATGTTCAAAGCCAGCGGTGTCAGCGTTGCCGTGGAAAACGCCCGCCCCGGCATCAGGGAATTGTGTGATTACACCACGCCCTCCGTTATGGCATTTATTGATAAGATGTTAAAAACGGACTTTTTACTCTAGTTTTCCGCATTTATATTACCCTGAGAGCACATAACACTCCAAATATATAAAGAAAGGCTGCATAAAAATGAATATCTGTATTATTGGCAATGGAAATATCGTAAAACGTTTTTTGGAAGATGTCCGGCCGATCACAAACGTGAAAACGGCCGCCCTCTGTGTCAGAGAGCAAAGCAGGGAAAAGGGGGCTGCGTTATCCGAAAAATACCGGATTCCTCTCCTTTTCACAGACTATGCCGCCGCTTTAGAGCGCAGCGATATTGATACGGTTTACCTGGGTATTCCCAACCATATCCACTACTCCTATGCAAAGCAGGCTCTGGAAGCCGGAAAAAACGTAATCTGTGAAAAACCTTTTACCATCTGTCCGGCTGAGACCGAGGAGCTTATCGCCCTTGCCGAAGAAAAAGAAGTGTTCTTATGGGAGGCGTGCAAAATACCTTACGCTCAGACGTATCAGGTTCTGCGGGAAAAACTGCCTCTCATCGGTACGCCGAGAGTAATTCACTGCAACTATTCCAGAAAATCCAGCCGTTACACGGATTTTCAAAAGGGCATCCTGCATCCTGCTTTTGATCCCGAAAAGGCGGGGGGAAGTCTCTATGCTATTGATTTAGAAAAACATAAAAATAAAACAGTAATACCTGTATGAAAGCACAAGTATTCTACCTGTCCGTCAGGCAGGTTTTTCAAAGAATATTAACAGGCTGGATGTTTATTTTGCTGCAAGTTCCGGATAGATTTTTCTTTTGGTTTCGATCAGCGCACCCATTACACGGCGTCCTTTATCGCTGACCAGATACCTTCTTGAATGAGGAACTTTCCGAATCAGTCCATGCGCCCTTAATTTTGTAAATTCCCTGCTGGTTTTTCCTTTTACCTTGGCAGAATCGGGATTAGCCCTATTGGTTGAATGGCGGATTTCCCTGTTCGTAAACCCACGGATGAGATATTTCCCATCCGAAACGGACTCAAAGAGAAGAAACGTCTCGGCAGACCAGACATTATATCCGCTGTAGTTTCTCCCTCCCAGTTTTTTCCGACAACAGATACTGTTGATCTCCTTTTCAATGGTTTTTGCCGGGATTATGTTCTGCATGGAATCCAGAAAACGCTTATTTGCTGCTTTGGAAATTTCAGCATACCGGTATAAGTTAGCGATAGACTTACCCATGGGAACCCACCGTTTGGATGTAGTTCCGTCTTCAT
>OFHA01000405.1_pt1 | contig 38141 bp, 33 predicted proteins | sample 1521891 | NCBI WGS metagenome assembly OFHA01 (sample SAMEA3504089, study PRJEB24116) | mouse gut metagenome | biome: mouse gut; feature: mouse-associated habitat; material: faeces | place: Denmark | collected 2011
TGCATATTACAGCGGCACCCGCCACCCTAAAACTGCTTCTTTTTCATAACTGCAAAAGACACCGCACACGAAATTCCCATCATGGCTGCTGCCAGAAGGCACAGTCCGGTTACTACAGCCGCATCGCCTGCCTGTTCTATTGTCTGCATGATTTCCGCATAATCAATGTGCAGTATTTCTGCCATCTTCACCGCTCCATAGCTGATGCCTGTCACAAGCAGAAAGACGACCAGCAGTGCAGTGCGGCCTTTCGCCGTACCGAATTTCAGCTGTACCGGAATCATAAACGACTGCATCGCTGCGGATGTCACCAGCGGGCCAATCAGCATCACAGCCCATTCCACGGCTTCCATCGGCTGCTCCTGCACAGCGGATATCCCGGCAGACAGCACAGAGCCCGCTGCCAGTACAATTCCAAGCAAAAGCAGTCCAAACCCGTATTTTTCCAGCACATAATCCCTGCGGCTGACCGGCAGTGTAAACAGAAATCCCATTCCGTTATTTTCTTCATCATAACCGATACTGTTTACTGACAGCATGGCGGCCATAGCGGCCCCGTAAAACATGGCATACGACTCACTGCCCTTTATCATAACGAAAGCACAGACTGCCGCCACGATAGCCAGAAACGATTTCTGGTTTTTTAACAGTTTGAAATCTTTGATTAATAATCCCTTCATCTTTTTTCACCTCTTGCCATCATAAGAATCAATTCATCAATGTTTCCTTTTTCCACCGTAATCTGCGGATAATTCTCCATATAAAAGCGTTTCTGGCTTGTCAGGCAGCTCACGCCATACGGTTCTTTTTTATACCGCAGGATATCATGCTTATCCAGGCTGTCGTACTGCTCCTGTGTCATTTTCAGCAGTGCATAGCTGTCCAGCAGCACGTCGGTATCTTCGTGGAATATGATTTTTCCATTCTGTATCATATAAAGGTCATCACAGAAGCCTTCCAGGTCACTGGCAATATGGGAGCTGATTAAGACAGCACGCCCGTCCGTTTCCATATATCCGCGCAGCATCCCGATAATTTCATCCCGGACAAGCACATCCATGCCCGCGGTCGGCTCGTCAAGGATAAGCAGCTGCGCTTCATGGCTGATGGCTGCCAGCACTTGGAGCTTGCGCTTCATGCCGGTGGAAAATTCCTTTATCTTTTTATCCAGCGGCAAATCAAATTTCCTGCAGTTTTCCAGAAACTGTTCACGGTGAAACGCCGGGTACATGCTTGCCAGCACCGGTACCAGGCTGCGGATATCCAGATAACCGCTAAACCCGGAATCTGCCAGCACGGTTCCGATTTTCTGCCTGTCCTGGGAATTCAGCTTATCTGCCGGCTTTCCCAATACCTGTACCCTGCCGCTGTCACAGCTGATTAACCCGAGTATGGCCTTAAAGGTCGTGCTCTTTCCTGCGCCATTTGGCCCAATCAGCCCGGTAACACATCCGGGACGTACCTGCATGGAGCAGTCCATGCCAAATTCTTTATACTGTTTTTTCACATGTTCCAGTTTTATCATTTTCTAATCCTCCAGCACAATCTGAAATAATTCTGTCAGCTCCTGGTCACTCATGCCGCAGCTTCTGCCTTTGCGGATAGCCATATCGAAATCGGCTTCCACCTCTTTTTTCTTTTCTTCCAGCAGAATACCCTGATTCGCAAGCGTCACAAAGCTTCCTTTTCCATGCACTGTTACAATAAATCCTTCCTCATCCAGTGCATCATAGGCTTTTTTGACCGTCAGCGCACTTACCTTTATCTCCTTTGCCAGCGTGCGTACCGATGGGAGCATGGTCTGTTCCTTTAATTCCCCGTTCATAATTTTTGCTTTCACCTGTGTCACAATCTGCTCATAGATGGGCTGCATCGAGGAATTGCTGATGATAATGTTCAAATTCATTCCCCCTTTGTTATAAACAGTATATAACAGCATTGAACTGTTGTCAACTGTTTTATACTGTTTATCCAAAAATTTCCTATTTTGCTGCAATGCAAAACAGGCCCGCATGTTTCACACAGAAAAACCGGCATCTGTTTCCAGCTGCCGGTTTTCCTGTCTTTCTTTATTCTGTCTATCTGTTTCTGCTTGTTTTCAGCAGGCAGCTTCTGTTTCTGTTTCCATTTGCAGCTCCTGTAACTGTGAGGTACAGTGCCCGCACCTGAACGCACCGATTGGAATTTCCATCTGGCAGTACGGACAGGTCTTGACAGCCGGAGCCGGCGGTTCTTCCTTTTCCTGTTCCAGATGCGCAAGCCTTGCCGCCTTTTCCTGCAGTGCATGAAATACTTTCAGAATCAGGAATATAATAAATGCCATCAGCAGGAAATTCACAACGGCAGTCACAAACTTCCCGTAATTAAGCGTGACTTCGCCCAGGATATTTACAGAGAGCCTGTCAAAATTCATGCCGCCAAACAGCCCGAGTACCGGAGATATGACATCTTCCGTCAGCGAAGTAACAATGCCGGAAAACGCACCCCCGATTAAAACACCGACTGCCATATCCATAACGTTTCCGCGGGAAATAAAATCCCTGAATTCACTGATAAATCCTTTTGCCTTCATTTCAGCAGTTCCTTTCTTTCGTAGTCAGCACCTTTGCCAGAGACAATTCTAATACAAATCCTGCTGAAAGTAAATACATATCAGTCCTTTTCATAAGAAAGCGTCAGCTTCAAAATCTCATTCTGTGCCCGCAGCCCCGTTATCACGCCTGAGAGAAATGCCAGTTTTTCCGGCCCGCTGCTGCCCCTGATTTCACATTTCGTGCCTTCCACACTGCATTCCGCCTGGCTGTCCGCTTCCGCCACGCAGCCGCACAGCAGGTTTTTCTGTTTTTCCGTTATTGGCAGTGCTGTTTCCAGTTTTATCAGATACATATGCCTGTCTCCTTTTTCTTTCAGCATTCCCGGCATTTTCCTGTTTTATTCTTCCTGTTTTTTTATCGTAATTACTATTTGAAAACTATTTTTGATAAAACAAAAAAAGCGGTGACAGGCCCGCTTTTTTCTGAATTGCTGCAATATTCTATTTTATTCTGGCTTTCTGCTTTCTTCTATCTCATCAATCAAACCATCAGAATGTTTTCTAATCTCCTTATTCAGCTCTCTGGTTTTTATACTTCAAATATCAAATCCCCATAAGAAGGCATCGGCCACATATCCTTATCGACCATCATTTCCAGCTTATCAACCGGAGCCCGCAGCGCTTCCATGGCTGTTTTAATGACATCCCGGTAATAAACGGCCCGGTCGCGGCCTTCTTCCATGGCAGAACCGACCTCGTCTGCTTCCACCAGCTTCTTTAACGCGCCTTTTGTTTCTGCAAGAAGCGCAGATACTTCCCTAAGCAGCTCCGTCTGGACGCTGACGTCCGCATCACAGGCTGCCCGCACCCCGTTAATCGATGCTGCCAGTGCGGTCGTAAATTTAATAACTGCCGGAATAATCTGCTTGCCCGCAATGTCAATCATAGCCTTTGCTTCAATATTGGTCATTTTGGCATATGTTTCGTATTCAATCTCGACACGCGACTGCAGCTCTGCCTTTGTAAATACATTGAATTTTTCAAATACCGCAACGGACTTTTCTGCCGTATAAGCCGGGATGGCGTCTACCATGGACTTAATATTGGCCAGTCCGCGCCTTTCTGCCTCCGCAACCCATTCGTCCGAATATCCGTTTCCGTTGAAAACGATTCTCTGGTGTCCGGCTGCATACTGCTTGATTAAATCATGTACGGCCACATTAAAATCTTCTGCTTTTTCAAGCACGTCGCAGGCTTCGGAAAAAGCTTCTGCCACAATCGTATTTAATACCACATTCGACTGTGCAACGGAATCCTGGGAGCCGACCATACGGAATTCAAACTTGTTGCCGGTAAATGCAAACGGCGACGTGCGGTTGCGGTCTGTCGCATCCCTGCGGAAATCCGGCAGCGTCTTTACGCCCGTTTCCAGCATCTGCCGTTTAATGGAATGCGTCGCCATGCCCGTGCTGATTAACTGTGAAAATACGTCCTCAAGCTGCTCGCCTAAAAATACCGACAGAATGGCTGGCGGTGCTTCGTTTGCGCCAAGCCTGTGGTCATTCCCGACATCGGCCGCCGAAGCGCGCAGCAATTCCGCATGCTCATCCACCGCTTTGATAATACAGGTCAGCACCAGCAGGAACTGAATGTTTTCGTGCGGCGTAACGCCCGGCTCCAGCAGGTTTATCCCGTCATTGGTCACCAGCGACCAGTTGTTATGCTTGCCCGAGCCATTGACGCCTGCAAACGGCTTTTCATGGAGCAGGCACTGCAGGCCGTGGCGTCCTGCCACTTTTTTCAGCGTCTCCATGATCAGGTGGTTATCATCCACCGCAACGTTGCACTCTGCATAAATCGGTGCCAGCTCGTGCTGTGCCGGAGCCACCTCGTTATGCTGCGTCTTGGCCGATACGCCCAGCTTCCAGAGCTCCTTGTTGACATCGCGCATATAAGCGGCAATGCGTTCCCGGATTGTCCCGTAATAATGGTCATCCATTTCCTGTCCTTTTGGCGGCATTGCCCCAAACAGCGTGCGGCCTGTAAAAATCAGGTCCTTGCGCTGCAGGTATTTCTCCCGGTCTACAATAAAATATTCCTGCTCCGGCCCGACAGACGGCGTAACCTTTTTTGACGTCGTATTGCCAAACAGGCGGATAAGCCTGACTGCCTGTTCATTGATTGCTTCCATCGAACGCAGCAGCGGCGTTTTCTGGTCGAGCGCTTCACCCGTATACGAACAGAAAGCCGTCGGAATGCAGAGTGTCGCGCCCGCTGCATCCTGCCGGACAAACGCCGGGGAAGTGCAGTCCCATGCCGTATACCCTCTTGCCTCAAACGTCGCGCGCAGTCCGCCGGATGGGAAGGAAGAAGCATCCGGCTCTCCTTTAATCAGCTCTTTGCCGGAAAAGCTCATCAGCACTTTGCCGTTCGGCATTGGCGCTGTAATAAAGGAATCATGTTTTTCAGCAGTCACCCCGGTCAGAGGCTGAAACCAGTGTGTATAATGCGTGGCACCCTTTTCAATGGCCCATTCTTTCATTTCATGCGCAACAACATCAGCGGTCGCAAGGTCTAAGTCAGCACCATTTTCGATAATTTCCCTCAGTTTCTTATAAACCTTTTTCGGCAGGCGCGCCTGCATGACAGAATCATCAAACACATTTTCTCCAAAAATGTCTGCTACATTAAAATATTCGCCCATATTTTTTCCTTTTTTTCCTTTCTTTCCATCCAAACGGATATGTATGTTCTGAAAAAAAACAAGGATGCCCCACCCGGAACACCCTTGTTTGTTTCTTACTTACCATTAACATACACCAATTTTATGCGGATTACAAGACTTTCTTTTTTCTTTTCGGAATTTCAGGAATCATTTGAAAATTCATCCAGATTCTTTCCGATTTTTCAGCAGATTTACCAAATCCGCAGATTTAAGCTTTTCCTACGGAACCGAATAATTCCATTTTCTCTTTTACCGTAGCCTTGATTGCTTCTGCACCCGGTGCTAACAGCTTGCGCGGGTCAAAGCCTTTGCCTTCCTGGTCTTTGCCAGCTTCGATATATTTGCGGGTTGCTTCCTGGAAGGATAACTGGCATTCGGTATTTACATTGATTTTTGCAACGCCCAGAGAGATTGCCTTTTTAATCATGTCTTCCGGAATACCGGTACCGCCGTGAAGCACTAACGGCATGTCCCCTGTCTCTTTCTGTACGGCATCAAGCGTTTCGAAGCTTAAGCCTGCCCAGTTTTCCGGGTATTTTCCATGAATATTACCAATGCCTGCTGCAAGCATGTCTACGCCAAGGTCTGCAATCGCCTTGCATTCCTGAGGGTCTGCACATTCGCCAGCGCCTACCACACCGTCTTCCTCGCCGCCGATAGAACCTACTTCTGCTTCAATCGATAAGCCTAAGTTGTGGGAAACTGCAACCAGCTCTTTTGTCTTTGCAACATTTTCCTCAATCGGATAATGGGAACCATCAAACATGATAGATGTAAAACCTGCCTTGATGCACTTATAGCATCCTTCGTATGTACCGTGGTCTAAATGCAGTGCAACCGGAACCGTGATTCCGAGTTCTTCATCCATGGCTTTCACCATAGCGGCAACCGTCTTAAACCCTGTCATGTACTTTCCAGCACCTTCGGATACGCCTAAAATAACCGGGCTGTTCAATTCCTGTGCTGTTAATAACACAGACTTTGTCCATTCCAGGTTGTTAATGTTAAACTGGCCTACCGCATAATGTCCGGCTTTTGCTTTCTTGAGCATTTCTGCTGCTGATACTAACATGTCAAACTCCTCCATATTCTATCGATTTGATTTTTGTAAGGCATTGTGCCTTTTGCTGTTTTCATCATATCATTTTTTGCTGGAAAAATAAAGAACATTTTCTGATACATTCCAAAAAAGCCGGGCCACGAAAAAAATAAACTATTTTTTTCTCCGAAACGTCATATTTCCCATAAAAATGGTAGTATATAGGTAAAGAAACATTTTACCAGAACACAGCGGGGGTTCCAATGAACACATACAAGACATTCTGCGGCAAAGCGCTGGAAGACGACAAAATTATTGAATTATTTGATGCAAGGTCAGAAAAAGCAATTCAGGAACTCTCCAGTAAATACGGAGAATTATGCAAAAAAATTTCATACAATATTTTAAATGACTGGCAGGATGTCGAAGAATGCATCAACGATGCCTATCTGGGCATATGGAACCGCATACCGCCCGAGCGCCCCAATCCGCTGGCAGCTTATGTATGCCGGATTGTCCGCAATATTTCTTTGAAAAAATCCCGCTATAATCTTGCCCGAAAGCGAAACAGCTCTTATGATATTTCCATCCATGAACTGGAAGAATGCATTCCTGCGGGCAGAAATGCGAATCCTCATGCGCAGGAAATCCTGACAGAAGCGATTGAACGTTTTTTGGATTCGTTAGACCAAAACAGCCGGGTCATGCTGATAAAAAGGTACTGGTATGCGGATTCTGTCAGCGAAATAGCAAACGTCTTCGGAATGCGCGAGAACAGTGTCTCTGCAAAATTAATGCGGCTTCGAAGAAAACTGAAAAAATATCTGGAACAGGAGGGCATCCGGTTATGAAAGAAAAACATACCCACAAAGATTTACCTGCTTTTCAGGCTGCATGGGAACAAGTAAATGACCGTTTTTTAATAGAAGCTTATCATTTCTGTCCCGTAAAAACACACCGCAAAGCATATGTTACATATACCATTCTGGCCTCTATGCTCTGCCTTTCGTTTCTGGCTGCCAGATACTTTTCCTGGAACATGAGGCCGCCTGTCACTGTTTACGCTTACGGAACGAATGCGCAGCTTACCGAATCCCAGACGGTTACATCTGCAGGCACCATCAGCGACAGCGGTGAAATGAACGGAATTCCCCTGATGTTTTATGTATTAGGAGAAAATATAAAAAGCATCCGCTTTTCGTGTAAAAATGAATGGATAGAATTTATCGACTGGACAGAAAAAAGAGCCAGCTATGGATTAAGCAAAAATTTTACAGTTCCATATGGCTGCAGCGAAGAAGACTATTATTATCTGGTTATTTACTGGCGGCCCAGCAATCTCCTGCAAAAGCTGCAAAAAAGTAATCGTATTGCAGACCTTGCAGCAGAAGAAAAAAATGATTTGATTGTCATGGAAATAACAGATGAAAACGGCCGCTGCCATACCCAGGCCATCGAGCTGCACCTTAGTAATGACGGGCGTTTTCACGCATCTGTCCGCGATTATAAAATCAGGCCGGAAGACCATTTTATTTCGCTGCCAGACAGCCAGCCAATCAAACATATGCCATAAAATATTATTTTTAACTGTGACAGCATATCCTGTTTATAATTTCAGTCAGATACAGAAGGAGATTCCTATGAAACATTTTTTCTTTATTTATATTGTTTTATTGCTTATATGCTTTACAGGATGCTCAGGAAGTGTAAGTTCCAATCATCATACAAATACAGGCGATTTCTCAAAAATGAAAGAGGAACATCTTTCTGATTCAGCACAGGAACCTCCTGCGGAACACATGCCTGATTCAGAACCTATAACATCCCAGGGAAACCTGCTTCCAGAATTATCCGAAGATGAACTTTCCCGAGCGCTGCAAACAGCAGGCGATTACTACCGTTCCATTCATCGTGAACCGCTTTCCATGAAACAGACACAAAGAAATCCCAGATATGACATTTATGAAGATTATGATGAAGCGGAACTTATATGCTTCGAGGTATCAGAAGAAAATGATGCTGAAAAAAGATACATCACGCTTGGCAGCAAGGATAACTGGAATCGTTTTGAGGTTTTAAATGAAGGGTACTAAAGAGTGAACCGGACTGTAAAATTCTCCCACTCGGATATTGATTTTTTCCATAATTCCGAATATAATGGATGCATATACGCTTGCACCAGACATACCGCAACCGAATACGCAGGAGGATTTATGGAATTAAACAGACTGGTAAAAATAGCATTTGACAAGCCGGAGCACTGTGATTCATGCGGCTGTGACCTGGAATATAAAGGAATCGGCCGCTACCAGTGTGTCAGCTGCGGCAATGAAATGCTGGATGACTACGGAAAAGTGAAAGAATATTTCAGGGTACACGGTTCTGCCCCGCTGTTTGAGGTTGTCAGGGAAACAGGCGTCAGCCGTGAAAAAGTCCGGCTGATTTTAAGCGGCGACTATCTGGACATCCGCAACTGACGGCGCTTTCTGCTGCCGGATTCCGCAGCAGGCCGCGGTCATGCTTTCTGCCGCCGGACATCCATGGCATATCCTGCTGATTCCGCCTGTTTTTAATCTTCCCTGGCTTTCACCATAATTTCGACAGCCTGGTGGCAGTTTTTAATCTCTGTTTCCATATGCGTGCCGCCATATTCCCCGTCCAGCGTCCATGGCACTGCCTTTTCTGCCAGAAACCGGATTCTGCCTGTCTTAAAGGAATAAATCAGCTCTGTATTATCAACCCTCGCGAGCAGGGATGTAATAATCTCATTTAATTCCAGCGGGTTTTTCGGCCGTTTGATAAGCGTCACTTCAAACACGCCGTCATCCAGCAGCACATTTTTCCCGGCAATCTGCTTAAATCCGCCCACGGATATGGAATTGGAAACCATTCCGTAAATAAATTCGCCTTCCAGCATCACATCTTCATATTCCACCTGCATGTTATATGATTCGATTTCCAGAAGGCTTTTTGCCCCCTGCAGGATATAAGCTGCATGGCCCAGCAGGTTTTTCAGCTCCTGGTTTGTCTGGTAGGACACTTCTGTAAAAATCCCGAATGCCGCTACATAAATAAAACTGTTATCATTAAACTGCCCGACGTCACACGCAAACCGCTCTCCCCAGAGTGCTGTTTCAGCTGCTTTGAGTACATTTTTCGGAAGCTTTAAAGAATTTGCAAAATCATTCGTGCTTCCCATCGGAATATATCCGATTGGCCTTTTTTCCGAAAGGCGCATCATGCCGGTCACTGCTTCGTCCAGCGTGCCGTCCCCGCCGCTGCATACAATCAGGTCATAGTCCCTGCTTTCACGCTCCACGGTGTCTGCCGCGTCCCCCGGGTACTGCGTCGGGCGGACGGTAACCTGATAATCGCTTTTTACCATAAGGTCAATAATATCTGCCAGTTTTGCCTTAATCGAAGCTTTTCCTGCGTGGGAATTATAAACAAATAATAATTTTTTCATGCCTGGTCATTCCTTTTTTCATAGCCTGTCTGTTCTGCTGCTTCTTCTAATTTGCGCAGCCTGTGATTGACGCCTGATTTTCCAACCGGCGGGCTGCATAAGGTCCCCAGCTCTTTTATCGCGGCTTCCGGGTATTCCATGCGAAGCCGCGCCATTTCCTGCAGCTGCCTGGAAAGCTCTTTCAGCTTTCCCTGCTTTTGCAGAAAACGGATGGCTTCCTTCTGGCGGCAGGCTGCACTGACTGTTTTGTTGATATTCGCCGTTTCACAGTTCACGCGGCGGTTAATATCATTGCGCATTTCTTTGATAATACGCACATTTTCCAGATTCATCAGTGCAGCGTGCGCTCCCATGACATTCAGCGCATCTACAATCTGCGAGCCTTCTTTCAGGTATACGATTTCATGATTCTTGCGTGATACGATTTTTGCATCCAGCTCAAATGCCCGAAGCTGTTCCCGCACCTGCTGCGCTTTGTCACGCGCATTGCAGACAATTTCAAAATGATAGGATTTCTTTGGATTGCTGATGGACCCGGATGTCAGAAACACGCCCCTTAAAAACGCCCGCCTGCAGCAGTTTCTTTTCAGCAGCGCATCACAAACCCGCAGCCCCTCATGAATCCGGCCGTCCTGCTCCATAATCTGCAGGGACAGCAGCAGCCTGCGGACATCCTGCTGCGCAGTCAGCTTTACCACATGGGAAAGCTTGTTTTTCTGCTGCAGGTGGTGCACCTGGGTGATCTCTGCCGCAAGGCCGGCTGCCCGCAGCAGCCCCTGATAGCGCAGCGCCGCCTGCTCCTGCTCTGTCACAAATACAACGTACAGGCAGCCGCCTTCTTTTTGCATGCTTCCGGCTCCGCAGAGCATTCCGGCCAGTTCTGCAAGCCGGCAGTGTGCTGCCCGGCTTTCCGCAGACAGCAGCTCCCGTTTCACCTCACTGGAAAATGACATGCACAGCCCCCTCTTTCCTTCTGCGTTTTCTTTCCATAAAGAATCCGCTTCATGCCTGTTCCTGCCTGCGCTTGGCATCTTTTTCAATATCGCGGTGTTCGATTTTCAGCCCGTAAGCCGGGTCTGTATATTCCCCCGATGTTTCCGCCGCTCTCTGCAGGCGCTGGTACAGTTCATTGGCAAGCGTCACGGAGCGGTGCTTTCCACCGGTACAGCCAATGCTGATAACAAGCTGGTTTTTTCCTTCGGCAATATAATTCGGAATCAGAAACCGGAGCATATCTTCCAGCTTATTTAAAAATACATGGGCTTCTTCGTATTGCAGCACATAATCCTGGATTTCTTTATCATTGCCGCTTTTTGCCCGCAACCCTTCCACATAGTAGGGATTTGGCAGGAACCGGACGTCAAACACGAGGTCGGAATCTGCCGGAATCCCGTATTTAAATCCAAAGGACAGAATATTTACAAACAGGCTCTGGTATTCTTTGTTATTGACAAATATTTTTTCCAGCTCGATTTTTAACTCTCTTGTCAGAAGCCGGCTTGTATCGATAATGTAATCGGCATGTTCTTTCAAAAAAGCCAGGCGGCTGCGTTCCCTGCCGATGCCCTTATCCACGCGTTCCCCATGTGCCAGCGGATGGCTGCGCCTTGTTTCCTTGTACCGCTTGACCAGCACGGCATCCTCGGCATCCAGAAACAGAATCTCGCATTTCCTGCCGCCCGCGTGAAGGTCTTCGAGCACGGCCCGCATCTCGTCCAGGTTCTGCCCGTTTCGCACATCAATGCCAACCGCAACCTTCTGCAATTCTTCCGTAGCCGTGTCAGACAGCTCAAAAAAACGTTCTACAAGCGGAATCGGCAGGTTATCCACACAGTAGTAGCCCATATCTTCCATCATTTTCAGCGCCGTGCTTTTCCCCGCGCCCGATATTCCTGTCAAAATTACAAAACGCATGTCATCCTCCCCTTTTTCCTGTACCGGCTTTTGCCTGTTCCCGGTCATGCCGTCATGGTCAGCTATTCAAATTCCCCAATACACTTTACTTCCATTTCCAGTGCCACGCCGGAATGTTCCAGCACTTTCTGCTGCACCTGGCGGATAAGCCCGCGGATATCCGCAGATGTGGCATTTCCCGTATTGATGACAAAGCCGCAGTGCTTTTCGGAAACCTGCGCGCCGCCCACGCGAAATCCAGCCAGCCCGGCTTCCATAATAAGCTTTCCGGCAAAATTCCCCTGCGGGCGCTTAAACGTGCTTCCCGCGCTCGGATATTCCAGCGGCTGCTTTTCGATTCTGCGCTGTTTTAAGTCATCCATGCGGGCCTGTATTTCTTCCGGCCGCCCCGGTGCCAGCCGAAACTGCGCTTCCAGCACGGTCAGGTGCTTTTGGGGAATACAGCTGTGGCGGTAGGACAGGTCTAATTCCCCGCATTCCATTTCCAGCACCTGCCCGTCCTGTGACAGCACCTTCACCTTTTCCAGCACGTCTTTCATTTCCCCGCCGTAAGCTCCTGCATTCATTACAACGGCACCGCCGACAGAACCGGGAATCCCGGCTGCAAATTCCAGGCCCGCAAGCCCTGCCTTTAACGCCGCGCCAGCTGCCTGTGACAGCAGCGCCCCCGCACTGGCTGTCACACAGGTACCATCTGCCTGCACATGGGCGTACTGCCTGGTAAACGCAATCACCACGCCCCGGATGCCCTGGTCTGCGGCCAGAAGGTTGCTCCCATTGCCAATAATCTGGTACGGCATCTGCTCCCTGCGGCAGAGTGCCGCCACGTCCGCCGCCTGCTCCGTGCGCGGCATGACAAAATAATCAGCCGGCCCGCCTGTGCGGAACGTCGTGTGGCGGCTCATTGGTTCGCTGCATAATACCTGCTCTTTGGAAAGTATTGTGCACAATTTTTGATAAAATGCTGCATGCTCCATATCTGATTTCTTTCTAAAATTATTTTATTACTATTTTTGTTCAGGCTTCTGCCAGAAACGCCAGATACCCCCGGTAAGCTTCATATAAATCTGCCTTGCTGATAATTTCCCACGGCGCATGCATGTTCAGCACCGCAACGCCGCTGTCAATGACCTCCATGCCATATTCTGCCAGAATATATGCAATCGTGCCGCCGCCGCCCTGGTCTACTTTGCCAAGCTCCGCGGTCTGGAACGCTACCTCATTGCGGTCAAAAATATCACGCAGGTGTGCCATGTATTCTGCATTGGCATCATTGGAGCCGGACTTTCCGCGTGAGCCGGTATATTTGTTAAATACAATGCCCTTGCCAAAATAAGCCGCATTTTTCTTATCCGAAACAGACGGGAAATTGGTGTCATAAGCAGCGCTGACATCCGACGAAAGCACCCTGGAATTCGCCAGCGTGCGGCGCAGGGCCAGTTCACTGTACTGCCCGGCTGCATGCAGCACCTCGGCAGTCATATTTTCAAAAAAGCGGGATTTCATGCCCGTGGCACCGACACTGCCGATTTCTTCTTTATCCACCAGCAGGCAGACACTGGTACGCTCCGGCACGCCTTCAAGCCCAAGCATTGCCATAAAGGACGGATAAGCGCATACACGGTCGTCATGCCCGTAGCCCATAATCATGCTGCGGTCAAATCCATAGTCCCTTGCTTCGCCAGCCGGAACCACTTCGATTTCTGCCGACAGGAAATCTTCTTCTTCCACCTGGTATTCGTCTGCCAGTATCTGAAGAATATTTGCCTTGACGCGGTCTTTCATCCTGCCTTCTTCTTTGCCGCCTTCGTTTCCTTCTTCTTTTAATTCAGCCGGAATGCTGCCAATGAGGATATCCAGGTTTTCCCCTTCGACCACCTTAGCTGCTTTTTTCTCCATCTGCTCGCCTGCAAGGTGTATCAGCAAATCGCTGACGCCGAATACCGGGTCTCCCGGCTTATCCCCAATGCTGACCGGTATCACCGTGCCGTCTTTTTTTACAAAAACGCCATGCAGCGCAAGCGGAATTGCCAGCCACTGGTATTTCTTGACCCCGCCATAGTAATGCGTGTCTAACATCGCCATTTCCGTATCTTCATACAGCGGATTCTGTTTCAAATCCAGGCGCGGCGAATCGATATGCGCGCCGAGAATGTTCATCCCCTGTTCCATCGGCTGTTTCCCGATTATATACATGGCCAGCCCTTTGCCCATATTGGACGCGTATACCTTATCGCCAGGCTTTAACGTTTCACCGGCCCTGATAATTTCTTCCATTTTTGTAAATCCGGCGTTTACCGCCATTTTGGCAAATTTTGCCGTGCATTCACGCTCGGTCTTGCACCCGGAAATAAACTGCCTGTATTTTTCAGCAAAGTCCAGCAGCCCGGCGCGTTTTCCTTCGGGATATTTTTCCCAGATATTTTTTCTTTCCATAATAATACTGTTTCTCCATCTGCTTCTTTTATTTGATTATGATAAAATATCATAAAACCAGCTGGCATAAACCGCCTTCACATTCCTATCATCCCATTGCACAGCCGTGAATATACACGGCACCGCACTCTTTTTCCGGCAGATTCATCCTGCCTGCCGGCAAATCACGCCTGCGGGCAAAGCAGTCCATACATGCCCGCATCCGCTCCATGCCATCCATCACATGGACATTTATCAGGAATTATCCCTGGAGAGATTTTCCTGCACGCGCCTGCAAAGCTCCTGAGCCGCATTGTAGCCCATCTTTTTCTGCCTGTGGTTGACAGCGGCTGCCTCACAGATAAGCGCCAGGTTCCGGCCCGGGCGGATTGGCAGGGAATGGCATACGACTTTTGTGTCTAAAAACTCCGTATACTCCTGTTCCAGTCCCATGCGGTCGTACTCATTATCCTTTTTCCAGTCTTCCAGCTTAATAACCAGGTCGATGCTCTGCTTTTCCTTCACACACTCCACGCCGTACAGCGCCTTTACATCGATAATGCCAATGCCGCGCAGCTCGATAAAATACCGGGTAATATCCGGCGAAGTCCCAATCAGGGTGCGTTCATTAATTTTGCGTATTTCCACAACATCATCGGTCACAAGGCGGTGTCCGCGCCGGATAAGCTCCAGTGCCGTCTCGCTCTTGCCGATGCCGCTCTCGCCCATAATCAGAAGCCCCTCGCCATATACATCGACCAGAACGCCATGAATGGAAATGCAGGGTGCCAGTTCTTCATTTAACACACGGATAATTTCAGCCGTAATGCTCGACGTCTTGCGCTCGGTACTGAGCACCGCCACATTATGCCTGCGGGCGATATCCAGAAAATTATCTTCCGGTATCAGGCCGCGGCAGAAAACAATACACGGAATATCGTAAGAACAGAATGCTTCAATCGCGGCCGTCCGTTTATCCGGCTCCAGCTGCCGCAGATAGGCGTATTCGACCATGCCTACTATCTGCACGCGTTCTTTTGGAAAATATTCGAAATATCCGCAAAACTGCAATGCCGGCCTGTTAATCTCAGACACGGTAATTTCGCGGATGCCCAAATCAATTTCATCCGTTAAATTTTTCATATGAAATAAATCTGCAAATCGCTGTACATTGACACCCTTCATTTTGTCTTCCTCCTAAACACCTGTATCAACATTAGTGTATCATATAATATGCGTGACAGCAATCTGTACGCATGGGAAATTTAAGCATTGTTATGGATTCTGGTTACTGGTCACGGAGTGAACAGGAACCATCCCGGAAATACTGGTATACCGCCAGCGCCGCCTTCTCATTCATGCTTTCTGCCTCGCACAGCTGTTCCACCGTTGCTTCCCGGATAGCGTCCATGGACTGAAAACAGCGCATCAGCGCTTTCCTTCTGGCCGGCCCGATTCCCGGAATATCATCCAGCGCCGAATGCACCTGTCCCTTGCTGCGCAGGGAGCGGTGGTATTCAATCGCAAACCGGTGCGCTTCATCCTGAATCCTTGTAATCAGTTTAAACCCTTCTGAATTTTTATCAATCGGCAGCTCGGTATTATGAAAATAAAGCCCCCTCGTGCGGTGGGAATCATCCTTTACCATCCCGCAGACCGGAATGGACAGATGCAGTTCATCCAGCACCTGCAGGGCAATATTGACCTGCCCGCGTCCGCCGTCCATCATAATCAGGTCCGGAAACCTTGTAAAGCTGCCATAGGCATCTTCCAGGTTTTTTTCCGCGCGTTCCCGGCGTTCTTCCATGCCATGTACAAAACGCCGCGTCAGCACCTCATGCATGGAAGCGTAATCATCCGGCCCGGTTACCGTGCGCAGCTTGAATTTGCGGTAATCGCTGCGGCACGGCCTGCCTTTTTCATATACTATCATAGAACCGACGCTTTCAAAGCCGTTCGTATTGGAAATATCAAATGCTTCCACACGGCTGATTCCCGGCAGGCCCAGAATATGGGCAATTTCCTTCATGGCTCCAATTGTCCTTCCTTCTTCGCGCCTGAGCCGCTCTTTATCCTGGTTCAGTACAAGCCTTGCGTTTTTCTGCGCCAGGTCTACCAGCTTTTCTTTCATGCCCTTGCGCGGCACCCGGATATATACCTTCTGCCCGCGCTTTTCCGAAAGCCACCGGGCAATGATTTCGCTTTCCTCAATCGCTTTCTGGAGCATGATTTCTTTCGGGATAAACGGCGTTCCGGCATAATACTGCTTGATAAAAGAAGCCAGAATCTGTTCTGTAGTATTGCCGGTTTCAATTGTGACATAAAAATGCTCCCGTCCAATCAGCCTGCCATCGCGGATAAAAAACACTTGCACAACGGCATCCCGGTCGTCTTTGGCAAGCGCGATAATGTCCTTGTCCTCGCCGTCTGAATTGGTTACCTTCTGCTTTTCCGATACCTGGCGCACGCTGTTCATCAGGTCGCGGTACTCCTTTGCTTTTTCAAAATCCAGCTGCGCGGATGCTGCCTGCATTTTCTGTTCCAGTTCTTCCAGCACCGGCTTGTAATTTCCATTCAAAAAATCCATGGCCTTTTTCATCTGCACGCGGTAATCTTCCGGGGAAATATATCCCTGGCACGGTGCCTGGCACTGGTGGATATGGTAGTTCAGGCACGGGCGCTCTTTTTTGGTATCGCGCGGAAGCTGCCTGTTACAGGTTCTGAGCTGGTACAGCCTGCGGATAAGCTCTATCGTATCTTTGACAGCACCTGCACTGGTATACGGCCCGAAATACTGCGATTTGTCTTTTTTCATCTGACGCGAAAAAAGGACCCTGGGGTATGTCTCCCCCAGCGTCACTTTAATATACGGATAAGTCTTGTCATCTTTCAGCAGGATATTGTATTTCGGACGGTGTTCCTTAATCAGGTTGCATTCCAGCACAAGCGCTTCCAGCTCAGAATCCGTAATGATATACTCAAACCGGTCAATGAGCGATACCATCTGGTCTTTGCGGATTCCTTCGTTATGGCTGGCACGAAAATACTGACGCACGCGGTTTTTCAGACTGACCGCTTTGCCGACATAAATAATCGTATCGTTTTTATCGTGCATCAGGTAGACTCCCGGACGATCCGGGAGTTTTTTCAATTCTTCCTGAATATTAAACATTATTTCCTTTCATCTTCCTTCTGCTCATTCTGCTTCCACAGCCGCTGCTCCCAGTCTGACGGATTCTGACTGCCCGCTGGAATCTGCTGGCCATTCACAGGTTTTTGATTCTGGTCATTTCCAGACATCTGATTCTGTTCTGGAACACGTCCATTCACAGGCATCTGATTCGGGTTTGCTGAAATCTGGTTCTGGATTACCGGCTGCTGTCCCGGAACGTCTGCATTCTGCTTCTGGGACATCCATCCCGATACTTCTCCCGAAACCATATTCTGTACTGGCGGGTGCTGCACTGGCATTCCTGCTCCCGGCATCAGCGGCTGCCCTGACACTCCCTGTTCCGGCTGGGCTGACGGATTCTGGCCAAATACCTGCGACTGTACCGGCATGCCTGACGGATTCTGGCCAAATACTCCTGCCGCTGGCTGGACTGGCTGTTCTGATTTTGCCGCTCCCGGCACTGGCTGGACTGGTACTCCCTGTCCCGGCTGCACGGATTTTTCTGCTCCCGGCACTGGCTGGACTGACGCTTCCTGCCCCGGATAGCCCTGTTTTCCTGCTCCCGGCATCTGCATCTGGCCTGACACTTCCCAGCCTGGCTGCACAAATTCTCCTGCTCCTGGCACTGGCTGGCCCGGCTTCCCTGACGGATTCTGCATCGGAACCGGCGCATTCTGGCCTTTTACAATCTGGCCCTCTGGAGGCATGCCCTGGCCTGGCATATTCTGGCCCAAAGCCGGCACGCCCTGGCCTGATACCGGCATATTCCGGCCCGGTACTGGCCTGGCACTGACACGTTCTGGCCTGGCACTGGTATCTGCTGCCCTGGCATGTTCTGGCCCGGTACTGGCATCTGCTGCCCTGGCATGTTCTGGCCCGGTACTGGCATCTGCTGCCCTGGCACTGATATCTGCTGCCCCGGCGCATTCTGACCTGGCCCCGGTACTGGCGGACGTGCAGCGTTCCACGGCTTCGACAGGTCTGCTTCTTTTTTCCTGCCGCCTTTTTTCTGTTCGTCCACATCCTCATCCGGCGGTTGCGGAATCCCTTTCAGTTCACGGTAAATCCGCATAAATTCCTTGCCGGTAATCGTCTCGTGTTCAAACAGGTATTCTGCAATTTTATCCAGGACATCCCGGTTTTCTTCCAGCAGCTTTCTTGCTGTTTCATAGCTTTCCTTTAACAGTATCTGCACTTCCTGATCGATTTCCGCAGCGGTATTGTCACCGCAGTTTAATACCGGCCTGCCGTCCAGATAGCGGTTTTCTACCGACTCCAGGCTGATAAGCCCGAATTTTTTGGACATGCCGTACTGTGTAACCATCGCACGCGCTATCTGCGTCGCTTTCTCAATATCATTCGAAGCGCCTGTCGTAATCGAATGGAATACGATTTCTTCTGCTGCCCGCCCGGCCATAAAGGTGACAAGCCGCGCTTTCAGTTCTTCCTCGGACATCAGGTATTTTTCTTCTTCCGGTGCCTGCATGACGTAGCCGAGCGCCCCCATCGTTCTTGGCACAATCGTAATTTTCTGCACCGGCTCTGCATCCTTCTGCAAAGCAGTTGTCAGGGCATGGCCCACTTCATGGTACGCCACAATCCGTTTTTCTTCCTCGCCCAGAATCCGGTCTTTTTTCTCTTTTCCGGCAATGACGACTTCGACGGATTCAAACAAATCCGACTGGTTGACATATTTTCTGCCATTTTTTACCGCATTAATGGCAGCCTCGTTAATCATATTTGCAAGGTCAGACCCGACTGCACCGGAAGTCGCCAGCGCAATGGCATCCAGGTCTACCGTTTCATCCATCAGCACATCCTTGGAATGCACCTTTAACGTCTCTACCCTGCCCTTTAAATCCGGCTTTTCTACAATAATGCGCCTGTCAAAACGGCCCGGGCGCAGCAGCGCTTTATCCAGCACTTCCGGGCGGTTCGTTGCCGCCAGAATCAGCAGCCCCTTGGACGTATCAAACCCGTCCATTTCCGCTAACAGCTGGTTCAGCGTCTGCTCCCGCTCGTCGTTGCCGCTGCCGTAACGCGTATCACGGCTTTTTCCAATCGCGTCAATTTCGTCAATAAAAATAATGCATGGTGCCTGTTTCTGTGCTTCCTTAAACAAATCACGCACGCGGGATGCACCGACCCCGACAAACATTTCCACAAAATCAGAGCCTGCCAGCGAGAAAAACGGCACATTTGCTTCCCCGGCAACAGCCTTGGCTAACAGCGTCTTTCCGGTTCCGGGCGGGCCGACCAGAAGCGCGCCTTTTGGCAGCTTCGCGCCGATATCGGTATATTTCTGCGGATTATGCAGAAAATCCACGACTTCCTGCAGCGATTCTTTCGCTTCATCCTGTCCGGCAACGTCTTTAAACGTAACACCGGTCTTTTTTTCCACATACACCTTGGCTGTATTTTTTCCGACACCCATGCCCATGCCGCTGCCCATTTTGCGCATCAAAAATCCCATGACTGCCCACAGCAGCAGGATTGGCAGCACAATGCTTAAAATATTATAGACCCAGGTTGCCGAATCATCCGGAATATACGGATAATATTCCACATTATGCTCCTTTAAAAGAGCCACCAGCTCCAGGTCATTGCCTGCAATGCCCGTATAATATGTGACCGGCACCAGCTCCTTGCCCGTCTTTTTCGGCATAATGCGGTAGCTGTTTGAGGTAACATGAACCTCGTCTACCTTATCCTCCTCTACCATTTTCAGAAATTCCGTATAGGAAATTTCTTTCGTGGTCATATCCCGCTGCCAGCGGCTGAACATGCTCATGAAAAAAAGCGCCACAAGCGTGACCAGCAGAAACAGCAGAATCATCTGACCGTTTGCATTCTTTTTATTATTGGAATTATGATTCCCATTATTGGGTGACTGATTATTCATTTCTCCTCCATCCGCTGTATTGTATGCGTCTGTCTTATTATAAGTGGAATGGTTTTAGAACGCAACATTCTAATCGTGAACTTTTTGCGAAATTTCTTATTTTTCATTAAACATTCTAACCAAACGCTAAACCAGGCAGGACAGACGCCCGTTCCTGCCGGACAAAAATCTGGCCTGCGGGAAACAGGAAAAACCTGCCTGCCGCAGACCTGACAGCTGCTGTATCATTTATTTAGGAGCATTCAGCTTTTCTGTGCTGCCAGCGCAGCTTCCACAAATCCCTGGAATAACGGATGCGGGCGGTTCGGCCTGGATTTCAGTTCCGGATGGGCCTGTGTCGCAACATACCATGGATGCTCCGGCACCTCTATCATCTCTACAATACGCCTGTCCGGTGACATGCCGGACAGACAGAGTCCGTTTTCTGTCAGAACAGCCCGGTAATCATTATTTACTTCATAACGGTGGCGGTGGCGTTCCTGAATGGTTTCTTCCCCGTATACACGGTACGCCCTGGATTCCGGGTCAAGCACGCACGGATAGGAGCCGAGCCTTAAGGTGCCGCCGATATCCCCGTCTTCGTCCTGGTCCGGCATCAGCGCAATGACCGGATGCGTCGTCTTCGGATCCAGCTCAATGCTGTGCGCATCATTCAGGCCGCATACATTGCGTGCAAACTCAATAATCGCCACCTGCATCCCAAGACACAGCCCGAGATACGGAATTTTGTTTTCACGCGCATACTGCGCGGCCAGAATCTTGCCGTCTACGCCCCGGACGCCAAATCCGCCCGGTACCAGAATGCCGCTTACGCCGCCCAGCAGGCTGTCTGCCGTCTCCGGCTTTATCAGCTCGGAATCGACCCACTGAATATCCACGGTCGTGCGGCTTGGAATGCCGCCGTGCTTTAATGCTTCCACAACGGATATATAAGCATCATGAAGCTGCGTATATTTGCCGACCAGCGCAATCTTTACTTCCCGCTCCGGATGCTTCAGGTTTTCTATCATCTCATTCCACTCTGCCAGATCCGGTTCCGGGCACGGCAGGTTCAGGCACTCGCAGGCCACCTTTGCCAGGTTTTCCCGCTCCATCGCAAGCGGGGCCTCATACAGATATTCCACATCCAGGTTCTGCAGCACATGGCTGTTCGGAACGTTGCAGAACAAGGCAATTTTATCCTTCAGGCTCTGGTCCAGCTCATGCTCTGAGCGGCAGACAATGACATCCGGCTGGATTCCCATTCCCTGCAGCTCTTTCACGCTTGCCTGTGTAGGCTTGGTCTTTAACTCACCGGATGCTTTCAGGTACGGAATCAGCGTCACATGAATCAGCATTGCATTTTCATGCCCGACCTCATGCTGAAACTGCCGGATGGATTCCAAAAAAGGCTGGCTCTCAATATCCCCGACCGTGCCGCCCACCTCGATAATGGCAATATGCGTTTCCGGTGACGTGAAATTCCGGTAAAACCGGCTCTTAATTTCATTTGTAATATGAGGAATGACCTGCACCGTGCCTCCTCCATAGTCTCCCCGGCGCTCCTTTTGTAATACAGACCAGTATATTTTACCAGTCGTCACATTGGAATTTTTCGTCAGGCTTTCATCAATAAACCGCTCATAATGGCCCAGGTCCAAGTCCGTCTCTGCTCCGTCATCCGTCACGAACACTTCCCCATGCTGAATCGGGTTCATCGTTCCCGGGTCAATATTGATATACGGGTCAAATTTCTGCATTGTCACTTTATATCCCCTGGCTTTCAAAAGACGCCCCAGGGATGCTGCCGTAATTCCTTTTCCAAGACCTGATACAACTCCGCCGGTGACAAACACATATTTTACAGGCATAATTTTCCTCCTCAGTCTACCTCTTTTTCTTATTATAAAATCTTATCTGCTCATCCGCATCACTTTCCCTGAACAGCTCGAATCCTCCCTTTACCCCATATTCTGCCCGGTTGCACTCTGGACAGAAGTTGCCAAACTGTATGGATTTGCCGCATTTCTGGCAGTGAAGCGTGACCATTGTATGAGCATCTTCTTTATATTCCAGCCGTCCCTCACGAATCCACTGCTTTACCTGGCGCAGCGGAATGCCAAAAACCTCAGCCAGCTGGAATTCATTTACGTCGTGCTCCCTGACATACTCCCGTATTTCCCGAAATTCCATGCTGGCCTGGCAGCTTTTACATAACTCCGTCTCGGAATCTTCTGGAATCGGGCAGTGACACCATGAGCAGAATCTGCTTTCCGAAAACAACTTCCCAACAACTTCCATCTGACTTTCCCCCTATCCTAAGCTTATTACCGAATGATATCATATATTTTCTATTATACCGCAATTTGGAAATGCTGTATACTATTTTTTTCATCAAAAGAGCAAAAAGGTTTCTGCTCCTTCTTTCCGGAGCCACGGAAAAAGCAGCCTGCTGATACAGACTGCCTTCCCAGGAGTTTAGTTATGAAAATGTTAATCTATAATAAATGGAATAATTGTTAGGCGAAGCCGGCGGCTGTGCGCGCGCTGTAATCTGCCGTCAGCTCCTTTTGATGACTGCAGTATATCCGCTAAATGTGTCTGAAATATGTCAGAATGCTAAAAGAATCATAAATTAATTCTTAATATTTCAAAAAGCATAAATCACGCTTTAATAAGCCCGTTCTTCCAGCAGGCTGCGCGTGACGCTGCGCATCTGCTTCGTTCCGTTTTCCGACACAAGCAGCATCGGATTTTCATCCGAGGTAAAGCAGTCCTCCGGCAGGTAAAAATGCTTTTTTTTAAGCGGCACGCCTGCCCGCATCTGGCGGATTGCCCTTGCGGCATACGGCGGCGACAGCGGATTGCACTCAAAATCCGCGTTGATTTTCCCATCCATAACGGCTTCCAGCCCGGCCCTTGCGGCGTCAAACGAAATCACAATGACATCCCCGTCTTTTCCATAGGAAACGCCCGCTTCATCCATCGCTGCGCATGCCCCGAATGCTTCGTTATCATTCTGGCAGATAACAACATCGATTTTTTCAAAGGTCTCCAGGTACTGTTCCATCACCGCCCTGCCGCCGCTTTCGGTAAAATCCCCGCATTCCTCGGCCAGCAGGTTCCATTCCCGGTGCCGTTTCAGATATTCTGCAAACCCCTCCGTGCGGCCAAGCTGCGCAGACGCGCCCAGCGTGCCGTTAATCGCCACGATATTGATATCATCCGCGCCCCGTCCCTGCCTGTTCAGATAGCTTTGCAGCCACTGTCCGGCATATCTGCCTTCCTGGACAAAATCCGAGCCGAACCAGGCTGCATAATAACGCTCGTCACAGTCAATCGTGCGGTCTAACAGAATCACCGGAATATCCGCGTGGTACGCTTCTTTCAGCACAGCCGTCCACCCGGTCGTCAGAATCGGGGCAATGATAAGATAATCCACGGGTTCCCGGATAAACCTGCGGACGGCTTCCACCTGGGCCTGCGGCTGGTTATCCGCATCCAGGAAATACAGCTCATACCCGTTTTCTTCCGAAAAAACCTCCATGCAGGATTTCGTCATTGCAATCCGCCAGTCCGATTCATGGCCGACCTGGACAAACCCCACTTTCACAAGCTTTCTGGGCAGCTGCACCCGCTCCGGCCCATCCAGTGAATATTCCCCTTCCTGGCCGGAACCCGGCAGCTTCGGCTCCTTCTGATTATCCGCCAGCTTCCAGACAGCACATGCACAAAATGCCAGAGCCAGCAGGCACGCCAGAAACAGCATGGCCGCCGGATGCTTCCGGCATTTTGCATAAACTGCTTTCACTGTCTATTGCCGGACTCCAAACTGATAGCTTGTTTTTGTCCGGTAAGTTTCCCCGGCCTTTAAAAACGGCGCTTCAAACCCCGGCTCGTTTACGGAATTCGGATAATACTGCGTCTCTAAGCAGAACCCGTGCCTTTTTTGATACACCGCTCCCTGCTTGCCAGCCTGCTCTGTAATAAAGTTGCCGGAATAAAACTGGATGCCCGGCAGGTCCGTATATGCTTTCATCACAATGCCCGTCACTGGCGAATATGCCTCTGCTGCCAGCTCAAATGCGCCCTTATGCGTTTTATCCAGTACAAAGTTGTGGTCAAAGCCGCCGCCATAACCAATCTGGATGTCGTCTGCTTCCATATCGCGCCCGATTGCCTTTGCCTGGGTAAAATCCAGCGCCGTTCCTGCAACCGGTGCAATTTCGCCTGTCGGAATCGCCTCTGCATTGATAACCGGCGTAAAATGGGATGCCCGCAGCATCAGCTCCTGCCCGAGCACGTCGCCCGACGCATGGCCGGACAGGTTAAAATACGCATGGTTTGTAAAATTTGCCACCGTATCTTTGTCCGACACTGCCTTGTAAGAAAGCTCCAATGCATAGTCATCCGTCAGCGTATACGTTATCTGCGCATCCATATTTCCCGGAAATCCCTGCTCCAGGTCCGCGCTCCTGCAGGAAAGCGTAATGGAATTTTCCGTATGCTCCCTGACGTCCCATACAAGCGTGTCCATGCCCTTCCTGCCGGAATGCAGGTTATTCCCGTTATCGTTTTTATCCAGCTCATATACCGTGCCGTTCACGGTTACCTTTGCATCCGCAATCCGGTTTCCATTTCTTCCGATGACTGCTCCAAAATAACACGTATTGTTTTCATAGCCCGTCACATTATCATAACCAAGCAGCACATCCTGCAGGTTTCCGTCCCTGTCCGGCACAATGACAGATACAAGCGATGCGCCGTAATCGGTCACGCGCACCTGCCCGCCGCTTTTGTTTTCAATCATATAAACGGACACTGCTTCGCCGTTCCTGCCCGTTCCAAACGATTCTTTTTTCATCTGAATGCCTTTCTTTTCTTCCCGTGTCTGGTATTTAATTTTGTCCATAATAAGCGTTTGCCCCATGCTTGCGGTAAAAATGCTTGTCCTTAATGCTGTCCGGCGCCGGTTCTGCTTTCGGATTAATCAGCTCGGTATTCAGTGCCATTTTTGCCACTTCTTCCAGCACAACTGCATTGTATACGGCCTGGTCTGCATCCTTTCCCCAGGTAAACGGCCCATGGTTCTTGCACAGAATGCCCGGCGTATACATCGGGTTTATATTCTTTTCTTCCAGTGTTTCAATAATCACAAGCCCGGTATTTTTCTCATATTCGCCGTTAATCTCATCCGGTGTCAGGCTTCTGGCACATGGAATTGCCCCGAGGAAATAATCCGCGTGGGTCGTGCCGTACAGCGGAATGCTGCGGCCTGCCTGTGCCCAGGAAGTCGCCATGGTCGAATGCGTATGCACAATGCCCCCGATTTCCGGATATTTCTTATAAAGCTCCGCATGGGTTGCCGTATCTGAAGATGGTTTGTATTTTCCTTCGATTTTATTCATATCCAGGTCCATGACAACCATGTCATCCGGTGTCAGCTCGTCATATTCCACGCCGCTCGGCTTAATGACAAAATATCCGCTCTCCCGGTCAATCCCGCTGACATTGCCCCATGTATAAGTAACCAGCCCTCTTTTCGGCAGCTCCATATTTGCTTCATAAACCTGTTTTTTTAATTCTTCCAGCATCAATATCTTCTCCTTTTCTATTCTTATCAATATGTCTGAAAATGAACTGCAGCCGCTTCCAGAACTTTCCCGCACGCCCGTCCTTTTACCGTAATGCCTGCCATTTCCCAAGAAGCCGCTGTACCCGGGGATGCATCTCCCTGCCAGGCACAGCGGCTCCTGTTTCATTTGATTTTTTATGCAAAAGCCTTTGTTTTCTGGTAAATGCCTTCGGCATCCAGGCCGTATTTCTCAAGCAGCTGTACAGCCGGGCCCGACTCGCCAAATACATCGTTCATGCCAATGCGCAGCATTTTAACCGGACACTGTTCACTGAGTACTTCTGCAACAGCGCCGCCAAGGCCGCCGATTACGGAATGCTCCTCAACCGTAACAATCTTTCCGGTTTCCTGTGCAGCCTTTACAAGCAGCTCTGCGTCAATCGGCTTGATGGTATGGATATTAATCACCCTTGCGTCTATGCCGTCAGCAGCCAGCTTTTCTGCCGCTTCCAGTGCACCTGATACGCACAGGCCGGTTGCAATCAGCGTCAGGTCTTTGCCGTCCCTTAAGGTCACGCCCTTTCCGATTTCAAATTTATAATCAGCACGGTCATTGATAACCGGGACTGCCAGGCGGCCAAATCTTAAATAAACCGGCCCTTCATGTGCATAAGCTGCCCTGACAGCTGCCTTTGCCTCGATATCATCCGAAGGATTGATTACCGTCATGCCAGGAATCACGCGCATCAGTGCAAGGTCTTCGTTACACTGGTGGCTTGCGCCGTCCTCACCTACGGAAATGCCCGCATGGGTTGCGCCGATTTTTACATTCAGGTGCGGATATCCGATAGAATTACGCACCTGCTCAAATGCACGCCCTGCCGCAAACATTGCAAATGTGCTGACAAACGGCACCTTGCCTGTAGAAGCAATTCCAGCTGCAATGCCCATCATATTGGACTCTGCAATGCCGCAGTCAATATGCCTGTCCGGGAAAGCTTTCTGGAATACGCCTGTCTTCGTAGCCGCAGCCAGGTCTGCATCCAATACGACAAGATTTTCTGCTTCTTTTCCGAGTTCCACTAAAGCATTGCCGTAGCTGTCTCTGGTTGCAATCTTCTTTACTTCTGACATAATGCTTCACCTGCTTTCTCAAGATCATCCATCGCAATGGCATACTCTTCATCATTCGGCCCCTTGCCATGCCATTCGACTGCATTCTCCATAAACGATACGCCCTTGCCCTTTACTGTCTTCATCACGATTGCGCTCGGCTTTCCTTTTGTATTTCTGGCCTCTGCAAACGCTTTTCGAAGGCTCGCCATATCATTTCCATCTTCTACACAGATGACATGGAAGTTAAATGCCCGAAACTTCTCATCGATCGGATACGGGGAGCAGATCTCATCTACAGAACCGTCAATCTGTAACCCGTTATTATCCACAATTACGCATAGATTGTCCAGCTTGCGGTGTCCGGCAAACATTGCGGCTTCCCATACCTGGCCTTCCTGAATCTCGCCGTCTCCAAGCAGCGTGTACACGCGGTAATCCTTTTTGTCCATTTTACCTGCCAGCGCCATGCCCACTGCTGCGGAAATCCCCTGTCCTAGTGACCCGCTGGACATATCCACTCCCGGAACATGCTGCATACAGGGATGTCCCTGAAGGTAAGAGCCAAGTTTACGCAGCGTCACTAAATCCTCTACCGGGAAAAATCCTCTGTGTGCTAACACAGAATACAAACCGGGAGCTGTATGTCCTTTGGAGAGAACGAATCTGTCCCTGTCTTCCATCTTGGGATTTTCAGGATTTATATTCATTTCTTCAAAATAAAGATAGGTATAGATGTCAGCCGCAGACAGAGAACCGCCCGGATGACCTGCTTTTGCACTATGGACTGCCGTTATGATACTTTTACGCACTTCATTGGCAGTTTTCTTAAGTTCCAGATTGTTCATGATAACCTCCATTCCCTCAATTAAATTATTTTCGTATCTATCTATGTTCCTTCTTTCTGAACTGTGTAATATTTTATCATATTTGGCTCATATAATCAAACGAATAGTCTCGCGAGGTTACAACTTTGTCACTCAGAATCAAAATAACCCGAAAGCTTCAAGTCCTGTGCCTTACCATTCCCCTGCTGGCTGCTGTGTCTGCCCTTGTACTATACGCATTCTTTGGCGACCGCCTGCGGTTTGACGCACTGGAAAAGGACCTTTTTTATTCTGAACTTTCCGGGAATTCTTTAAGTCTGCATTATACGCTGGCTTATCCTGAAAACTACGGTTTTCCAGATAATGCCATTCTTCCCTTCTATGAAAAAAGTGAGGATAATGGTGAATCGGAATTAAGAGACACCCTAAGCCGGCTGGCACAGATATCCCCCGGCCGTCTGAGTGAAAATGACGCTTACGCCTATGAACTTCTGGAGCGTAGTCTGACCCTGCAGCTTTCCGGTTCTGCCTTTGACTACTACAGTGAACCACTCTCCCCCTCTTCCGGCATGCAGTCCGGTCTGCCTATTCTTCTGGCAGATTATGCCTTCCGTTCCCCAGAAGATGTGGAAGATTACCTCCATATTCTGGACCAGACGGATACCTATTTTGAAGGTTTGATCCAGTATGAAAAGGAAAAAGCCGATGCCGGGCTCTTTATGTCTGATGATGCCGCCGGCAAAATCATAGAGCAGTGTGAATCTATCATGGATAAAGAATCGCTCGAAAATGGCACTCATTTTCTCCACACCACATTTGAAGAACGGCTGACCGAAATGGAAAAAGAAGGACTTATTACACCGGAACAGAAAGACCAGTGGATCTCCGAAAACGACAGGCTCCTGACGACAGTTCTGTATCCAGCCTATATGTCAGTAGCGGATGCCTTTACCACCTTACAGGGACGGGGCGTCAACAGCATGGGGCTCTGCCATTTCCCTGAGGGACGGGCATATTATGAATACCTGCTGGCTTCCACCACAGGTTCTTCCCGGTCTATTTCCGAGATCAAGAATATGTTCTGGCAGGACTTCCAGCAGAACTTTTCCGATTTGGCCGCTCTGCTGCAGAGTCACCCGGAGCTTGCCGCCATTCCCTTAAATACCTCTACAAATTTTCCCTATAGCAGTCCGAAGGAGATGCTTATGGATCTTCAGGAGCAAATGGCCCCTGATTTTCCAGCATTTCCGCAGGCCGAGAGCAATTTCTCCCCCTCCTGCACGGTCAAAAGGGTGTCTAAATCTATGGAAAATTATTCCAGTCCCGCCTACTATCTGACACCGCCTATAGACGATATGCGCACAAATATCATTTACATCAACCACAAAAACAGCCCCGATGCCCTGACCCTTTACACCACACTGGCCCATGAAGGCTATCCCGGCCATCTGTACCAGACCGTGTACAGCCAGCTCCATATGAATAACGAGAAAGCCTCAGACATACGGTACCTCCTGCATTATGGAGGATATGTAGAAGGCTGGGCCCTCTATGCGGAGAACATGTCCTACTACTACGCCCAAAAACTTATTCAGGATGCCAATCCTGCAGAAGCCCTCTGGTATGAGGCATGCCGCCTGAACAGGAACTTACAGCTCTGCCTCTATTCCCTTATTGACATTGCCATTCATTATGAAGGCGCCACTCCCGCCCAGGTGCAGAAAATCCTCCAGAAAATGGGCATTACCAGCAAAGAAAGTGCTACTGCCATCTATCAGTATATTGTGGAGGAACCTGCCAATTACCCCAAATACTATCTGGGATTTCTGGAATTCTGCGCCCTGAAAGACAGAGCCCGGGAATTCTGGGGAAAAGAATTCAGTCTGCAGCGCTTTCACCGCTTCGTCCTGGAGACAGGACCTTCTGATTTCCAAGGGCTTCAAACCCGCCTTACAGCCGGCGCAGACTGAAAACAGTCTGCCCGTCACTGATCCATCATGCTCTCCAGACAGCCGCCGTCCCAAAGCAGAATCTTCAGCTTTTCAGCGGCCTTGACCGCAGGCGAGGTGAAATACTGGTTGGTCATCACCGCCCCTACCATCCGGTCATAGTAATCCCTGCCTGCGTAAACCTCCTGTACAGCCCCGACTCCCACCGGACCGGTATAACATTTACACTGGACACACCCCTTCCTTCTGTGCCAGAATATCCGCCCCGTAATCCCCGCTTCCTTTTGTCACTTCTACTTCCGTAAACCCGTTTCTCTTAAGCAGGTCAGCACAGAAATATTCAAATTCATGGCCCTCCATATCCTCAAACATATCTTCCGCCCAGTTTCTCCTGCGGAAAAATAACCAGATAAATACGGCTGTCACAAACAGGACAGCCGCCGCTACTGCAATAAGTTCCGTTGAAGGTGTAATTTTCATTTCCATCATGCCTTTCCTCTTTAGCCGCCTTAAACATTATCTCTTTTGTTAATTATTATACCAGTATTGATGTACCATAAAAAGGACTATGTATCACAGAAACCAGATTTTTGCAACTACATCATTCCGGCCAGCACCACGCTTGCCGCTATCCCTGCCAGCGTAGACAGCAGCGCCCCTTTTAAGGTATACCTGGTCTTCGTAACTTTTGCGGCAATGAAGTAAACGCTCATGGTATAAAAGATAGTTTCCGTACAGCTCATCATAATAGAAGTGATCAGCCCTATAAAGGAATCCGTTCCATAGTTTTTAAAGATATCCAGCACCAGTCCCGTTGCCGCCGATGAAGAAAACATTTTGATAAATGCAAGTGGGACCAGCTCCGCAGGAAAACCTATGGTTTCACTTAAAGGACGCACCAGATCACCCAGCAAATCAAGGAACCCGGAGGCCCGCAGAATGCCCACCGCAGTCATCAGCGCTACCAGGGTGGGCATAATTCCCACCACTGTTTTTAAGCCCTCTTTTGCCCCCTTTACAAAATCCTCATACACATTGCTTTTATTTGCGATCCCGTACGCGATAATGTAGAAAATAATGACTGGAATAATTATGTTGGAAATATTTGCCAGAACTAAAGCCATATACTGTATTCCATGTTTTTTACATTTTCTACAATATATGGCTGACTTGTTTATCCTATTCATTTCCCTGCACATTTTTCAAATACACTGTCAGGCTTTTACCAATTTAATTTCTATATGGATTTGGGAAGTTCTACCACCTGGCTTTGCGCCTGGCCCGTAACCGGATTTCTCTTTTCATAGTCAAAGAGGACGAACCGGGGGCTGTGATGGCGTCTTAACTCCGTTCCCCTGCCGCTGTCCCATACATCATAATAAAATGCTTCCATATGGGTCATTTTCATCATCTGTCTGGCCCGGTATCCACTGTAATTTCCCAGATAGCGGGGACTTCTTTCTTCCTTCTGGTAAAAAATACACATTTCATCCCAGTGCCGTGATAAATCGCCGCAAAAGGCAGGACGGCTCTTGGCATTTTCACGCAAGTAATAATCAAACGTAAGAAGTTCTTTGAGCAGGTCCTTCCTTAAGCCTGTATAGCATATAGCAAACTCCAGAAGCACCTGATACCGGTAACTCCGTGCAGGGCTGCTGGTAAAATATCCCTTTTCATCATAATACTCCGCCAGCTTTTCAAACAGGTCAAAAGGACTTGCAAATGCCTGCTGTAAGGCCGGGAGCGTATACATAAACTGGCTGGAATTGTAATACAATTCTAACATTTCTTCTATCTGCTTCAGTTTACGGATCTGGTCATAAGAAATCCATTTGGTATAAAGCACCTCATAAGGCGGCTTGTCATGATAGACAATACCATACTCCTTTGCTTTCTCCCTGATCACCGTTCCTTTGAGTACCTTAAGAAAACCAAGCTGCAACTGATAGGGCCGCATGACGTACACATCGTTAAAGGATTTCTTAAAACTCTCATACCCCTCAAAAGGAAGACCTGCTATGAGATCTAAATGGATATGTATATTCCCGTAGTCCCGAATAATCCCAACTACTCTTCCAATATGGGCGATATCCGTATTGCGGCAGACTGCTTTTAAGGTATCCCAGTTTGTGGTCTGCACGCCGATTTCCAACTGTATCAGGCCAGGCCGCATGGTTTTAAAAAGAGCAAGTTCTTCTTCTCCAATCAGTTCCCCGGCAACCTCAAAATGGAAATTGGTGACACCATTATCATTTTCTGCAAGATAGCGCCAGATTTCCATGGCCCTCTCACGCCTGCAGTTAAAAGTCCTGTCAATCAGCTTTACCTGGGGAATCTTCTGGCTTAAGAAAAATTTCAGCTCCCTTTTGACCGTTTTCACATCCCGGTAACGCATCTGCCTGTCAATGGATGACAGACAATATGCACACTTAAACGGGCACCCTCTGCTGGTTTCGTAATAAAGGATCCGGTTATCAAAACTTTGACATTCCATGTTCATGCTGGCATGGGCAAGCAGCCTGTCATAGAAAAAGGGAAGTTCATTCAAATCCGCCAGGTTCCGTTTCCTGTTCTCCCTCTCTTTCATGACAAGTCCCGGAATATCCCCGAAACTGTGATATTTGCTGCCGATTTCCGGCCTCCCGTTTCCCACATAATAGGCCATTACATCTCTAAAGGTTTCTTCCCCTTCTCCCACCATGATTCCCTTCACCATGGGATATTCCCTTAGAATACCGGAGGCTTCAAAAGAAACCTCCGGCCCACCCAGCCATATATCCGTCTCCGGCAGCAGTTTAGGCAGCTCCACGATAAGCTCCTGTATCAGCGTCCAATTCCAGATATAACAGGAAAAACCTATTGCATTGGGATGCCTTTTGTATAAATCATTTAGGATTTCATCCATTTTGTTGTTAATGCTATATTCCGCCAGATCAATGTATGGCTGTAACTTTTCCCCGGCATAAGCCCGCAGGCTGTAAATGGCCGGATTGGAGTGAATAAATTTGGCATTGATAGCCGTCAGTAAAAATTGCACGCTATTCCTTTCCTTGTATATTATGCACCAAGGATCGCAATAAATCTGTCAAATGCCCTCTGACCTTCCAAAGTCCGTTTAAAGACGCCTGCGTCCGTAAGTACCTGCATAAATACAATACCGATTTCTTTCTGCACAATATTATCTATATTGGACGCATCTATTATATCATATTTGTCCTTAAATTCATCTACCCAATCTGCATGTTTTTCAAGAATTTCGTCTTCCCGCAGATTTTTGCCTTCTAAAATGGCCTTTTTAAGCTTTTCCATCTCATCTTTTAAACGCGCCGGCAGCACTGCAAGCCCCATAACTTCAATCAAGCCAATGTTTTCTTTCTTAATATGATGAAGCTTTGCATGGGGATGGTATACCCCTAAAGGATGCTCGCTGGTGGTGATGTTGTTTCTAAGCACAAGGTCTAACTCATAGCAGCCACCCCTCTTACGGGCAATGGGTGTAATAGTATTATGAGGTTCCCCTTCCGTTTCGGCAAGAATGAACGCTTCCTCGTCGGTGTAGCCTCTCCATGTCTGTAAAATCATATCTGCAAGCGCAATGATACGCTGGGTATCTTCGGATTCCAAACGGATAACTGACATGGGCCATTTCACAATTCCCGCTTTGACATCCTCAAAGCCTTTTACCGTAAAGCTTTTTTCCACAGGGGCTTTCGCCATTGCAAATTCATAATGGCCCCCCTGGAAGTGGTCGTGGGACAAAATAGAACCTCCTACAATAGGCAGGTCTGCATTGGAACCTACAAAATAATGGGGGAACTGCTTTACAAAATCAAACAGCTTACAAAAAGTCCCTTTGTCTATCTTCATGGGCACATGTTTTCCGTTAAAGACAATACAGTGTTCATTATAATATACATAGGGAGAATACTGGAATCCCCACATATCTCCCTGAATCGTGACCGGAATGATTCTGTGGTTCTGCCTTGCAGGATGATTGACCCGTCCCGCATAGCCTTCATTTTCCCTGCAAAGAAGGCACTTGGGATAGCCGGACTGCTTCGCTGTGCGGGCAGCAGCAATTGCCTTGGGGTCCTTTTCCGGTTTGGAAAGATTGATGGTAATATCCAAATCCCCATATTCTGTAGGCGCCACCCACTTAATATCCTTCCTGATCCTGTAACGTCTGATGTAATCCGAATCACAACTTAATTTATAATAGTAATCTGTGGCTTTTAAGGGGTCTTCTTTATAATATTCCTCAAAAGTCCGTATCACTTCGCTGGGGCGGGGCGCCAAAAGACTCATGATCTTTGTATCAAATAAGTCCCTGTAGACCACACTGTTTTCTTTTAAGATCCCCTTTTCATAAGCATAATCCAACATGCTTTTAAGGATATCTTCCAAATCTTCTATCTGCGTATTTTCAATTTCCGCCAGTGTCCCTTCATCCAGCTCCTCAAGCTCATCCAGTTCAAAAAGCTCTAAAAGACGGTTCACTGTATAGATTTCATCTTCCTTTGGTACAAGCCCTGTCTTTGATCCATATACCGCTAATTTTCTGATTGCTTCCTGTATCACTTCCCTGCACCTCCCGGATTATAATATACAGGGGCCGTCCCCTATTTCAACCACATAAAAATCTGCCTGATAACCAATCTTTTTCCGGTAGGCTTCCCCAACCTGTTTAATGAATGTATCAATAGCTTCATCTTTAACAAGACTAACTGTGCAGCCGCCGAAACCTGCCCCTGTCATGCGGGAGCCGATAACACCTTCCACTTTCCATGCTTCTTCCACCAGCGTATCCAGTTCAGCGCCTGTCACTTCATAATCATCCCTAAGGGATACATGGGATTCATTCATCAGCCGGCCGAACTGTGTAATGTCATTTGCTTTAAGAGCCGCCACAGCTTTAATGGTACGCTGGTTTTCATATACGGCATGTCTGGCCCTTCTTTCCTTCACCAGATCCCCGATCACGGATTTATGTTCCTCAAACTGCTCCTCACTTAAATCTCCCAGACCTTTGATATCCACAACCTTCTGCAATTTGGCAAGGGCAGCTTCACATTCGCTTCTTCTCTCATTGTACTTGGAATCCCCAAGTCCTCTCTTTTTATTGCTGCATGCGATTACCAGCTTGGCATTCTCAAGCTTCACAGGCGCATACTCGAAAGAAAGGTCAGCCGTGTCAAGAAAGATGGCATGGTCTTTTTTGCCCATGGCAATGGCAAACTGATCCATGATACCGCAGTTGACGCCGTTATAATTATTCTCTGAAAACTGTCCAATCAGAGCCAAATCCTGATTACTTACCTCAAATCCAAAGAATTCCCTTAATATGAAGCCAGTCAGCACTTCTACAGAAGCTGATGAAGACAGCCCGGAACCGTTAGGAATATTTCCATTTAAAAGAATATCCAATCCGCTGGGAACTTTAAATCCTTTCTCACCAAAAGCCCACATTACACCCTTGGGATAATTGGTCCATCCTGCCTCCTTTTCCGGTTTCAGGTCATCAAGGCTGGATTCGATCACACCAAGATGCTCAAAATTCATAGAAAAAAATCTAAGCTTTCTATCCAGCCTTACTCTGGCAACGCCATAAGTTCCGATGGTAAGCGCACAGGGAAACACATGTCCGCCGTTGTAGTCCGTATGTTCACCGATCAAGTTCACACGTCCCGGCGCAAAGAACACCTTCGCCCCTTCTGTATCCCCAAACACTTCCTTAAATTTGTTTAAAACTGTTTCTTTCATGTAATACCTCCCATTCCGCCATATCCCTGGCAAAAGCTCCTGTCCTTTTATCTGTTTTTATTATAGGGCACAGGCCTTTTGTCATCCATACTGGTTTGTTGCAAAAACCTGTCAAAATGTTAACTGTTTATTTTGTCCGCCTGATTTATAAATTCTTCTATCTGGCTTAAATATTCCTTGTTTTTTCTTATTTCCCCCCTTTGAATCTGTTTCCGGTAAGCAGAAGGCGACATATGCCGCATCTGCTTAAATGATTTAGTAAAAACAAGGGGGTCGGAATACCCGCAGGACAAGGCAATACTTTCCACCGGAAGGGAAGTCATCTCAAGAAGTTCCGCCGCCCTGGTAATGCGGAAGGTAGAAAGAAACTGCTGGGGCGACATCCCCATGGCGTTTTTGAACAGGGTATACAGATAGCTCCTGTTAATACATACATAATCGGCAACATCCGTAATTTTAATAGGGTTACAGTAATTGCTTAAGATAAAGTCAACCGCCCGTCTCACATAATTGTCTACCTTATCCTCCTCGCCCTTTTCCTCAATATGGGCACTCTCTGCTATCAGGGATAAAAATAAATGGAGCTGCCCGTCTCTTCTTAGTTCATTTGCAACTCCAAAGGTATTGTGCTCTATCATATCCATAACCGACTGGTAAAGCTCTTTTTCCTTGTCAGATTTAAATACAGGGTCCGCCAGAGAAAGCCCCATGGTCTTTATCACTTCCTCCGTCATGCCGCCATAAAATCCCACCCAGACATAGGTCCATGGATCTTCCCCATCAGCCTGGTAAAAGACCAGCTCATTAGGAGGTATCAGAAAGCCGCATCCTCTCTCAAGATAATATTCCTTTCCGCTGATTGTAAACTTTCCCTTTCCGCTTAGGATAAAATGAATCACATAATGTGGTTTTATAGCCGGGCCGAAACTATGGAAAGGTTCCGTCCGTGACATGCCGCAGCAGTTTAAAAACAGACTCCCGTTCTTCTTTCCGCCAAATTCCAGTTTATATGCTTTTTCCATCTGCCTTCTCCATCAGCGCTCATCGTGCTGCCAGGGTTCCTTCTTCTTCATCATAAATGATCTCCAGCCCAATGCCTTCCTCTGTATATTCCTCCACAGGCAGCTCAATCTCATACTCCGCCCCTTCTGTATCTTTTAAGGAAAGCATCCAGGGGGTATTGTCCACATCCCGCTTAACCACAAGTCCTGCCAGAATCCGTCCGGGATTTAAGGCATCTAGTTCTTCAAGTATATTGGCATGGGTACTGCCGCTGCCTTTCTCATACAGACTGATGCCGGAAAAAGATAACTCCGTCTGATTGGTCAGCGTTACCGGAATCGTGGTAAGCACTGCCGCCTCTTCTTTGTCATTAATGTCTATAAGGGCTTCCAGATAATTCTCATAAGAATCTTTCAGGGAATCCATCGTGCCAATCAACGCATCGATCTCCTCATTCTTCATCTCTGACAAATTATATGCTTCCAGTTCCGATATCCGTCCCCTTAAGTCCACCAGTTCTTCATCCAGAGAGCTGTCCTCCACTTTCTTATGCGCCTCCACTACCTGATTGTTCAGCTCCACCAGCGCCGTATATTTCTGCTGGGCCTGGGCAATCTTTTCCTTGGAAGGCCCGCAGGCCGCAAGATAAAAGCACATGGTACATAAAGCTGCTCCTGCCAGCATCTTTTTATTTTTATAGTACGACAGCGGCTGCCGGATATCGATGCCGTTGTAAACCATTTGTCCGGATGTCGGACGACAGATATTCATAATACAGCGTGCAACTGTAGATTTTCCGCTGCCGGACGCGCCGACCAGTCCCAGAATTTCCCCCTGATAAATCTGAAACGACAGATCGTCCACCGCGCGAACGACCGTTTGCCTGGTCAGAGGAAACTGACAGCCCAGATGACGTACATCCAGCAAAATTTCTTTTATGGGTTGTTTTTCCGGTTCTTTTTCTCCGATAATAACATGTCCTACAGCAGCATTTTTCTTCTCATTTTTTGCAGAAACAGATGGCAGCGCCTGCAACAGCGTCCGGGTATAAGGATGTGTGGGATTTTGAAAAACCTCGCGGATCGGGCCTGTCTCCACAATCTCCCCGTCATACATCACCGCTACCCGATCTGCCACACGTACCGCAGCCCTGGGATCATGTGTAACAAATACTGTTGCCAGTCCCGTTTCCTCTTTTTTCAGGCGGACGAGCAGCTCTAAAATATGCTCCTGCGTAACCGCATCCAAGGCAGTTGTCGGTTCGTCCGCAAGCAAAATATCAGGATCGCTGGCCAGTGCAGACGCGATGACCATGCGCTGGAGCATTCCGCCGGAAAACTGATGCGGATACTGTCTCATCCGCTCTTTGGGACGGTCGATTTCCGTCAGCTCCATCAGCCTGCGTACCCGCTCCTGCATCTGTTCCTTCGTCATCCCGCGCTGATGCGCTTTTATCGCCTCTCTGATCTGCGCCCCGATGGTTCGGGACGGATGCAGCGCCGTCATGGGATTTTGAAGCACGATGGAAAGTACCTTTCCACGCAGACGACACATCTCCTGCTCCGTCTGATTTAAAATATTCGCGCCATTTACACAGATTTTGCCAGACGTTATGACTGCAGAAGGCGGCAGCAGCTTTAGGATGCTTTTACATAAAACGCTTTTGCCGCAGCCGGATTCCCCCACAATGCCCAGGGTCTCCCCCTTGTAAACATCGAGGCTGACGTCGTCTACCGCCTTGACCTGGCCGGGGGGTTTCCGCCTAAAGAC
>OFHA01000406.1_pt1 | contig 38133 bp, 35 predicted proteins | sample 1521891 | NCBI WGS metagenome assembly OFHA01 (sample SAMEA3504089, study PRJEB24116) | mouse gut metagenome | biome: mouse gut; feature: mouse-associated habitat; material: faeces | place: Denmark | collected 2011
CCCTCGCTTCGCTGGGGCAGACCCTGCGCATATTATTTTTTATCTTATAGGAAAGTCATGGACTTTAACACTTTACAGTAACACGATCTTTCCTATAAGATAAGAAAAAACGCCTGCGGCTTTGCGTCCCCACAGGCATTTCCTATTATTCGTCTTTCATTATAATACAATTTTTCCCGCTGTTCTTTCCTATATAGAGCCTGCGGTCTGCCCTGCGGATTAATTCATCTACATCCTTCCCTGAAATTTCCCCACGTTCCGATAAGCCAAACGTCATAGTTACCACAATCCTGCTCCCCCCTGCGGAAAGGCCTGTATTCTGCAGCTCCCGCTGCACTTTGTCAACGACCTTCAAGGCATAGGAACGGCTGCCGAACACAATCATCAGGAATTCTTCCCCGCCCCAGCGGCTGACATAATCCTCCTTGTCCACCGCCCTCTGCATACTGGAAGCCACCATTTTCAGGACTTCATCCCCGGCTTCATGCCCATAGGTATCATTGACTTTCTTAAAATCATCAATGTCCCCCATCACCACGCAGTAATCCTCCCGGCAAATGCCTTCCCAGGCCGCCAGCATACTCCTCCGGTTCCTTAGCTTCGTCAGCCCGTCATAGTCCGCCAAATGCTTTAGCTCCTCTGTCTGCCTGCGCAATTCCCTGCGGTTCGCTATCAATTCCAGAATAAACATTTCAGAAAATATCGTTATGAAAAAAAAGCATACCAAATGGTTAAAAAAGGAAACCCAAAAAGCTGTTTCCTTCGTATAGGCATACAGCGGCTCCCCCAGATAGACGTACCTGCGCAGCAGCAATGTTGCAATGCAGTTTGCCCCTGTATAAAGGATGACATACTTCTTAGGCTCCAAAATATCCCCCGTCATGCAAATCATATAAAACAGCATGGGTATCATCACCAGATTATAAAGGAAAAAACCATAGATCCATCCCAAAAGCACGCAGGCAGCCAATCCATGGATGCAAGTGGCAAAATATACGACGGTAATCCCTGCAAAATAATTCCCGCTGCGGTTCACCGCATACAGCATAAAAAACTCTGCGGCCGCGGCTGCAAAGCTGACGCCTGCCAGAACCTGGCAGCCCAGCAGGATCCCAATCCCTGTCAGCGCCAAATGCACAGCGCCCATAAATGCCGCCATAAACCGGAACTGGTCCCCGCCTGCTATCCTTGCTTTTCCTATTACAATTAAAACTGCCTGTTTTAGAATCCCTGACATGCTTTTGTCCTTTTTACTTCTTATATTTTATTTTCCATCTGTTTGTCGCATTTCCAGCCAAGCCGGAATACATTTTCCTGCCAGCCTTGTTGTATGCATCTACATAGAAATAATACGTCTTTCCTTTTTTGAAAGAAGTTTTGCCAAATTTCTTTACCGTCAAACTGGTCTTTTTTGTCGTGGCGCATTTCTTAAACCCTGACTTCTGTTTCGTGGACGCATATACCTCATAACGGTCCGCCCCCTTAATGGTGCTCCATTTCAGGCTGATTCCAGATTTCGCGGATTTCAGCTTGATAATTTCCGGCTGCGGGCAGAAATAAGCCCAGTCAGACCATTTCCCTAATAATTTCTTCCCATCTGTAGTAATGCAGTATCCCCGCACCCTCATTTTGAAAAAGTTGTATTTCTTGAAACCTGTATAAGAAATAGATGCCGTATTTGACCCCTGGTCTTTCGATTTTACCTTCTTATCCTTTGCCTGGTATGCTGTCCAAACCTCCCATTGGAACCCGTCGGAACATTTCATAGGTTCAAAATCCACTGAAATTTGGCTTAAATTATACCAATAGTACTCACAGAACGGCTTCTTGGCCTTTCCCGGAAGGACTGGGATGCCATAAGTATGGACATAATTGTACCCTACCGCCTGGAAGCCTGTTTCACTCCTCCTGACAGGGTAAACATACACTTCATATTCTGTATCCTTCCCAAGCTTGCTTAACGTTACCTTTGTATCTGTGACTGGAACTTTTGTAGCATCCCTGGCGGAACTGTCCTTATACTGTACCTCATAGCAATTAGCTCCGGCTACCGGGCTCCATGACAGGCTGATGCTTGTTTCTGTGGAGCCTGTATGTTTAAAATCTGCCGGCTTTTCGCTAGGCGCTGTCACTACCTCAATGGCGTCTGATGGGGTTCCGTATTCCTTTACCCAACCGCTGCCCGATACATATTCTTCATAAAAAGGAACCACCCTCAGATAATAGGATGTCCCAGCGCTTGGAATGTCATATAGATAGGCTTCCCCATTTGAGGTTTCACGCCATGCCTTATATGTCCCAGACTTGCTGTCGCTTAACTGGACTTCATAGCTTACCTTATTATCCAGCAGCGCGCTGAATGTGACGGTGACAGAATTTTTGCCTGCCTCCGTCTGTTTTAAGTTACTGACCTTCCCGGAAGGCGACGCTGCTTCCGCGGTATCCCCCATCCCAAACAGCATGGCAAACATCAGCGCCAATATGCCAATCCTGGCTGCATTCCATAATTTTTTCATACGTTCCTTCTCCTTCCTTGCTGGGGGACGGTGCATTTCCAGAAACACGTTTCCCCATGCAAAAACCCTGATAACACATTAAAAGTTCCTGTTTCCATGATACCAGTATTTACCCTGTGGTGTCAACTTTTCCAAATAAATCCTAATAAAATTCTTCAAAACTTGCCTTGGAAGTGCTATAATCATCTTACCCTTAAACAACCGCTGATATAGATTACATGATATAGATTCGTATCGGGAGAAAAGAAATCATGAAAACATTTTCTTTAAACAATATTAAATCATTTAGCTGCTCAGATGAAATTGAAATAAAACCTATTACCGTATTCGTTGGGAAAAACAGTTGTGGGAAAAGCAGCCTTTTACGTTTTCCAGTAATGTTAGCCCAGACATTTCTGGATGATGCCCTTACCCCACTGCTTCTATTTGGGAACTTAATTGATTATGGCAATTACGACGACGTTTCCTACCGGCATGAAAGCAGGCCGATAGGGTTCCGGATCACTTTCGGCCAAGAATTGGCAGGGGCAATCAGGCGCAGAAATCCTCTGCACCGATTTTCAATTGATATGGATGATGGAGCGGTAACTGCAATCAACAATATGGAACTAGAAGTTTCTATTGATAAATCAGAAAAAAAACTGCAGGTGCGCAACTTAAAACTATGTTTTGAAGGGAAAAAATTATGTACCATCCACAGAACGGATAACAAATACCTCCTTACGCTCCATCAAATTTTTGTCCGGCCAGCATGGAAAGATGATAGTATTGAATTTTCCCTGCCCAAAATGGCCTTCTATAAATTTATACCACTTATTGATGAAGATGAATTAATAGAACAGTACGCGAAAGAAAAACATTTATTCAAAGAAAATGATGAACCTGTATTTGCACCAAACTTCCTGTTCAACGCATCTGAATACATTGATACTAACATCCGTGAAGATGCACAGCAGGAAGTGCATATGCTTTACCAAACTTTTACCATTATAAAAGCATATTTTAGGAGTATACAGGAACATTTACAAAACGAGGCGAAAAGAATCGCATATATTGGTCCCTTCAGGGAAAACCCAAAACGGACCTACCGGGATTCCGAAAGCAGTTTTAATGACGTAGGCGTCAACGGCGAAAATACAAGCATGATTTTACGCCAAGCAACACAGGGAAACCGGGAATTATTAGAAAACGTATCCGAATGGCTGACTAAAACCATGGGCTATTCCTTGGATATCAAAGATATCGGAAACGATTTATATAGCCTGATGGTTTGCGGAAACCAGGAAACAGACAATATCATAGATGTAGGGTATGGCATTTCCCAAGTTTTGCCAATTGTAACGCAGCTATATAATAACAACGATTATCGGCAGAATCCCTATGGAACACGTATATCCAAACGGAAAACAGCAATATTTGAACAGCCGGAAATACACCTTCACCCAGCAGCGCAAGCCCAATTGGCAGATTTGTTTGTTGATTGTATCACAGATAAAAAAGGGATGCTCCACCGCCTCTTAATCGAAACCCACAGCGAGCACTTAATACGAAAACTGCAGGTGCTGGTGGCAGACCCTGATATTAAAATCAGCAATGACCAAATAGCAATTTATTATGTGGATAAAGATGAAAACGGAGATTCCCATGTGGAAAAAATGAACATGTGCGATAACGGCCAATTTGAAAAAGCCTGGCCTACAGGTTTCTTTGATAAAAGCTATGAATTAACAAAACTGTTAATGAAAGCAAACAGCAAAATACTAAATCAGGAGCAGCAGGATGATTGATGTCGTAGTGTGTTACAGTATTTTGGAAAAATGCAAATCTATTGATGCATTTTCAAGCGATACAGAAGGTGTGCCAAGGGCTATGCTGACAGAAACCCAATTGGAACAGATTATTTAATACCCTTAAAAATAAGGCTGAGGAAAAACTATGGAACTGAAAACACCCTACAAGGTAAAATGCTTAACATGCGGGACAGAGAACATCCTTGACATGGAATTAGAATGTGTGGGTTCCTATGAAAGAAACATGGGGCCGGAATTAGAATATATGGCTGCATTTGACGGTGTGTGCCAAGGCTGTGGGGAAGATATCCTTGCCCAGATAGAAGTATGGGAATATCCAGTTGGGACAGTCGAAGACTATATCACAGTCACTAAGGGAGCTGAAAAAACAGAAGAACCAACATTTATTTCACATTATATGGCATAGGGCAGGTGCAGCGCACCTTTTTGACACTCGGATCTTACAAAATAATCTAAATGGGGTTGTTGCAAAATGCAGCTTACATATTACTCCTGCGTAAAATTCTACGATATTTAACCGTCGGAGTAATACAATATATAAATGAGATTCTTACATTCTGAATACTATATTTTGTATATAACAGATATCTTGCAACAGCCCCATCCAATTCTAAATATTTATTTTTCTAAAAACATATCTAAAAATGCACCTCACTATTTTCAGACACGCTCTAGTACCCGGTAGCCGACCGGATTGTTTCGCTTATGCCTTTCACCGTATCCGAAGGCGTATATGTGTCGCTGTCATACAAAAATTTATGCAACTGCGCCACATTATTTGCCAAATCCACAGGAACCACCGCATCCCCGGCGCTCCCTACATTTCCGGGAGTTGCCTTGTCAAATGGGAACCCGGTATTTTCCCCCATATGGTACTTCATTACATTCCCAGCCAGCCCCAAAATTTCTGTCATGCTTAAGCTGGTGGAAATCTGTGGCAGCATTTTGTCCAAAAGGCTGTTCAGCGTCAGGATATCGCATTGTTTTGCCTTTTCAAACATTTTCGTAATTACTGTCCTCTGCCGCTCTGTCCGTTGGTAATCCAACCCGACATAACGGATTCTCGCATAAGAAGTGGCCTGGACCCCGTCTACATGCACATTCGTCCCCGGTGAAACCGGGCCGCTGTTATGGCCAGTCACCTCGTTGGTTTCCACGATATAGCCATTCAGCCACTCCGCTTCCTCTGGCGTAATATCCAGTTCAATGCCCCCTAAAGAATCAATGGCATCCACCAATGCGCTGAAATCCACGCTGACATAATCTGTAATATCCAAATCCAGATTTTTATTCAGCATCTCAATGGCCTGTTTTGGCCCCCCATTGGCGTAAGCCGCATTGGCCTTGCGGTATTTATCTTCACCAATGTCCAAATACGTATCACGGTATACAGAAGCCATTCTTATTTCCCCGGACTTCCTATTAATACTAACCACAATAATGGTATCGCTGTTCCCCCGCTCAAAATTCCCAGTGGAACGGTTGTCCAACCCAAACAGGGCAATGCTGTCAAAACCTTCCAGCGTTTTCTTTGTATCTATGGACAAATCATTTATCTTCACATCCTTATCACGGATTGAGATTCTGTTCATTTTTCCATATTTGCTCCATCCATATGCCACAACCAAGGCAACCAAAGCCAGAAAAATCAGCAAGATTGATAAGATAACCCTGCGCTGGCGGCGTCTTTTCCGCTTGGTTTTCTTCTTTTTCTTCCTAGGGTATTCCTCTTGGTACCTTGTATTTCTTGCCATTCCGTTTCCTCCTTATCAGTTTCTGTACTACCCCGTGAGTATAACACAACCGCAAAATTTTTTCTACATCCATATCATTAATTTTTTGCCAGAAATATAAGGCATGCTGAGAAATGTATTGGGCATACTGCCCATGTTTCAGCGCAGCGCAAAAACCCTGTACTGCCCCGTATCCCCTACCGCCTGGCAGCCCAGCCTCCCCAAAGCCGCATCTGCTTCTTCCGCAGAAAAATAAACCAGGTAATTGCAGTGCTCCTTCTTTGCATATTCCAAAAGCTTCTTAAAATCCACCTCCGGGCTGTTGATGGCATTATAAATGCGTTTGCAGTTTTTATTCTGGAACTTCCCTTCCTTTGGGCCATTCCGCCCATAAGGCATCCGGATACTCCCATCGTACTGGCGGATATAGGGCAAAAGGTCATTTACCGCAACTACTTTCCGTTCTTCCAAATTATTTTCACGGGCATCCTCATTGACAATCTGGCATACATCTACAACGACTTGCGGAATCCGGTAGCGGTTTTCTGCGCCGCTAAAATTTTCCGGCGTGTAAACCAGCGTCCCAGTCACCATAATGGCTGCCGCCATGCAAAGGACCAGCCCATACCTTTTCCATGTAATATGCACCTGCTTTAAGGAAAGGGCAAATGCATACGCAATCACAATGGGGAATGGAAGGATCCAGAACATCCTCCAATACACACTGTCGCCAATGCAGTAATCTATAATAACCTTCGCCGTAACCGGGAAGAAAAAAATCCCCCAGAACAGCAGGGAATGCCCAGACAGCAGGGAACTGTTTTCCTTTTCCTTTTTGGACTTGCTAAGGATATTCAGAAAAAGGACTGCCGCAAAATACAGCCCCAAATGCATTCCCACACCTTTAAACTGTAGATAGGTTTCCCATGTATTTTTTATGATTTCCCTCATGGACGCCCTCCATTTTGTATATAATACCTGCTTTCAACGCACCAATAAATATATCCCTGCACACACTAAATTCGGCAGACAGCACAGGGCAGTATAAACCAGCGGTTTTAATTTCCGCTCCCGGGCCGTGTAAACCAACCCAAATGTCCCCAGCATAATCGCCCCCAGCATAATTCCCATGGAAGAAACCATACAGCAGGCGCACATCAGCAGAAACGTCAGGCACCAATCCGCCCAAACCGCCTGTCCCGAAAAAAGCTGGAACGCCATCAGGCACACCATCGGCGCCAAAATTCCGCAGAACACAGCCTTCCCCTGCCAAATGCGTACTAAGGCAAACATCCCCTGCGTGTACACGGTATATCCCGAAAACATAAGAACTAAAATCAGGAAAAACAGGAAATATTCCGCATACTTCCGGTTCTCCGGGAACAGTTTTTTGGCAACCAACGCATAAATGCTATATGACACCAATACTAAAATTACAGCCAAAACCACATGGGCTGTAATAGCCGGGTGCACCCTGCTAACCCTGCTTAAGAAAGCCACAAAGGAAAAGAAGGGGGACAGCACATAACGGGACGGCAAATTGCCATACTCTGCCCCTGTATAGGGGTTGACAGAAAAAATAGTATCAGTGGCAACTGCAGTAGACGCAGCCCCCACATAGAAGGCGTCATCCTCGTCAATGTGCATGTATTTGGCATATATATAGGCCTGTCCTAAAATCAGCAGCAGATTGCCTAGGCCTACCGGCGACATGCCCTTCATGGAAGCAGCGCTGCCCCGCACCATCCGGGCCAGATCCCGCCAGCTCAGGACTAAGGCGGCAACCGCCAGCAGGCAGATTGTACCCCCGTAAATAATACATAAAAGGCTTAAACTCTTTCTCTGGAAAATCAGGGGCAGGGCAATCATTTCAAAAAGCCCCCATAAGATGATGTAGCCAGCTGCCCAGCTTAATAGGCAGCCTTGCCTTTCCTCTGGCAAAAATCTTGTGTACAGCATCCCAACTATCCATGGGACTGTTAATAATAGAAGGAAAAGGGCTGCTATGTTGATGGTTGGTGTGTCTATATACATGAGAATTCTCCTGTTTTGTTGTTTCTCTTTTATTGTTGGTGTTGATGGGAAGAAATATCCGCTTTTTTAGATGAAATCTTTATTTATGATACCTAATAATTGGAGGAGTGTCAACCTTATGAAAACAAGAAAATATATAAAACTTTGCACCTTTGAGCTTTTATACATAAAAAAATAATACATAATAAAATTTATCTAACATCATGCATAAAATGGCTTTTCAAAATATTCCCCTCATTAAATCTAAAAGACCAGCTTTCCATAAATCAGCCAAAAACTTTCGTCTGTTTTCAATATAAATATTTCATCCAGCTAAAATATTTCATTTTGCTAAGTGCAATAATTCCCATAGCCAAACATGACGAAGCAGCAACAACAGCAATAAAATATTTCCATGTGCCCAACCCCCTGAACATGATCAGAAATAGGCCATGCCCTAAATAAATCAATGTGCTCATCTTCCGTAAAAACAAAGAAACTTTATCAGTTACGGGAAGCTCCATATCTTTTACAAGCATAAAAAAATAATAGATACATGGCAAAACAGAAAACCATAGTATTCTTGAAGCCGTCTGGAAATGGAACACCAGTAAGCTCCCCTCCATTATCAGGCATGCCACGGATACTGCCAACATCACCAATTCTTTTCTTTTTTTACTATCTTCATATACGGAATTTTTAGCAATCAGCATCCCCATTGCCCCATAGGGAAAGGCATAAAACAGCCCATTCCTACTGCCAAGGAAATCATGAATTTCAAATTTTGTTAAACTATAAATCATCGGAGCCCATGTTGATTTCACACAGCCAAGCAGCAAGACTCCCACAGAAACCAGGAATACCTTCCTGCTATCCATAACTTTCATAAGCAAAAATACAATAAGAAACCCGACCACGCTTCCCCATAAATACCACAAAGAATGTCCATTCCCTTCCCAAAAATATCTCTCCAGAATTTTCCTAACCGGCATCTCCTTTAAGATTAAGAAATCAAATGGAAAGTAAATCAATGACCATATTATATACAAAGATAACATCCTCTTGATATATAAGGCCATTTTCCTATCCTTTATCCAGAAAAAATAACTGCTTGCCACAAAGAAAAACGGGACGCAAAACCTCGTGATTAACCCAAACCCATAATCAAGCCACATATTAAATCCAAATGGTTCCGTATGGATACCTACCGTCAAAATTGCCATGATTAGCTTAGCTATATCAATACTTGGATTCGCCTTTCTATCTGCTATTTCTGTTTTCATTTTTAGGCAACAACTCCCAACTCCAATACAGTATCCACATATGAAAAGGTGTAAAATCTTAATCAACCAATAGACTTTACACCTTTACTTCCAAACATATATTATCACAAATATGATACAGTTACAACATATTTTCCCTTTTTACTTCTCACACTATAAAATTTAATTAACCAAGCCTCACTATTTAGGTAAAAGATTAACTTTTAAAAACCTAGTAATCCTTTTTTCAAAAACTTCATGTAACACAAATGCAATCACAATGCAACTCCCCCAACCTAGCAACATCTTGATACCATTACTCGTAATTACAAAATGAGCAATAATTTTTTTGCAGAGCCAATTAGAATATAATTGGGCCAAAAAAAACGTATAAGACATTGAGCTGAAATACTGTAACAATTTGGATTTTTCTATCATTTTGCTTTCTACTCCAGACATTCCTAACAGCATCAAAGAAAATAAGGGAAGCCCAATCCAGCTATAAAACATATAGTTCCCAATTTGTATGTTACGCTTTACCGCTGCCGTAACGCATATGGTATAAATAATCCCTTCGAGCAATACCCCCCCCCAACTGAAAATTAGCTTCTTTATAATTCTGTTTTCTGACAATTCAATTCTAACTGAGGCCAAAAGAACACCAACTAAAAATTCCAATAGCCGAAAGAAAGGATTTGAATAAATATTTGCAATCCCAGAAAATAAAACAACAAGGGGCGCATATAGCAAGATACTACCACAAATAGCGAACAAAAACAATTTAGCTTTCATATTCATTTGCTTTACAATCTCTTGGAGATATGGGTATACCAAATAACAAATAATGATACACGAAACAAACCACGTCCCGCCATTATGGGAATATCCAAATAGTGATGAAAATGTAGATTGCAGCCCTAATGCCTCAATTGGCAAATAAAACAATGTTTCCTTAATACTCCCTTTGCTTATTATCAAAATATACAAAATGGCAGCAACATAATACATTGGTAAAATTCCAATCGCCCGCTTTATAAAAAATACTTTCGCCTGTTTTAGATCACACAGATTTTCTTTTGAATAATTAATATATAACGAGAAACCAGATAACATAAAAAAAGCTGTCATAAACATTGCACCCATTAAAGAAACTGGCTGCAAGATTCCATAATTACAGCCAAGGTGTATCGTTGTATGGAAAGCACAGACTGCTAAAACAGAAACCACCCGAAAAATATCCAATCCTACATATCTCCGTTTTACTGTACCTCTGACACCTCTATTCATGTTCCATTCTCTCCATTTTCATCTAAATGTATCTAACTATTTATTCCCTGCGATGAACCACTATCAAACCTATTCTTTTATGCTAAATAATTTCTTTTCGTCATCGCCCAAAGAATTAACCCATTCCATATATCCCATATCCTCCCACGGCATTCTCCGTGAAAAATGAAACCTCCAAGGATATGCATCCTCACCTGTAATTTTATTCCTTATATTCCTTACATCAGATATCTTCTTCGCAGGGTTTCCACCAACCACTTCAAATTCTTGAACATTTTTTGTAACCACAGCTCCAGCCGCAACCAAACTATCTCCAGCCACCTGTATTCCAGGCAAAATTACAGAACCTGTCGCAATTATTGCAAATGGATATACATGGACTCCTTGCAAGTAATCTGATGGCGGTGTAGGATCATTCGTCAAAACTACATAAGGGAAAATCCACACATAATCATCTATCAGCGATTCCTGTCCAATATGGACATTACTATGCATATTGACATAATTACCAATTACACAATGCCCTTGAATGTCTGACAATGTGCCTATGCTTACATGGTTGCCAATACTTGAGCTTTCACGAATTGTCACTTGATGGCCTGTTTGAAAATTATCCCCAACTGACGATCCTCCATATAATATAGATCCGCTTCTTATTAAGGCATTCTCACCAATGGTAAGATGAGGTAGCATATTTTTTCTATCACCGCATGTAACAATCTGATACTCCCCAATAATACAATTTGAACCAATATAGCTATTTTTCCCAATTTCTGCTCCCCGTCGGATAATTACATTATTATCAATAAACACATTATCTTTTAGTTTCACATCATCTTCCACAATACAATTATGCCCTAACTTAACATTCTCCCCAACTTCTACATTCTGCCCAATAATACAATGCCTACCAATATTTTCTAACATCAGATTTCCTCCTTACACAATCCTCTCATTAATTGTTTTAGGGGAAATCTTACATCTATATTCAGTTGTTTTCCAGAGTTTCCCCCTGATTGGCTTTCTTTTCCATGTACCACCAGTATTGCTCCAAGGCAGGTGCTTTGTACCCCCCCCCGGTCAAAATTAGCCGCCTACAAAAATTGTCCATTTCTTTTATCCTTATATAACCATTTTTATCATAAAACCTAACTGCCCGCTTGCTCTCAGGATTAACAGACCAGTAAACCGTCCTCAATCCCATTTCCTGAAATGCTTTATCCATTACTTTCTTCATTGCCTCTGCCGCCATTCCATTTCCCAGTGTACACCTTCTCATACAGATAGCAAACTCTGCCGCTTTATTTTCCAGGTCAATATTTTTAAGGCTCACTGTTCCCATGTATGCATCATCAGAATCTGCCACGGCAAAGTGGGCATTGTTCCTATCAGTCTGGCTACCTTGAATAAATGATTGGCAATCCTCTAACGTTTTTGATTTAAAATCTGCCCGCATGTCTTTTACCAAATCATCGTCATGCATCCATTCCAACATAAAAGGGGCATCTTTTTCTTCTAAATTCCTTAATTCCACCATTTCAAACTCTCCATATTTTAGTTTCTGCCATTCATTCACCGTTCTTTTCTACAAAAGAAATAAACTCATCATAATTTCTAATATAGTCTGATTCATCATAAAGTTCTGAAGCCAAAACCATTAAAACCGCGTCAGGAGAAAAATCATACATTTCCCGCCACATATTGTTCGCAACATATAAACCTTCATAAGGTTTTTCAAGGGGAATTACTTTTTTCTCTTTTCCATTATCCAGACGGACTTTACAGCTTCCATGTATACAAACTAATATTTGCTCTAAAGATTTATGTGCATGATAACCACGGATTACCCCTTCTGCGGTATCATACATGTAGTATACACGTTTAATTTCAAATGGTATGTCTTTAAACTCCTCTAGGGCAATCAATTGCCCTCTTTCATCGCCGTGCGGCTGGAAAACATATTTTATTACTTGCATATCTAACACAGCCCCTTTCATCATTGCACAAACATATTTACAACCTCAATCACATATTTCACTTCCTCATCTGGCATACCAGCATAAATGGGCAAACTCACCTCATGCTTCGCTATATAGGAAGCAGATGGATAATCTTCCCATTGGTAACCCCATTCGCTATAGCACCCTGCCACATAAGGCGGTATCGGATAATGAACCTGTGTTTTTATTCCATTTTCAGCAAGGTATGCCTGAAAACACTCCCTATCCTCCACCAAAACTGGAAACAGATGGAAAACATGTGTAGAGCCTGCCCTTATTATTGGTAACTTTACAGCCTCATTCTTTATTCCAGATAAATATTTTTTTGCAAGTTCTATACGCATTTTATTTTCTTCTGGTAGATGCTTAAGCCCAACTAATAATAATGCTGCCTGTATTTCATCTAAACGGGAATTCACGCCACTGATTTCATTATGGTATTTCACCCTGCTTCCATAGTTCCGCAGCATTTTTAATTTTTCTGCTAAGTTTTCATTATCCGTAATCAATGCGCCCGCATCTCCCAATGCACCAAGTGGCTTCGTTGGATAAAAACTAAAACAGCCAATGTCACCAAATGTCCCTGCTTTCTGCCCTTGAAATGTAGCATCATGGCACTGAGCACAGTCTTCCACCACATATAAGCCATAACGGTTTGCTATTTCCATAATCTTATCCATTTGGCATGCCTGTCCATATAAATGGACTGCCAAAATTGCTTTTGTCTTATCTGTAATTTTTTCTTCAATTTTCCCTGCATCTATTAAAAGATACTCATCAGAATCTACAAATACCGGTGTAGCCCCATTTTCCGTAACGCCAATTACTGATGCAATATAGGTTCCTGCCGGAACGATTACCTCATCGCCTGCTCCAATCCCCAATGCCCTGAAAGCTAAAATCAAGGCATCCGTGCCAGAGTTCACACCCACACAATTAGCAGTACACATATATTCTGCAAAACTTTCTTCAAATGCTTCTAACTCTTTCCCTAAAATATACCATCCTGAACGCAAAGCCCGTAACGCAGCTTCTTCATATTCTTTCTGATATAAAGCATATTTACGTCCCAAAATTGAAAATTCTACATCCATCTTCTATCCTATTCCTTTCGCTCCATTCGGGCACAAAACGCAACGGGAATGTGCCATTTCTTTGCTATTTTCAATCTTCCATACCCCTATTTTTCATCTCACCACATACTCAGTTACACTAATACTATAATTCCTAAAATTGAATTATTTTGCTCTTTCGCTAAATTCACCTCGTTATAAATTTCATCATAAATGGACTGCCCCTTCTGCTCTATAAAAAGTATATTTCCTATTTCTGCGCTCCGCTTCAAGGAATTCGTATCATAAAAAATATTTTCCCCTTCTTTCACTTGGATGTGCTGGGATACTAGTTCTTCTTTTAACATTCCTAAAATTTTTGGATCTACTTTTTCATATTCACTTCCCGTCACAAAAACACAATCCGCATTCCGCTGCTTACAAGTTAAAGCAATATTCGCTGACACAATCTTTATCTGCTGCTCCGCTGCCAAGCTTTTTCTTCTCCGATTCTTCAGTGCTCGAAGCTTCTCATCAATTACAGATAAAAACCTTTTTTTCCTATCTGATACTGAGATTTCACCTAGAAGGCGAATTCCATATAGAGTACGGATTTCTTCCGGGCTCTGTAATTTGACTGTAAAGACCATCTTACATGCGATCCATGCACAAACCAAAAAGACACCCAGTACACCACCAACTATTAAATATTTCAGGCTAATCCTTGGCTTCGTTATCGTTGGTTGTACGTTTTCTTCTTCCTTCTCGCTTTCTTCATCACTATCTAAAAGGCTTATCTGCTGTTCTGACATGTTCGCCTTTAAATTACTAAGCTGTGTATTCAATGACGCAATATTATTAGAAATGGTATTTTTCCGGTCAGCTAATCCTGTATCTGCAATTACATTTTGGGATTCCCCTAATAAATTCAGAGTATGGGTACCTATTGCCTGAAATTCCGTTTCTTTTCTGCTTAGTTGTTCTTTTATAGAATCTGAGATGGCATCCATCTTCTGTTCTTCTGGGCATGTAAATTTAATTGAAATTGATGTCCCAACTAATGATACAGACCAAAGTTCACTGATATCCGCCAAATCAACAGATAATTTAGCCGCTTTAATTATGTTTCGGCTCATCTCTCCGCCAACGATATAATTATAGTATAGATTCATTAAATTGTTCGTATAATCATTTCGTGTTTCCTGTGTATAATTAAATGTATACGCTGAATCCACATAATACTGTAATTCAAGTACTCTTTTTGCATAAGGATCAATCTGCATCAATGCAGAAGTTTCCAAATATTTTTCATATTCTTCTGCCCTTGCCTTTATATTCCTAGCATTTGTAACCTGCTCCATTTCATCTTCTGGCAGTTCTTCCTCCAATTCCTCAGCACTGATATTTTGGTCGGACTGATTTCCTCTCATATCCAAAAAATACTTCATTCCACACAACAGCACTGCAAAGATTATCCCAAAACAAACTAATTGCCTCCACCCAAATATAATATTCCAAAATAATTCAGCCAAGCTTACTTCTCGTTCCATTTTTTCTTGCGTTTCCATTATACTTTCCTCCTTAATCCATTCATCAACTGTTTAATTTCTATTTTATACATAAAAAGATATGTGATAAAGATGATAGCCGCCACTACTGTTCCAACTACTGTTTTGACTATAAAGCATTTTCGCCACAAAATCATATATGATATAATAAAAAATACTGACAGCAATAATCTTTTCGAAACTATCATCAATTTCATTTTGCATAGTACAATCAAGCATATTATATTCGCAGCTATATATCCAGACAAAGTTGCAATAGAAGCCCCTTCTATCCCCAACCTTGGTATTAATGTAAGGTTCAGCAGAATATTAATTACCGCCCCACTAGAAAGGATCAACATATTTGGCCAAGTTCTTTTTACCACTAAAAACTGGTTACAAGCAACTTGAAAAAGCATCTGCAACAATGGCGCCAAAAATAAATAAGGTGCTGAAATAAAACCTGATAAATATTCTTCTGTAAATAGCACTTTAAAGATAGGGTAACTCCATGCACATATAAATGCCGTTGCAATAAAAGAAATCATTGCTAAATACTCATATATTTTGGAATTAGACTCAACTTGTTTTTTTTCCTTCATAGTTGAAAAAGCAAAATATTGCCATCCACCAGCAAAGGCAGTGTATATTAACTGACTACAATGCCCTAATTTAGATGACACAGAATAAATACCAGCTGCATCTACACCTATGAGATTTGTAATCATTACCTTATCACATGAGTTAAAAATCCAATAGACTAAAAAATTAGGGAGCATCGGCACTGCAATTACAAGTAACTGTTTTAATAATTTAAAGTCAAACTCCCTAACCTGAAACCATGAATGATTCAATACTCCAAAAGCCATCTCCATAGTTACCCCTGAAACTACCGCGGCCAAGGGAAGTGCTATAATATAATGCCCTTTAAGTAACAATGGTATAGAAACAGCATATGAAAGGATTGGACTTACCGTATTTGTAACAAGGAATATTTTCCTCTTATTCTGCATTCTGGTAGGCGCAGATATAATGTTGTTTGTTGCACCTACTAATGTTGCCATTGCCGATAAATAAATTACATATGCATAGCTTCGGTTACCGAGGACATATTGGGCTAATGGCTTTTTTAAAACAATCATTATCACAAAAACTATTAAGGAAGTGAATACTGTAAAAAGTAATGCTGTGGAACAAATCCTCTTCTTGTAACTTTCTTCATCCTTCTCAAAAAACATTCTGTACATGGCATCGTACATTCCCATGACAGCAAGCGCACTACCAAATTGTACGATTGTATTGGATAAATCACTTATCCCAAAATATGATGAGTTTGGCATAAGCCTAGTGATGATTGGAACCATTATAAGTGGAACTATTTTACTTATAATTCCGCCTAAACCATATACTAGAAAGTTTTCTAGAAATAACCTAAACTTTGCCATTTCTCACCTCAACCACGCTTTCCCCCTCAACTATTCTTACGAAATACAACAATTGGAACTAAAAAATAACCTTTATGGAAGAATGGTAAATATCCAAGATATCATTTGATAGCCAAATACCCCGCAACGAACTAACAGGACATCAAATTTGCAACGCAAAAGAACTGAGATATATTTGCCCTGATACAATTGCAAAACTCGTGCCAACGCAGATGTTTGGCTCGTTGCCTGTGGGAATAAATTCTTTCTTCATATAAACTTACTAACACGCCTAAAACAATGCCTAAGTTTACACTCAACTTTATCTCTCACAGAAACATATTTCCATTCAGCAAAACAGTTATAGTCTTCTTCTACCTGTCTTATATTATCGGAAAGAGTAAATTTATAAGCAATCCTTTCAGAATATATTATGTGCCAAATTTTCTTCTTCGCTCCAATTTTTTCCCCCATCTTATCAAAATACATATCTATAATTTTTTTCTCTGAATGATACATCCTTAGCCGGCGTCTATCTGCTTCTGGCCCCATTAGAGAGGACATCGAATTTTCATTTCTTCTATAATAAACTAAAATTTTATCTAAATATCCAAATTTAAATTTCTTTGAGCATGCTATCCTTAACCAATATTCCCAATCTTCAAAGATAACATCCTCATTGTACAGACCACACTCATTATATACTTCTTTTCTAAGAATAACACTTGGAGCGAAAATAAAACAATTTTCGTATAATCTTTCTTTGATATGTTCATTATCTATTTGAACTGGCTTATGGTAAATTACTGACTTATGCACTGGATTATTATATGTGCTCTCCTCTTTTACAGATATTCCATTGCAAAATAGCACATCAATATCTCTATTTCTTTGCATTTTTATTACCATTAGTTCTACGTATTCCGGGAACAAAAAATCATCACTCGCAATAATTTTAATATACTCCCCATTGCACAGAGGTATCATTTGATTTAATGTTCCTGGAAGCCCTAAATTGCGTTCATGCCTTAATAAAACAAGCCGAGAAAATCTATCCTTTAATTTTTTCTCATAATCTTTAATTATATCCCACGATTTGTCTTTAGAACAATCATCATATAATATCAATTCTATATTTTGATAAGTTTGGTTAATCAGCGATTCCAAACAATCCCGAACAAATTTTTCATGGTTGTAGCAGGGTATACATATAGATACTAAGGAATTATCTTTCATACTATTCATTTATTTACCACCTTTTTCTACATTCTTAACTTTTTACTTCTGTTTACTTTAATATAAACACGTTCTGTAAAAAATCCCTTCATTATTGTAAAATACATTCCAAGTAACATAATACAATACTCAAAATTAATCTCTCCCTTTAATTCAAACCCAAGAAAAATACACAGCATAATTGTTACAAAAAAAATATTATGTTTTCTATCTAAATGCCTTTTTATAGATATTAGAAGCGTTAATGGCATCATATAATAAGCAATCTGCCCAACTACTCCCCAAAAAAGTAAAGGCCGCATAACTCCTAAATCAGTTCCCCTATAAAATAAGCCAGAAGCTTCTGTATACCTTGCATCTCCAAAGAAAAAAGTATCAGTCGACATCGGAACAAACATTCTATTAACTATATACGAGCTGGAACCTGTGGTAAATTTCCCTGACTGTACCACATTCAAAAAACCTTCAAACATCCAAGCAAGACTAGCATTTTTCTGGATATAATCTAAATTAAATAGAAATAAAAATACCATAATAAGCACAATACTTAATAAAGCAACCACCAAATATCCTTTTCTCAGTATAAAAAATTGATAAACTGCTGTCAAAAAAATACATAAGCATGCAATAATTGTCCCAGTCCTACCATAAAAAAAAGTACCTACAAGGTTAACAATTCCCATAAAAACCACTTCAAAATTAGAGAAATTGAAATCTTTCATTATATACCCACAACAACAAATTCCAACAGATAGTGTACATCTAAAAGTCCATGTATAGCCCGAAAACCCTTGCAAGCCTATTCTTGTATAAAACCTTGCGGTCTGAAGATGCTCATAGTTTAAAGATGACCCTTGTACAACTAAATTTGAATATAAGGAATGTAGACTTGGTATTAACATGACTGTTGTAATTAAAACATAAATAGTCGTCGCACATACAAATATTTTAAGAAAGGCATGCATGTCAGTGCAAAGATATGCTAGCCCAAAAATAACCACCATTTTTTTTAGAACATCAAAGTGATATTTAAAATAAGAAAAATCCATTGTGTCCTTTATAATTGGCAAAATAAAAGTCATTGCCATCAGCACCAAAAATATCAGGAAAAAAAGGAACAATGGATATAACCATTTTTTTTTCAAATTATTATACCATAACTCTGCTCCAAAAAGGACTACTAATATTAGTTCAAGTGTATATAGTAAATACGCCTGAACATTTGCCATTATCTTTATTCTGAATGGGAAAAACACATACATAAAAAGCACAATTTCTAATATTCTTATTCCTATCTTAACATCTGACTTTTCTTTTTTTACCATATTATCGTTCCATTTCCTTATAAAACCAAATAATATTTTATTTGTTTTAAACTTTTCTCTTGTCCTCTTAACTCTTTTCCTTAAAGCCCAAAAAAATCTCAAATTTTTCTCATAACGCTATAATACAGCATAACTAAATATTCCTTTGCTTTTCATTCATTTTTTCCCAAAAATGTTTTTTCCTATCGTTTTGAGATAAAGATACCCTCCCTTAATCCCTTCACTTCTAAATTTCATTATTAACTTATATGGCCCAGTCTGAATTATCCCCAAAATTTTTCCCCATTTAGAACCATACTTCTTTTTTAATTCCCACTCCCTTTCCTTATTCCTTTTTTGCCTCTCATTTAGCCATGACATGTCATAATGATGGATACTTATAGTTTTGTTTGTAATGTGAGTTTCACCTGTTTGAAATGATTTAGGATTAAAAACTTCTGAAGGATACACAATACACTTCTCAAGTCTTTGAAAGCTATCTTCTTTTTTTAGGCCATGTCGCAATAATACCTCAGTCTGAATCATAGGCCCTGTCTTTAAATCCATTTGCCCATTATCCCGAACAAAATCCCTTACTTCAAAATATCCCATAAGTTCCTTTACATATGGATGCCCCTTCACTGCACCGAATCCCAACCCCAATGCCACATAATCCTTTGACTCCATACCTGCATACATTTCACAATCCAACAACTTATCCAAAGGTTTGAGTAACTCCACATCAGTATCTAAATATATACCACCATAATTATAGATAACATCAAACCTAAAATAATCAGAAACAAACGCCCACATTTTTTTTTCATATGCTTGCTCAACATATTTATTTTTATGGATATCATAATTTTCTTCATTCCAACATATAATTTCATAATCAGGACAGTACTTCTTCCAACTTGAAATACATTTCTCCATCTTTTCACTATATTCACCATTTCCAAACCAACAATAATGAATCACCTTAGGTATCATAAAATGCTCCTTTCTTATATCCCATATTTCCCCCTCATATTCCAAAGAAGAACTTTTCTATATAGTTTTTTGTTAAATAATAATATAATTAATGCAATTTTCCTATTTCTTCGCATATTACTAGACATTAACATTCTACGTTTATTCTTTTTGATATACCTCATAAGTTTTGGTAGATACTCATTTTCCTTCCAATCATCGCACATCAAAATTCTATCAACTGCTATTAAATAACACCAATCTAACCGAAAAACCACTACTGGAACTACTGATGGATATTTATGTTTTACCTGTTTTAAATTATATTTGTATGCTTGGATATTGTCCAAATTAGCTTTTGTAAATGTATTTGTCGTAATACTATTTCTCCTATGATAATAATAATACATTGGCCGATTATCTATTACAATACTTTCTGCCTGCGACAAAACATCTACAATAGCATATCCATCTTCTCCTATTTTTCCTTCGCGATACCTCACCGTAGAAAATATGTCCCTTTTATATAATTTTGCACATGCCGAAACAGCTCCTCCCATTGCACCGATATCTATACACAATGCTTCTTCTACTGTATAAACTCTCGTCTTTTCTGGTAACTTTTTCTCCATAATTTTATTACCATAAACATCATAAATACCACATTCAACTATATCACATTTGTATTTATGCATATCCTCAAGCAAATGCTCTACAATCCGCTTATCCACTTTATCATCACTGTCTATAAACATTACATATTCTCCAGCCATGATATCTAACGCTACATTTCTAGCTGCACTAAGTCCAGCATTTTTTTGATGGATTACATAAATACGAGAATCTTTCGCTTTATATTCATCACACATTTTCCCTGAATTGTCTGTAGAACCATCGTCTACCAAAATAATTTCCAAATTTTCATATGTCTGTCCTAGGACAGAGTCCATACATCTATCTAAATAATCTTCTACATTATACACTGGGACAATCAATGTCACTTTTTCCAACATATTTTCTGAACTCACCTTTAGTCCTCCAAATTAATATCTAGCACCCCGCATCTCCTGCTATTTCTCCACAAACTTTGAATTTCCTGTTTAATCTCTAGTAGATGCTAGAATATTTATTATAAAACTTTAAAATTAAATTTAAATATACTTTCTGCATTGTGTATTGTTAACAACACAATTATCAGCTTATTTATACCCTTTACAGAAATGATTCAATTGTCCACTTAAACGTTCTCTCAATATTAACTTGTGGACTCCAGCCCAAATCCCTGATTTTCCGTGTATCCATAATTGCTAATTTAAATGGCAAATATGGAAGATTGCCCGCTTCCTCACTAAACGTAACTTTACTTTTCCCAGATGGAGATAATTTTGCAATTAACTCTGCCAAATCCCTAATGCTTATCAGATTCTCATCCGCTGCAACATTATATAATTTACTATCACCCTTTTCCATTACCAAAAAAATGGCATTAATTCCATCTGCTACATAAGTATATGTTCTCATTGCACTCCCGTCAGAATGAAGCACAATATCTTTTTCTTCCAAGACGCAATTAATAAATTCTGCAAAAGCCCTTCCATCATCCAAGGAAATACCAGGCCCCAATGTATGCGAAAATCTTACCCCACAAAAGTCAATCCCATACTCCTCTTTATATGTTGCCAACATGGTTTCGCATAAGCGCTTTGCCTCTGGGTAACATGCCCGGAAATTTAAGTGCTGCATGGGACCCATATCTGTTTCGAGAATAGCCCTTTCCTCTTTCCATTCCCCATATATTTCTACAGTTGAAACATAAAAAACCCTTTTTGTCCGATGTGTTCTGGCACACTCTAGTACATTGTGTGTACCATTCACATGTGCCCACAATGTTTCAACAGCCGTTTCCTTAAAATCAACTGGAGCTGCTGGACCAGCAGTATGAAAAATATAATCAATATCACCTTCATAAACAATATCTTTATTTACATCCTGATACAAGAATGATACATTTGGCAAATCTAAAGTATTGCCAAAGACCTCCTGAGCCTTGGACGCTGACCTAGCCAACCCAATTGCCCTTATATTCAAATTATACCTTATATCAACGTCCACAAGCGTTTCTAAAAGATATCTTCCTAACCTGCCCGTAGCACCTGTTATCAAAACTGTCCTGTTACGGTACATCTGCCAGTTAATCGAGCTATTGCATATAATATCTAAATCCCTCTTGTCCATTTTCAGCACTCCTTCTCATAACCCAAACACACACCTGTTTTCCTCCAGTTCCAACATTGCCTTTAATATATAAAAGTCCTCCGGAGTAGTAATTTTTATATTTTGGTTATTTTCTTTTACAAGATGAACATTATTTCCTAAATAGGTATAACCAAGCACTGCATCCAACAAAGGGATTGGCTGTTCTACCCCTTCTATACCTTGATATGTCATTTTTAATAAATCCAGCCTAAATGTCTGTGGAGAAGTAAGGCTATAGGTATCATCCCTTTTTTTAAAATCCTGAAATGCTGCACAATCCTTATCAGTGACTACTACAGATTCAATCACTGGCCGAACCGTCATCGCACTTCCATATTTTCTCGCTACGCGAACATTCTCACTAATAATATTCTCTTGGATTAATGGCCGAACCCCATCATGTATTACAACAATATCACTATCTTGCGCGCCATTTTCTCCAATCCATCTAAGCCCATTTTCTATACTACGTTGCCTATCTTTTCCTCCCGAAATAACGGCTACTGTCTTTCTCAAATCATACTTTTCTACAAGGCTATTCATATGCTCTATCCAGCTTGCATTGCAGGCAACAACAACCCGCCCTATGTCATGGCATTCCTCAAATCTTTCCAGTGTATACACTATAATAGGTTTTCCAAAAACTTTCAAAAATTGTTTTGGCATGCCAGAGTTTCTCATTCTTTGCCCAACACCGCCTGCCAGTATTATCGCATAATTCATCCCTATCTCCAATCATTAGTAATACTTACCTTTAAATTTTTCATATGGCTCATCCACACTTGCATAAACATAATCATGATGTGGGATGCGCTGTCCTACTGGTGGTAATTCCATATAGCTATCCCCATATTGAAGTTTGCAATATGCATCAACATTTCCCGGACATGGAACCTTCATGTCCTCAAACATTAGCATTTTAGGCTTTTCAAACCATTTTCTAGGATACTTAATAGAATGGAACAAACCAACATCCCTGCCAAAATAAGTTGCAAGATAACGCTTACCTCCATTATTGCGATATTCTTTTTCAACCATTTTTATTTTTCTTTTCGCACGTTTGCCAGAGTATAACTTCAACACCAGATTCCCTATTATCCTAACCTTTTTCCCATGATTCCTAGGTGGAATACCTGCCACTAAAATACGATAAATAAATGAATCAAAAATTATTTTCTGTGCTCTTATTTTATTATCAGGATAGGGATATAAAATATAGATATCAATAAACATCCCATGATTAATATCTAAATCCATTTCTTCTGCTAAAAAATACGAGGTAGATGAATCTCTTAACCTGTAATGGGTAGTTTGCACTTTCTTATCAGTTTCTTTGCTTTGTAAGAAAAATTTTTCTCCAAAAAGTTTTTGATTTCTAACTAACTTTTCTGCCTCATCCCAAAACATATAGACATCAATATCATCATCCCAAGGAATAAACCCTTTGTGCCTTCTTGCTCCAAGACATGTCCCACTTGATAAAAAATATTTCGTATTGCAAAGTTTACATACCCTGTCTAATTCATGTAATAATTCAAGTTGCTTTTTTTGCATAGCTGCCAACTCAGAATTGTCTTGTGAAATCAAATTTTCACCTCCATTAACTTGCACTCTTTATCTATGTGCTTTATTAAACAAATCCCACGCATTTTCGATTTCTTTTTTACTAATATGCTGATTTATCTTCAACGTAGCACCCTTCATTTTCCTACGTTTGGAAACAAATTCATCAAAACTGCAAATTCTTCTTGCCGGCACCCCTGCATATACCCCATTTGGCTCTAAGTCTTTATTAACAAGTGAGTTACTCCCTACTATCACATTCTCACCTATCCTGACACCATAAAGTACTGTAGAATATGCACCCACAAAAACATTATCCATAATCTCTATGCATCCCAAACATTCAGGATATTTATACCTTCCCCCAAATCCATTTAATACATGGTGTATTGCATCATGGGTTACAAAATGGACATTACTCGCAATCATAATATTGTTGTGTAGCTTAATGAGTTCTGGATAAAGTGGGATAATTCTTGGCTGGTACGCAACATGTTCTCCAACTTCATAAAAAATTGTTTTTAAATATTCAGCTCTACTACGTGTTCCCCGTTTCAAATTAAGAAGAAATGTTTGTTTCAAACGCTCTTTTGTCATTAATACCTCCACCAGCTTAATAAACAATATATGTTTTTTAATTTATTTCAATATTTAGCTTAATAAAGCATCTTTTACTTTATCAAGACTTGTGACGATATTTAATATTCCATAAGCATTCCCTTGGTTAGAATACAATCCATCCTCATTTTTAATATAAATTCCTTGCATCCCAAGCTGCCTCGGTGCTTGGAAATCCTTTGCTAAATTATCACCTATATAAACTATCTGTTCAAACGGAATTCTCCACCTACATTGCATAATGCGGAAGGAAATATCATTTGGTTTCCGAAACTGTATCCCACCAAGTTCATCCGTAATTATAATGTCATCAACCAATTCTTCTAGCCCCAGTGCCTTTATCTTATTCCTCTGCCCTTCCGGACGTCCATCCGTAATAATCCCTACCTTGATATCATTTTCCTTTAAGCCTTGGAATAATTCAGCTACACCATCATATAAATTAATCTCTGGCATCTGGCTTCTGTATATATCTAAACACTCAGCTTTTTTATTTTCTGCACCAATCTCTTTTAAATAAGCATCAATTGCAGGCTTTCCCTCCAGAAAATAATTCCATAACTTTTCTTCTGCTTCTTGATGGCCAATATACTCTGCAATTTTTTTATAACCGCTTTTCACATATTGTTTTTCACTATAGAGCGTATCATCAAGATCAAAAATCACACCCTTCGCAGAATTTAAGCCCTTCCCTGTATCAATGCATACACTCTGGTCAAAACGGCTATAAACTGCCCCATTCCACTGCGGTTCCTCATATTCAATCCTTTCTCCAGATAGCATCTTCAAAATTGCTTCTGCAGACCTTGCCCCAGATTTCATGCTAAGAGGAGAACCTCCGCCAAACCGGGGATTAATTTCAATAAAATAATCTTCCCCCGTAACATCCTGCCGGATAAGCTGCACTGCCATCGGCCCGCATGGCCTAAATTTCTCAATGAGCTTCCGGCTTTCCTGAATCATTCTGTCATCCATGCAGATTTTTGTTTTGAGAACCTCACCTGCCCTGACTGCAACTCTTTCACGTGGGGTAATATAAATTGGACTGCCATCAAAATCACAAAATACGTCAATCGTATATTCCTTCCCTTCAATATACGGCTGAACAATATAATCCCCAATCTTTTCAGCATAAACCTCTAATTCTCCAAGGTCATTTACCTTAAAAGCATTGATGCTGCTGCTCCCATCTTTAGGTTTTATAAAACACGGATACTCTCCTAAATATTTCTTATAATTATTGTAAGTTCTCGGCGCTTTCAAACCGCAGCTTTCAAAAAAATCTGCTGTATAATTTTTATCCCTGCAAACTGCAATTTTTTCCGGCTTACTGACGAGAACCTTCGTTCCTTCTTTCTCAAATTCTTGCACATTCTTAGAAAGAATCAGCAAATCTGTATCAATCGTAGGAATCAGCAAATCTATATGGTCTTCTTTGCAAATTTCAAGGAGCTGCCTTATATACTCTGGTTCCCCCATTCCACATACCTTTCTTGTAAAATCACAGTATGTAAGAGCTGGAGCCGTACCAGCCATATCAGCGCCATATAATTTCAAATTAATTCCCAGATGCAGGGCAGCCTGCCGGAATGCTTGTATAAGTTCTATCCGCCTTCCTACGCCTGTAAATAGTATACGCAATTCTTTCATATTGCTCTCCTAAAAATCATCTCAGTCATTGCCCATAAATTCTTCCATAGTTGCAGATGTATCAGATGAGATTCCTTCTTTTTTAAATACTGCTATAACTGTTTTGCATATGATTTTCAAATCACCTAAAAAAGTAATTTTCCTTACATATTTTAAATCGTCTTCAAATTTTTCTTCCCAAGACAATCCATTTCGTCCGCTTACCTGCGCCAAACCGGTTAATCCAGGCCTTACATCATGCCGATGCTTCTGTGTATCACTATACTTCTCTAAATATTCAACCAATAACGGCCTAGGACCTACAATCGACATATCACCGCGCAGTATATTTATTAATTCCGGAAGCTCATCAAGGCTTGTAGAACGCAGCATTTTCCCAAAATCTGTCAACCGTTCTGCATCGGAAAGCAGTTCCCCATCAGCACCATATTCTTCTGTCATAGTGCGGAATTTATAGATTTTAAAGATTTCTCCTTGCAATCCTGGGCGTAACTGGGTAAACAAAACCGGCGAACCTAGCTTCCACCTTACAAGCAACGCTGTAATCCCCATCACAGGAGAGAGAAGAACTAATGCGGTTCCTGACAACAAAAAATCCACTGGACGCTTTACCATCACTTCATAGGTTCCATAAGGAACATGGATTCCCATTTTTTTTGCCTTCTTTTGCTGCCGCTTTACAATTCCATATGTTCCAGTCCCAATCGCTGCACCTATAGCCGTTGATATCGCAAATAATGTGGATTTTTTCATTTCCCCATCTCCCTGATTGCCTAAATATGCTTGTTCCAAATAATAAACTTAACCTCTACATTTGCTCCCACAACTCTCTTACTACATCGCAAACCCGCTCCAAATCCTCATCGGTCATCTTACTGTCACTTGGCATACACACGCCATGCTCAAAAATCTGCCCACTAACGCTATTGTCTGCCCCTGTTTCTTCATCTACCACATGCAAACCTGCCTCTAATGAGATAAAATCACACTCCGCAAACACAGGCTGCAAGTGCATAGGCTTCCAAATAGGGCGGCTCTCTACATCATCTTCTTCCAATGCAAGCATGATATCTAGCGGTTTAACCTTGCACCCATCATCTAACTGGACAGATGTCAGCCAACAATTGCTTTTTGTGCCTTCCATCATTGGCATAAAATGAAGGCCTGCCAAATCACCTAAATGTTTTTGGTAATATTCATAAATGTAACGTTTTTTCTCAACACGGGTATCTAATACTTTCAGTTGCCCCCGTCCAATCCCAGCTACAATATTACTCATACGATAATTATACCCAATTTCCGTATGCTGATACCAACGTGCCGGTTCCCGTGCCTGGGTTGCCCAATAAAGTACTTTCTTTGCCTTTTCTTCTGCATCTTCTGTATTTACAAGCAACATTCCACCACCAGAACTTGTTATAATCTTATTCCCATTAAAGCTAATAATTCCATAATCTCCAAAAGTTCCCGTATATTTTCCATGATAAGTTGTCCCAAGGCTCTCTGCGGCATCTTCAATTAAAGGAACCTGATGCCTTTTACAAATCTCCATGATTTCTTTTATTTTGGCACAGATGCCATAAAGGTGTACCACTATAACTGCTTTTGGTTTTTTTCCTAATTTTTCATATTTCTCAAAAGCAACCTCTAACGCCTCTGGACTCATATTCCAGCTTTCTGCATCACTGTCAATAAATACTGGTGTCGCTTTCTCATAAACAATAGGGTTTGCTGTTGCAGAAAATGTCAAGGACTGGCAAAATACAACATCCCCTTGACTCACCCCAATTGCTTTCAGCACCATATGTATAGCTGCTGTCCCTGCTGAAAGTGCGACTGCCTTCCCTGCACCCAGTTTTTCTGCCATCTCATTCTCAAATTCTGTTACATTTTTGCCAAGAGGTGCAATCCAGTTGGTATCAAATGCTTCTTTTATATATTCCTGTTCATATCCTTCTTCGCTCATATGGGGAGAAGATAGAAAAATATGCTGTTTCATTATGCCCTCCTGTACTATAAATAACGGTAAACTTATACATTGTTCTTTATTGTACTACACTTTTCCAATAAATGCAAATGGTAAAATCTCTGTAAAACAAACTCTTTTTCCAAAATAATACCTTTTAAAGTATATATTTGTCTGTTTCCTAAAAGAAGCAAAAAAATTCACAAAATTACTATCATTTATTCAACAATTTCTTCTTTCCCCATAGTTTATATATTTTTCCTATGCGAAACTTCACATTTAAAAACTGCCCAAAAATGAGTTCAGATAATAACCCAAACAACATTTTCAGGCAGTTCTATTATTGATTCATATTTTCTATTCCCTGTTCAGCCGCATTTATCAGATTACCTACTGACACCTTATGTTCCGCTTCTTCTTGTGCAAATCTTGCATATTCATCATGCCAAGTTTTATATTCTTCTTCTGTTCTATGATCTGGCAAATCATAATTTTCTTTTATATACTTTTCCAGAAAAGCCGTATATTTTTCTGCACCAAACAAATTTACATGTCGTATATTATAAAAATCTTTGGAAAAATCCAACCCAATCTCCCTATAATAATCGTTTGCGTTAATAAAATTATATCCATATTTATTTACTATATCACCAACTGTATTATACTTTGCCTCACTATCCTTTGTTATAATAGCCATAGGAGATACTACAAATAAGACTTGGGCATCTTGGCTTTTACAAAATTCTAGTAATTCTATCAACACATTCATTTCCCGTTCCCCCAATTCCTTCCTCTCCTCTGTCTTAAATCCTATGGGTTCCGGTATACTCTCCCATGCATCTACCCATTCCCATCCCTTATTCTTACATTTTGCGCGATTATCAATGTAAGACCATGCTTCTGGTAATGCCAGATTTCCTATGTTTGTATGGTATTTAAAAATATCCAAATAGCAAGAAAGTACATCTGCCTCCTCAGGCACATTTCTTATTTTAAAAAAATTGTGAATATATTGCCATCTATTTGCGGAAAATAAATCCATATTATCTGTTCCAAACCGTAATACATATTCAGATAAAGTTTCTGCAATTTCTATATTGTCCCTCATTTCAAATACAAAAAGTTTTGGCTTATGTGTCTTCAAAACCTCTTTCATATAATATAGGATCCCATCTCCTTCCAAAGAGTTTGTCGCATATGCATATGACATAAAACCACAATCATTCCACGCCTTTAGCGACTGCCAATACTGATAAGTTGCACTACTTCCAATATAAACCATATCTAATGGATCTTCTTCATACATCCCTATTATATCAAGTCGATTATTATCCACATTCCTGAATAAATACGTGGCGGATACAGTTATTTTTATAATAAGTATAATAAATATAATACATGAAACTAAACTTGTCATTTTACTTCTCATATTTAAAATCCTCTATAAATAAACTCTGCTGCACTATATCCTGGCCCATACGCCCCATTAATTAGTACAAACAAATATAGAAACACCCATACAAACCACCGGAACGGCAAAAACTGCTTTTTCATCCATTCACGCGCTTCACCATATTTTTCCTGTAAAATTGCTACAATAAACAATAAGAAAACGCCAAACACAAGAATATTTTGATCCCGGTATGATAACCCCATATTCACAAAGCTCCCATCAAAAAAAATCCATGGGTTAAACTCTGAAAATCCTGATTTTATTTCTGCTATTGCAGCACTCATCCCATCTAACCGGAAAAACATATTCCCTATCGCAACAAAAAAGAATACCCGCAATGACTGAAACAAATGGTAGCCAAAACATTCGGTATCAATTTGCAAAACTGTAGTAATCTTTTTAAATGCAGGAGCCAGTACCTGCCCAAGCACAATGCAAAGCCAGAACCACATTCCTTCGCCTAAAATATATTTCCATGCCCCGCCATGCCAAAGCCCAATCAGTATCCAGACACAGAGCATCCCCAGATAAGATGGCAATTGCTTTGACACTTTTTTCCCTACATGTTTTTTCAGCCACTTTGTAAAGTTGCGCAACGTGCTTGTCCGCAAAACAGGATAGAGGACATAATCTTTAAACCAGACACCCAATGTAATATGCCATCTTTGCCAAAATTCCTGTACATTCCTTGAAAAAAATGGTGTCCGGAAATTTTCCGGCAAACGGATCCCATAACATTCTGATGCCCCCAAAATAATGTCCATGCATCCAGAAAAATCTGTATATAACTGTAGAATAAAAAGAAAAGCTGCCACCCACACATACAGTCCAGTATATGCAACTGGGTCTGCATATATTGCATCAACAAGGATAGCCGCCCGGGTTGAAATGACTAACTTCTTGAATACCCCCCACAACATTCTCTGGATACCCAACGCAACTCTTTCATATTCAAACTTATGCCCTGTGAATAGTTGTTCTTTTACGCTCTCAAAACGCGAAATAGGCCCTGATGTCATCTGGGGATAATAACCAATAAACAGCCCTACTTTAAACGGATTTTTTTCTGCCTCAGTGATTTCCCAATAGACATCTAGGATATATCCCACACTAATGAATGTATAATAACTAATGCCTATAGGGGCAAACAGCTGAAGTTCTGTAAGGGAATGTCCCGTTTTCATAACATTCATAAGGACGTTCCAGTTATATACAAAAAAATTACTATATTTCAAAGTGGCAATCATAGAAAGATTTATAGCCAACCCTATCAGCATATAACCTTTTGCACTTTCTTCTTTGTTTTTCTCTTTTGCTTTCACAATCTGCGTAGTTACCACAAAAGTTACAACTATATTAGCAAGAAGATATACACCCGTCCTCCAATCAGATGATGTCACAAAAAAAACTGCACTAAACATAACTAGCGCACACCACTGAAATTTCCGCGGAATAGCATAATATACCCCTAATGAAACTGCGAACATGCAGAAGAAATAAAATGATGTTACTGACATATCTGCATCCCTTCTAATCCCCTTACTTCCCATATCCCAACGTTTATAGGGAAATCTAATAACTTCCTAATACCATATATTTCCATTATTTCACTGATGCCTCTATTAGATCCACCATAGCACCAACATTTTTCAGCCCCTGCACAGCCTTCATGTCAAATTTAATCCCAAATTCATCTTCTACAGATGAAAGCAAGGTAATATGTGACAAGGAATCCCAATCCTCAATATCTGCTGCTGTGGTTCCATCGGAGATTGTAATATCCTCCTCATCAAATACATCCCTAAAAACTTCTGTCAATTTTTCATAAATTTTTTCTCTGTTCATTTTTCCTTCTCTCCTTCATTCACTTTAATTACATGGTTTTTCAGTTCATACCCTTGACTAATGTCAAGCTGCCAGACAGTATTCCCTTCTTCATCTTCAGACACTTTTACAAACCCCTGCATTTTATAGAATTCCTTTACCATTCCATTTTTGGCAGTCGGATAATAATATCCTTTCAGCAATGAAATTTTACGCTTCCCGCATTCCTGTACCAGTGTGTCCATCATTGCAAATTCCATATCCCGCTTTAATACCCTGCAGCTCATAAGCCAGAGGATAATATTCAGTTCCCCATTGCTTATTTCACCAATCACCACTGACACAACCCCATTGTCACCAAAACAATCTTCCAGTTTGCCATACAGCGTAATATATTTATCACTTGCAGCCGCCTGTTCAATTCCATCTTGTGTATAGTGCTTCGTAGTCAGGTTAAATTGGTTGCTCTTATTCGTCAACTGGGCAATCCTTGACATATACATGGGATCAAATGGCTTTATTTCTGCATACATCTTAAGGGACAGCAGGTAATCTTCATAATTTGCAAAGGAATTCTGCAATGCAGAGCGTTTCACATTTTCCCGGTACATGTCGTTCCGTTTTAAGTCATCTTTGGAAAAGTTCGTCATTTCAAAATATCCTGCACGGTCAACTGCATACACATAATGCTCCGCCTTGTCCATCACAGGGACTGCAGCTCCTGGGACTTGCTGCTTGACAATCTCCCGTTCCGCTGGGTTGTCGTCAACAAATACAAACGACTCTGGCAACAAAGCCAATTCTTCTGCCATCTGTGTAAGATTCATGCTTTTCGGCTCCCAATTCGCCTTGATTTCAATAAAATCATCTGGCTTCAGCACCATCTGCGGATGTCCCAGCCCAGCCATAGCGTTTTCTTTTTCATTCTTTGAAATCACATTCAGCAGGACGCCTTGTGCCTGCAGCCCTTTCAAGTACGACTGGAACTCTGTGTAGACCTGTCCCATTGACGTTTCCTGCCCAAGTTCCAAATTTTCAGCGCCATCATCCCCTACAATCCCGCCCCAGAGGGTATTGTCCAAATCCAAGGCCAGCGCCTTTTTATTTTTTCCGAACACAGATTTAATTATATTTGCCACATTAAAAGCTAACATCGGGATTGCATCCTGGCACAAAGAATATTTATACATATGCCAAAAAAACGGGTCTGCCCATTCCCTCAGCCCATAATCAGAAGACTGGTAATTGATATCATTGATGAAAAACTTTTCATGGTTTACTACGTATTCATAAAATTTCTGATTCAGCCGTGTGATAAAATTTGTCCTGCCACGCGGGTTGCTGGCATCTTGGTTCCCCAACAAGCGGAAATAAGGATGCTCAAAGTTATTCTGTATCACAGGACAGTGGTATTCCTCTTCCAGTTTTTTCCACATGACCTCAAAATGCAGATATTGCCGTTCTAATAAGTTATCTATTTCTTCTGCCTTATCTGTAATTTCTGGGTATGCCGTAATATTGCGGTTGGATGTATGGATGTAAATAATGTCTGGCTTCAATGCTGCAAGTTCTTCATTCCCAAACATGGCATCCTGCCAGTACTGCGCATATTCTGATTCAAAAAAAATTGGCTTAATCCCATAATTCAATAGGAACAATTCTAATATTTCCTTGATATCATGTGTTGTTGAACCGCCTAAAATTGCAATTTTTTTCTCCATTAAATTAGGCTGCCCCAAAAGTTTCCTGCGAAAAGATTTCCTTTTGCGCATAATCATTTTTCCATCAAATGGATATTCTAACTCCCACATCATGTTTTTCTCCTGTGTTTGCAGTACTTACTCAAATAAATGCTCTAAATATTTTACCCCCCCCCTTACATTTGTCAAGAAAAATTTCAAATTATTTGATATTAACGAAATACCAAGATAAATATATCCATACCTTCATCATAGTAGCCCCAGCAACAAACTCCAAAATTGTATTACTCCCAAAAATCCCAAATTCAGAAAAGTTTAAATCCCTTCTTATATTGAGGCTGAAATTATGAAAACAAAAAATTATATAAAACCTTTTAGAATCTGGTATAAAATAATAAAAAAATCAGGCTATTTCTAACCTGAAAAGAAAATATAAAAGTACAAAAATGGCTTTCTAAATTTTGAAAGCCACTTTTGTACTCTTATATATTAAATTTAGGGATATCAACAAACTTATCATGCTTTCTCTAACTCTGCTTCCTTATCAGACAAACACATACTAAACGATACAAACAATATAAATGGCATACTACAAAAAATTGCATAAGCATAACGAAACTCAGAAAAAACAGGTGTAGCAACAAGCAAAGACAAAATTACCATCAAATGTGGTATAGATATATAAAATACAACAGAATCTCTTCTACAAAAAGCAATATAAGTTGACAAAATAACAAGCCAAACATGAAAACCAATAGATACAAAAATCTGTAATAACGGCACATTCTCATATAGCCACAAGTATCCCTCTAAAATCCTTCCTGCTAATTCTACTTTTTCCACTCCTTCTATTCCAAATGAATTATCAAATACACCAACTGACCATCTCCAATATGGATATCCTGCATTCCAGTACCCTCGCGTTTGATCAATCCACGCTTCTACATATTTCTGTGGATACGCAAAACCAATTTGTAAATATAGTTTAATAAAATCCCCTTTATGTTGGCTAATATATTCTTGATTACCTTTCACACGAATTAAACCCTTCATCGGGTCAGAAATATGGCTACTATATATTTCTGGTATCGCATTAACATCCACAACCTTACTTAAAAGTTCCTTTTGCTTTGATGTAATTTTTTTTCCATCTGCTATTACCCTAGCTATTTGCTGTGTTGGAATAGACAACGATTCTATCTTGTCTGGCTGTGCTACATGCAACACATCCAGCACTGGATGTTTAAGAACAAATGACACAACTATAACTCCTCCAAATATAGCTAAAATCTTTTTATTCTTTTTTCCTAAAATAATCCCAAATATAAACGTACTTAATACAAATGCAAACCATCCATTGCTACGTAACAGGCACATCCCCATTGCTGAGCACAACATTATTATACCATCCACCCACCAGTGCTTCCCTACTTCTCTCAAAATCCGAAACACACTTACTACATATAGTGTTACTACCGCTCCAAAAAACACATCTTTCCACATAGTAAAACTATACATAATATGAAACGGCATAATAAGATACCAAATAAAAATCCCCACTGCAAGCTTCAGGCTATGTCGTATCTGAAAAATCGTATAGACCACATATGCAAAGCAAAAAGCCATAACGCAAACCGAAAAAACATTATAGACTGCCACTGCTGCATTAATATTGCCAAATAACCGAAACCCTATCGAAACCATAATATGAATAATTTGTGTATGGTAATAAGGATGGTGGTTCGAATATGACTTACTCAATATCTGCCCCATTTGCGAGATACTATCTGGAGATAAGACACCAGGATACTTAGCACAGAATAAAACAATTAAATCGAATGTGGCTATAACCACCCAAACAAATAGGAACATTTGCCAATCTTTGATACCACAATACCTGTTTTTACTATAATTCTCTCGTTTTCCAGTATTGTTTATCCACCTATAAAGAAATAAGAGTATTTCTGTAAAAATAAAATACCCTCCTGCCAAGACGATAACAGCAGAACCAACTTTATATATCTTTACCAAAAAAGCCCCAGCATATTCTACCGGAATCTGTGTATTCAAAAAAATATTATAATTAGCCAAAGTTACCATAATGCTAAAAGCCATGCCATAACATCTTGTCATTATTTTATCTGCTCTATTACGAAATCCCACCTTCTCCCGAAAATTATCTACAAAACAAATACCACCAATTATCCCAACAAATAAATATGGCACATAATAGGAATCTGATTTTAATAAAAATGTACACCAATAAATAGCCGACACCAATTTTGTAAGGGTTTTATATAGGCTGCAATCACATTCATTTTCCTTTGCCCGCATTTTGCTATTTCCTCTCATCCATAAAATCACTTCTCATTTTTGATATCAATAATAAATGAAACTCAAAATCCTGTCTATTTTTTTGTACGGCATTCTGAAGCTGTAATCCAGAAAAAAGAGCATGTAACGCTGCCAACATAGTAAACCCACAAACAATCAATGTCGGAAAATTTGGAACTAGCCCAGTACTAATATAAACACCTATTACTGGAACCATAAACAGCAATGATAAAACCGCTAATACTCCAGCAATGCTTCCATAAAATGCCATTGGCTTGTAATTCCGAAACAAGCTCACAATAGTTCGCAAGACTTTAAATCCATCTATATATGTATTAAGTTTCGATTCACTACCATCTGGCCTATCCCTATACTCAATCACCATATTCTCCATATACATATTCTTGTCAAGCGCATGAACTGTCATTTCTGTTTCAATTTCAAATCCCTTTGACAGCACGGGAAATGACTTAGCAAATAAATAGCTGAACGCACGATAACCTGTCATAATATCCTTAATCTCTGAACGGAAAAGCAAATTAATACATTTCCTAACCAATGAATTGCCAAAATTATGGAATGGCCTTTTATTTTGTGCAAAATATGTAGAAGACAATCTATCACCAATCACCATATCTACATTTTTTTTCGATACCAATTCTATCATTTGCCGACCATATTCTGCTGGATATGTATCATCCCCATCTACCATAATATATACTTCAGCATCTATCTCCCGGAACATCCGCCGTATCACATTCCCTTTACCTTGCACATATTCATACCTAACAATTGCCCCAGCTTCTTTGGCGGCTATTACAGTTCCATCTGCAGAATTATTGTCGTATACATATATGGTTGCTTCCGGCAACTCTTTTTTCCAATCATTCACTACTTTTCCAATTGTCTTTTCTTCATTATAACATGGAATCAACACTGCGATTTTTTCCATTTTATGGAGCCTCCTGTTTAAAACCCTGTTACATTTTTCAAAATATCTTGTTTATTTTACCCCCCCCCTTACACTTGTCAAGCAAATTTTTATTTATCTTCAATAAGTCTTTTAGCCAAGCCTTCATGATAGATGATATCATCCTTACTATGAATAGACGGGGACTTACAGTTCTTCTCACGCGTGCCCTGACAGACAAACGCAGGGATAACAGCCATATTCCTTTCGATATCCTGCTGTGCCTTGCTGTTGCCGCCAAACTCAAATGTAAGACTAGCCTTACAGATGTCCCTTTTGCTGTAACAGAAGCTGAACTCCTGGCCGAATTAGGCTGGAACATCTGGAATAATGAGCGGGATATAAATGAAGGACTTTTCAGGGAGATGCTCAAAAACACCTCCTGCTTCCATGAAAATGACCAACTATTTAAAGACAGAACGCAGGGTAGACACTTACATTCCTGCCAGGGAGAACGTGGCCGTCTATCAGGATGCCGTAAAACTGGCCACTACCAGCGGGAAATGGCAGAGGCACCCCAACCCCAAAAGAAAGGGCCAGGAAATCCAGCTGGTGGCAGACCTGGGTCCGTTATGGGAAAGCGGCGCCCCGGAAAAGGATGTCCCAATTAATGCATGTGTTGTGCATGATAAAAAGACAGACAAATATTTTGTATTCATGACAACAGACACCGGCAGGACTGAATGGCAGATCATAAATACCTACGAACTGCGCCCGGAAATCGAAGAAGATTTCCGGCAGATGAAAGATTTCTGGAAGCTGGAAGACTTCAAGAGTACAACTCTATGCAGAATGCACTTTAGAAGTACGACGACTTCTTGATCCTATCCTGGCTAAAGTATAGCAGGCTTTTGGGAATTGCCCCAAAAGCCTAATTGAAGTTAAATTTTTTAAAAATAAAACCATTCCCGGACAGCCATTAAAGACTGTGTACGGAAATGGTTTTCAAATACTGTCATGCTTCGTTTTTTGAATCTCCGAACATATCTGTGGAGGGTGTAATTAGTTTTGTGTCTTTAAGATTCTATTTTCCTTTGATTTCCAATATAGGCTATTGCCAGAATCCCCAGTATTTGCAAGGCTTTGTGGGCTCTGCCCACCCCCGGCCTCTGGAATAAGTGTAATAGCTGTAGACACAAAATTAAATATACTACCTATCTGTTTTGCAGGACTTCGTCAAGCATATCTGCAGTTGACCGTCCGGCTGGTATGTAAGCGTCTTTTAAGATCTCATGCATTACATCAGGGTCCCTCAGCAGCCGTCTGAGTTCATTCGCTTTTTCCTCAATTTCTTTTTCTTCGTCCTGTTTTTTGTCGTATGCCATATGTTTTTTCCTTTCAGGTGGGTGGTTTATTGTTATGCAGCTATTATGTCTGGTTTGTACCCAAATAAGCCGTCATATGCGTCGATATACCATGCGATCTCTGAATCTGACGCTGTTCCGGTATCAAGTTTTTCACGTTCGAAAGTGTAGAGATCCAGGATTAAGTTTTGCTGTTTTTCTACTGTCTGGTCGTAATCAGCAATTTCCATTGCTAACTCATAATAGCCAAGTGCATAGACGGCCTGCAGCTTAAAGCTTTTTATTTGAAATATGCATAACGGGTCAGCTGCAGCCCTGCTTGCAGTAATGATGACTAC
>OFHA01000408.1_pt1 | contig 38101 bp, 31 predicted proteins | sample 1521891 | NCBI WGS metagenome assembly OFHA01 (sample SAMEA3504089, study PRJEB24116) | mouse gut metagenome | biome: mouse gut; feature: mouse-associated habitat; material: faeces | place: Denmark | collected 2011
CGGTTGACATTGTTATTGATTATGAACACCAGACTTTAAGGGACATGCAAGCCCCGGCAGGGGGATGGATAAAAGAACTTGTTTTGAAAAGTGACGGTATCTTTGCAAGGGTGGAATGGACGAAAAGGGCAAAGGACTATTTACAGAACAGGGAATACAGGTATCTTTCCCCTGTTGTGATGGTACGGAAAAAAGACCGTAAGGCTTCACAGATTCATTCCGTCGCATTGACAAACACCCCTGCCATAAATGGCATGATGCCTATTGTTAATTCTGTAAAGCCACCTTTGCAAGCCAACACCCAATTAAATGAGATTCAGAAAAAGATTTGCAGGATGCTGAATATAAGCGAATCTGACTTTGTTAAGTATGGTATGTGGGGTGATGCAGATGGATAATGATGTGCTTTTGAAGCATGTGGATGTATCTGACATACCTGAAACTTACCAGCCTGTTGTCAGCCTGATTGGGCTGGATAACTTCCTAAAGCTGTGCCGGTATGCTATGGGGGATGAACTCTATTTTCCAATGCAGGAAAGTGTTTTACGGAACGCAAGAAACCGCCTTATCATTCAGGAATATAACGGGCATAATCTGGCAGAGCTATCACAAAAGTACAACCTGACAGCAAAACACATCAGCAACATTGTAAAAGGCTTAAATCCGCCTTAGATGATAGTATATGCAATATTTCTACACTGAAACAAAATTACCCACGTTATAACGCGTAATAACGCTATTAGAACGTGGGTAATTCCATAATTGCTTATCTGACCTAAAATGAGTTAAGGGTATGCATGAGCTTACAGGCATCAATGAACCCCGACTTGTAAGCATATTCTGATACATCACACATGGTTTCAGTAAGAAGTGATTCCAATTCAAACCTTTCATCCTCCCCCATGTTTAAAGAATAGATGCTTTGTATAATCTTTTCCTGCTTGGGGGTTGCTGTTTTTCCGAACTTGTCAGCATTCCGGCTGTGATGTATAAAGAATATGTATTCAAAGATATTGTCCTTGTTAAAATCAACAGCTTCATTCAATGTTTTGCTTTCTTCCATAAATCCAATCATATTATTATCATCCTTTCTGACAAAAAACTTGTGTATAGCTTAAAAAGGCTGTATAATTAGTATAGGGAGTGGCCGCTCCCTATACCTCTTATTATTGTTCGCCATTCCTAAGCTGGTACGCTGATTGCAGGTGGTCAATACTAAGGGGTTCTTTTTCATTATCCCGGAACTGCAAGGCAATGTTAAGAACCTTTACGCAATTCCTGATACCGCCACGCTGTAAGGCTAATTCATGGAGGTATAACAGGCTTTCCTTATCCAGTGCATACGGATTGAAAATAGCTGTTATATCTTCCAGTGACGGCTCTGTGATATGCCTGCGGATACCAATCCTGCTGTAGAGCTGTGCAAAATGTGCCTGCCCCCTGCCATGCATCCTGTCATATACTGTAGGGTTGCCGCATAATACAATCCCTGATTCCGTCACGTCATTGATTGCCCGAAGGTTTTCCAATGCCCGGATGGACAGATGCTGTGCTTCATCAATGATAATCAGCTTTGGTGTGGCGGTCAGGTAATCGGTGATTGCATCCACAAGAACCCTGTCCGTTCCACGCTGTAACTTCCCGATGCAGGAAAGTACCTTTTCACAAACCCCCTTCACCGACTTGTCACAATCCTTTAACTCTATATAGATTACATCAGGGTGCATCTTTGTGTACTGCTTTAAGGAAACTGTTTTCCCAAGCCCTGCATCCCCATAGATTAGCGATATATCCCCTGCGGCTTCTGCAAAAGAAACCGCCATGATAATATCATCAAGTGTCTGCGTGTGTGCTATTTCTACCTTGTTCATACTGCTCCTTTCTTATGCCTGTTTTTCATAAGCCCTGTCCAGCATTTTCTTTTTGAATTTGTCGGCAAAACCTTTCTGTCTTTCGGACACTGCTTTTTTCCTTGCCCTGTTCTGGTTGAGGACATCCTCATAATTCCGTTCCATGTCAGACATTGAAATGCGTCTGATGTTTTCCTCAATCTTTTCATTCCTGACAATCTCAACTGTTTTCGGCTTTGCGGCTTCTGTCTGTTCCATGCTTTCAGCCTGACGTTTCAGCCGCTCCCCGACTGCTTCGGTGCTTCTTACCACGTTATCAGCGGTATAGGAATTTAACGCTTTCTGTCTGGCTATCTTCTTACGCTGGTTTTCCCTCTGGTAATCTTCATCCGTCAGATTCCATCCCTGCTTTTGTATTTCCTCAGCTACAAATAAGAAGTTTTCATTTACGTCAAAGACATATAAAATTTCCGGTTTTGTAGGGTCATATCTTGCAGTGACTTTCTGACCGATATAATTTATGCAGTTGTCATTATAGAAATGGATGCCTTTAAATGTAATGCCATTCCGCTGTACAGTACGCTGACCCTTTACACGCATAAGGCTGAAATACAATACTTCCTTTGATGCCCTGCGGATTGTGAAAGGAATGTCAGCATATGCCTGGTTAGGGCTTTTACCGCCCATTGCATCCCCTGAATGTTTTGCATTGTTATAGATTTCATACACATAGCGGTTATGGTGTTCTATAAACTCTTCCAGCGTTATCACATCCATTATGTCCAGTTCTTTCAAATCCTCTGGACGCTGTTTTGCGTTGCTTCCTGCATAGGAAGGGTATTTTTTCCCTAACTGTTCCTCGAAAGTGTTGAATACCCTTTCAATCGGTTTTGCCTTGGCATTATATGGGATTGCATAGGTTACATCTATCTGTAAGTTGGATGCAAGGCTTCTGAAAATTTTCCTTTCATCATCTTCAGAAACGATATAATGCCCTTCAGGATAAAACATGTCACGAGCCTTGTAATCTTTTCCATTATCAAGCCGGACACCATTCGGAATCCCAAAATGTTCAACCCCTAAGCCAAAACTGCAAAGAACTACATCAGAGTTTGGCGATTCCGTGCGGATGATGCTTGACATGATTTTGCGTGTCCTCATGTCCATCCAGTAGCTTCCCCAAGGTCTTTCCAGCTTCCAGCCGCCTTTGTTGTCAGGCACTCTGACGAATATATCCCATAAATGATGGTCTGATACCCAGAACTGATTAGGATGCAGAAGTGAATAATCCCGTTCTATGTATGGCATACACTTATCATCAAAGGCTTTCTGCCCTTCCCTTGCCCTTATGCACATTGCTTTATCCATGTTCCTCACATAGTTGCGGAAAGCCTTGATTCCGGGGATAACGTCACCGTTCCTGTTGGCTTCCATCTGTACATCCCTGAAACAGGATTCTATGGATGGCTTTGTCTGCTGGAGGTACAGGGAATCAAATAATTCCATGTAATCTTTGGGGATTGAGCTTTGCCCCCTGTTATAGCCGCCCCTCTTGTCCGTGAGCTTTTCCACCTGCCCAGACTTGCTTTTTTTCTGCCAGTCGTACAGGGATTTTGAGGTGAGCTGGAAATCGCCATGCTCTTTGTTCCATTGGTTGACAAATGCAGCCCTGATATCACCTTTCCGTGTCATTCCCCCTTTGATTGCTTTCTTTTCAAATTTACGGTATTCCGATACCGCCAAGGCTCTTAGTTCGCCTTTTTTCTTCTGTGCGTTTGTGCTGGTGTAATCCGTGTTGACAACGAATTGAGAATCACCATTGGTTTGATTGTGATAGGCTTTCTGTGCCTGTTCTGGAAGAGATTCCATAGAAATTTCCATTTTCCTGCCGCCACGACCTGTAGAGGATGGAATATAGCGGTATACATATTCGCCATTCTTTGCTTTATTTCTTATTGCCCGTTCCGAATATCCCAACAGTTCAGCGGCTTCCTTTGTTGCTAACCATGCCATGCTGTAACACCACCTTTGACAAAAATGTTGAGAATTACTTTTCTGTTATCTCTACAGTTTCAGCAACTGCCCTATATAAGTCCTCTAATTCAATTTCTAAGGCTTTTGACAGCTTTTTCAGGGTTTCTACCTTTGGGTTTTTAATTCTGGAACAGAGAACGCTGATATGGTTAGGATTTGCCCCTATCTGTTCCGCTAACCATGCCTGATTCTTGCCTTTTAGGTATAGTCTTTTTAATATCAGCTTTCCTAAAGGTGTTTTATTGTCTGTTCGTGTAGCCAATATATATTGCCCCCCTTTCAAAAATGCTTGATATAATATGGTAAAACACTTATAATATAAAATGTGTGTTTTATTACATCTAAATAGATTATAACGTAATAAAACACACATGTCAAGAGGAAATGTAACGATTCCCACATAAAGGAGTGAATGAAATGAAAACAGTAGGAGAAAAAATAAAGGAAATAAGATTAAATAATTCATTGACACAACAAGACTTTTCAAAAAGTTTGGGGATATCACGCCCACATCTTAGTAAAATAGAATCTGGAAAGGAAAACGCTTCTGATAGTGTTCTTCGCTTGATTTCAGAGTTATATAGTGTAAATTATGAATGGCTGTGTTCTGATAATGAATGTATCTCTTTTTCCATGGATATTAAAGAATTAAAAATAAACCATAATTTACAACGTGCAAAGACAGCAAATGTGGCTATTGATATTTTGAATAATAGTAAGGTTAAAAATAATAGCAAAAAATTTTTTATTGAAAATATAGGAAATATCTATGAAGCAATCAATAAATTTTATAATAGAACAGATATAGAAAATTGCAATTTGCAAGATGTAGAAATAGTATGTGCATATATTGAAAAGAAAATGCTTAAAGCACTGGATGCACTAAAAACTGAAAATTTGGACGAAAAAATAGAACAATGAAAACTTTTCCTTTGTCCATAAAATGTAAAAGTTTTTCAATTTTGCTGAAATCCTTGTAAAATCAGCGATTGAAAGACTTTTTTTATTGTTTCTCATAATTCCTTTGTACCCTCATTTTTCACAATTTAATTCCTTTGTCAAAAATGGCTGAAACCCTTGAAAACTATAGCTTTTTTGACAAAGGAATTTTTCACATTTTGCAGGACGCTTTACACCAAAATGGCCTATTGACTTTTAGACCGTTTTGGTCTAAAATGTGAAAAAACAAAGTCGAATATGCAAGGAATTTGGAGGAAAGATGGAATGCTGTTTAATTCAGTGAATTTTTTAATTTTTTTCCCAGTTGTGGTATTGATCTATTTTTTGATGCCCAAAAAGGTTAAATATGTATGGCTTTTGGCAACGAGTTACTTTTTTTACATGTGCTGGAACGCTAAGTATGCCTTGCTGCTTCTGTGGTCCACGGCAATTACATATTTGAGCGGATTGCTGATTGATAGATGTGAGAGGCGGCAAGGGCAAGAAAGCAGGAAGAAGATTTTTGTTGCCTTGAGCTTTGCTTTGAATCTTTCGATCTTGTTTCTGTTTAAATACTTTGATTTTGCAATTGAAAACATCAATTATGTCCTAGGCAAATGTCATTTGGAATTGATTGTTCCAAAATTTGACCTGTTGCTGCCAGTGGGAATTTCCTTTTATATTTTCCAGGCGCTAAGCTATACCATGGACGTCTATCGTAAAGATATTTACGTGGAGCGAAATTTTTTAAAATATGCGTTGTTTGTGTCTTTCTTTCCGCAATTGGTCGCTGGTCCCATTGAGCGTTCTAAGAATTTGCTGCGACAGATTGGAACAGGCATTCCGTTTTCCTATGAAAACTTTCGCCGCGGGCTTCTCTTGATGCTTTGGGGGTATTTCCAGAAGATCGTGATTGCCGACAGGATTGCCCTGCTGGTAGACACGGTCTATGGAAATGTAGATCAGTATCAGGGGGGATATTTCTTGCTGGCAAGCGTGCTGTTCGCCGTGCAGATTTATTGTGATTTTTCTGGCTATTCCATGATAGCGGTGGGAGCTGCAAAAGTGATGGGATTTGAGCTGATGGAGAACTTTGACTGCCCTTATTTTGCAAAGTCGGTGGCGGAATTCTGGAGAAGATGGCATATTTCCTTGACGTCATGGTTCCGGGATTATCTTTATATTCCCCTAGGCGGGAACCGCAAAGGGACGGTGCGCAAGTATTTGAATATCATGGTCGTTTTTCTAGTAAGCGGCTTATGGCATGGCGCGCAGTGGACCTATGTGATTTGGGGCGGGCTTAACGGATTATTTCAAGTGATGGGAAGCATGTTGCAGCCTTTTCGTAAGAAAGCGGGAGAGCTGCTGCAGGTGAAAGAGGACAGCTTTGGTCACCGGTTTCTTAAGACTGCCGTGACATTTGTGCTTGTTGATGTCACTTGGATATTTTTCCGGGCGGAAAGTCTGCGTGATGCGCTTCATATTATAAAGAGCATGTTTACCGTATATAATCCCTGGATTTTTGTGGATCATTCCATTTATGATCTGGGACTGAATCAAAAGCCGTTCCATTTGCTGATGTTCTCGCTGGCAGTCCTTTTTGCGGCGGACTGGCTGAAATATAAGAAAGTCGACATTTTGGAAAAAATATTGGAACAAAACATCTGGTGCCGCTGGTCTGTTTATCTTACGGGAATTTTGTTCGTGCTGATTTTTGGCGTCTGGGGAAGTTCTTATGAAGCGCAGGCTTTTGTATATTTTCAGTTTTAAGGCGAGGAGGAAGCAAAAATGCAAATCATAAAAAGAGCTGCGGCGTCTCTGGGGTTTGTGCTTGTTTTAGGCGTTATCTTAAGCGGAGTTTCATTCACATTTGAGAGAAAAGAAAGCACGGAGCGTTATTCAAAGTTTTGGGAAAATCCACAGGAATATGATGTCTGGTTTATTGGGAACAGCCATGTTTATTATGCTATAAATCCAATGGAGCTATGGAATCAGCAGGGGATACGCTCTTATGACCTTGCCGCGCCAGGCGCTTATCTGGCACAGACTTATTGGACTTTGATGTGCGCATTAGAGCATTGCCAGCCAGAGGTTCTCGTGCTGGATCCGCATAAAGTCAACTTTGATACCAAACACCAAGATAGTCAAAAAGGAACCATTCATACGGGGTGGGACGCAATTCCATTTTCACTGACTAAGATAAAAGGCGCTATTGACCTCTTTGATACATGGGAGGAAAGGCTTGAATATGTATGCGGCTTTTCGATCTATCATAATCGTTGGGAAGAATTAGGGCAGGAAGATTTTAAGGCTCCATGCTCCGTAAATAAAGGATTTATGTTTAATACTAGAATCATAGACAAGTCAGATTATCAAATCAAACAGACAAAAAAGATATACCAGACAGATACGGCAGGTTTTATATATTTGGAGAAGATCATTGAGGTATGCGAGGACAGAGGGATTGAGCTGTTATTAATGGAAGTTCCTTTTTGCAGAAGTAAGAAAGACCAGACTGTGATGAATGCAGTTTCAAATATGGCAAAGGAACATGAGATTCCGTTTTTGAAACTCACCGATGAGGGCATTGTAGATTATGGGGTGGACTATGCGGACGGCGGACATGTAAACTTATTTGGATCAAAAAAAATAACACAGTATATGGGCGAATATTTAAAGGAAAATTATCAGCTGCAGGATGGCAGAAAAGTCAAGGAGACGGCTGAAAAATGGAATGCTGATTATGAAGCGTATTTACAGTTCAAGCTCCAAAAGATGCAGGCAGAAAGCGAGATCAAGCGCTATGTGCAATGGCTTTCGGATGATAGATATTCCTGTTATCTGTATCAGGAAAAAGAACCTCAGGGGCTGCTTGCGAAAGAGCTTTCTCAGCTTTCTCACATTACTTATCTCTCAAAGGAAGAGGCGAAGGAAAGATTGGGAGGACAAATTGAGGGAGAGTTTGTGTTCTTTGTGGAAGACGAGAATCGAAATCTGCTGGATGCGGCGGTATTTCAAAATGGAAAACGAAAATAGCGACCGTTTGGTCGTGCTTTGAACAAAAAACAAGTGACATCTGCGATACTTTTTGTTATGATAAGAAGAACAGTCAATGAAGGAAGGAAGAAAAGAGATGGAAAAGATATTAGATCTTATCAGCAAAGAGGTTGTGGGAGCCTTTGAGGCAAACGGCTATCAGCAGAAGTATGGCAGAGCGACCCTTTCAAACCGCCCAGACTTATGTGAATACCAATGTAACGGCGCTATGGCGGCGGCGAAGGAATATAAGTGCGCCCCCTTTGTGATATCCGATAAGATTGCAGAAAGCTTGAAGGAAAATCCCATGTTTGAATCGGTAGATTCGGTAAAGCCTGGGTTTTTAAATCTCAAAATAAACAGGGAATACCTTGCAGAGTATCTAAGGGAAATGGACGCAGACAAGGAGCGGCTTGGATGCGAGAAATGCAAAAATCCCAAAACCATAATGATTGACTATGGCGGGCCCAACGTGGCAAAACCCCTCCATGTCGGGCATCTGCGCTCTGCAATCATCGGGGAGAGCGTCAAGCGGATCGGCAAATTTATGGGACATGAGATGATCGGGGACGTGCATCTGGGAGACTGGGGACTTCAGATGGGGCTGATTATCACGGAATTAAAGCAACGCAAGCCAGAACTGGTTTATTTTGATGAGTCTTACGATGGCGAATATCCTGCGGAACCTCCGTTTACGATCGGGGAACTTGAAGAAATTTACCCGACTGCAAGTGGGAAATCTAAAGAAGATGAAGCTTATAAGGAAGCGGCGATGCAGGCGACTTATGAACTGCAGCATGGAAAGAGAGGGTATGAGGCGCTTCTTTCTCATATCTTAAATGTTTCCGTCAGTGATTTAAAACGTAATTATGAGGATCTAAAGGTATCGTTTGAACTATGGAAAGGGGAATCTGACGCCCAGCCCTATATTCCAGCGATGGTAGAAAAAATGAAGGCCGACGGACATGCATATATCAGCGAGGGAGCGTTGGTCGTAGATGTGAAACAGGAGACGGACGCTAAAGAGATTCCTCCCTGCATGATTTTAAAATCAGACGGAGCCTCCCTTTACAATACAACGGATCTGGCGACGATCGTCTGGCGTATGAAGGATTATGATCCAGACGAGATCATTTACGTAGTCGATAAGCGGCAGGAATTGTATTTTACCCAGGTGTTCCGCTGCGCTAGGAAGACGGGCTTGGTGAAGCCGGAAACAGAGCTGAAATTCTTAGGATTCGGCACAATGAACGGCAAAGACGGAAAGCCTTTTAAGACCAGAGAGGGCGGCGTGATGCGCTTGGAATATCTGGTATCGAGCATCAACGAGGAGATGTACCGCAAGATTGCCGACAACCATACCGTCGAAGAGGAAGAAGGGAGAAAAACGGCGAAAGTCGTAGCGCTCTCTGCAATCAAGTACGGAGATTTGTCTAACCAGGCTTCCAAAGATTATATTTTCGATGTCGAGCGGTTTACCTCTTTCGAGGGAAATACAGGTCCTTATATCCTTTATACCATTGTGCGCATCAAGTCTATTTTGAAAAAGTACCAGGAAGAGAAATCCCTGCCGCAAGGAGCGCAGATCTTAGCTGCCCGTTCGCAAAGCGAGAAAGCGCTGATGCTGGAGATTGGAAGATTTAACGGCATGATGGAAACGGCTTTTGAGGAAAGCGCTCCCCACAAAGTATGCGCCTATATTTATGATCTTGCCAATGCCTTTAATCATTTTTACCATGAGACGAAAATCATGGCAGAAGAGGATGAAATGGCGCAGGCGGGCTATATCTGCCTCTTGAAGCTTACAAAGCGCGTCTTGGAGACTTGCATTAGCGTTTTGGGCTTTGACGCTCCTGAGAGGATGTAAGGAGGAGCAAGAGCGTAAAATTATAAAAGAACCGATTGACGGGACTGTTGTAAAATACAGCGAATATACAAACTATGGATAAGCCATGTATGTGGAAGCCATATTCTGTATGAAGCAAGTGTTTTGCAATAGCCTCGTTTTTTCTTTTTATTCCCGTGATCCATGAGTCAAGCGCCATGTTTGAACGTGGATTTGACGAAATGAATCAAAACAATGCAAAATATTTGGCGATAAGTTCAAAAAAAGAATGGCATTCTGTCACAAAGGCAAAGAGGCATTGTCTAATTAATTAGGAGGTAAAACGTTATGAAGACAAAAACGAATCAGGAATTACAGAATTTAGTGGATCAAGCTGTGGCAGGGAACCGGCAAGCCCTTGAGACGCTTCTTGCGGGCGTGGAGGACATGGTATTTAATTTGTCTTTACGCATGTTGGGGACGTTTGCAGATGCGCAAGATGCCGCACAGGATATCTTGTTGAAAGTCATGACGCATTTATCCACGTTCAGGGGGGAAAGTTCATTTACCACGTGGGTGTTTCGAATTGCAATTAATCATTTGAAAAATTACAAAAAGCATATGTTCGCCCATCATCCGATTAGTTTTGAATATTATGGAGATGATATCGAAAACGGAAAGGTTCAAGACGTTCCAGATTTGACGCAGAATGTGGAAAAGGATATTCTGGCGGAGGAATTAAAACTCTCCTGCACGAATGTAATGCTGCAATGCCTTGATGCGGAAAGCAGATGCATTTTTATTTTGGGAACGATGTTTCAGATTGACAGCCGCATAGCCGGGGAGATCTTGGAGATGACGCCAGAAGCATACCGCCAGAGACTTTCCAGAATACGAAGAAAAATGGCGGATTTTCTGGAACAATATTGCGGCGAATATGGCAAAGGCAGATGCAGATGCAAAGACAGGGTCAATTATGCAATTCAAAGCCACAGAATAAGCCCGCATCAGCTGGATTATGCAAAAGCTGCAGAAATCCCAGTCGAGACCATGCTGGATGTCAAAAACGCTATGGAGGATATCGACAATCTATCGCAGGATTTTTCATTCTGCAAGCCGTATCAATCTCCAGCGCTCGTAAAGCGATTGATACAGCAGTTTTTAGACTCTGCACAGTTTTCCATCGTCCAGAATTCGTAAAGGAGGTCATAGAAGATGAATACACAATTAATCATAGACTACTTATCAGCATTGGATTCCAATAACAACCGTGAATGGTATCATGCGAACAAGGAAGATTTCAAAAAAGCAAATGCTGAGTTTGAAAGTCTTTTGCAGGCTTTGATGTTGGAAATCGGAAAGTTTGACAGCAGCATTTTGCATAACAATCCTAAAGACCTTACGTTTAAGATTGTAAGAGACACCCGCTTCAGTCATGATAAATCACCTTATAATCCTGCGTTTCGCGCCCACATTGCTTCTAAGGGCAAGATGCCTGTCCCTGTCGGATATTATCTGATGATAAGGCCCGGCGACCAGTCTTTTTTGGGCGGCGGCTTGTTTGCCGATATGTTTAAAGATGCGACAAAGATGGTACGGGATTATATCTCTGAAAATGGCGCAGAATGGGAAAGGATCATTCATGAGCCGCAGTTTGAAGAATGCTTTACGGTGAAAGGAACGGCGCTAAAGAATGTGCCTGCAGGCTATGAGAAGGAGCATCCGCAAGCGCAATATCTGAAATTTAAAAGCTGGTATCTCGAACATCCTGTCAAAGATAAAGAGCTCAAAGATGCAAACACCTTTGTTTTAGAGGCGGCAAAGTGCTTTCAGCTGATGAAGCCGTTGAATGACTATCTCAATCAGGCGCTTGCAGGCTTTCAGATGCCGGCAAGGTAAATCCAGTTTATCATAGCTTGGCATCTGAAAGCATTACAAATGGATGTGATGACTCATCCAGAGTGAAGCGGTCATTCTGCGCCCTAAAACAGATACTGTTGAAAGAAGGAAACAGTCCGGTAAAAATCCAGAGCATTGAAAAATCCTCAATTTCTACCGGACTGTTTCTTTCTTATCTGTCAGGGCATAAATCGTTATTTCCCGACGGCCGTTTTCTTTTGGTCAAATATTCAACAGGCCAGCCATATTTGAGAAGTCGACAAGCAGATCATCGTAGATGCCAGCCTTTACACAATCAGCAAAGGTATAATCTCCGGTATCCTCTGATTCAAAGTTGTAAACAAGGATGCGGTTTTTCTCTGGGTCTACTATCCAGTATTCCCTGATGCCCGCAGTGCGGTATTTAAAGAGTTTTGTGAAGTAGTCCATACGCCTGCTGCTGGGTGATACAATCTCTATGACCCAGTCTGGTGCTCCAAAACAGCCTTTGTCAGTGAGCTTCGATTTGTCACAGATTACAGATATATCCGGTTCAACATAGTTTTTATCATCTTTATTCAAAAATACGGCAAATGGGGCGATATACGGTTCGCATATTCCGTTTTTTAATTTGATATAGTTGTTGATGGCGGTGAATAATTCTCCAGTAATCATCTGGTGCTTTCGGCTTGGGGGCGCCATATCATAAATCTGACCGTCAACTAGTTCTGCACGTTTGCCATTTGGCAGGGCGTAGACATCATCAATGGTGTAGGTTTTTTGGGGGGCCAATGCAAGTGGCATGTTGAACACTTCCTTTCTTGGCTTATAATAGTTTGAATACAGCTAAAAGTAAGTTGCTGATAGTTCCCGCCTCCCGCTATTCCTTGGATTGTATCGGCTGCTGGTCGGCAGCAGGAACATTTTCCATAATGTCTCCTGGCTGGCATTGTAAAGCGTCGCAGATTTTTCCTAATGTGTTACTTCTGACAGTTTCATCCTTTGCCAGCCTTGCCATAATAGAGGCTGTAATGCCGGCTTTTTCTTGCAATTCTCCTTTTTTGATATTTCTATCTATGAGGAGATGAAATAATTTTCTATAGGTAATTGCCATGAAACCACTCCTTTGTGTTATTTGACTTATAATAACATAAAAATAACGTAAACACAATATTTTTTGCGAAAACGACAGAAGCAATGATGATTTTGCAAGGTGCAACAGATTGTTGCTGGTATTTTTAAGGCTTGTGTGATAACTTTATAGTTAAGCCGAAAGGGAAAAACGGAATAGGAGGTCTATGGCTTATGGAGAAAAGCGTCGGGGAAAAACTAAAGGAGTACAGACAGCAACGCCAGTGGACACAGCAGGACTTGGCGGAAAAATTGAACGTGACCAGACAGGCGGTTTCTAACTGGGAGCGGGGCAAGACGCTGCCAGACATTTACATGGTGAAAGCGATTGCAAAAGTGTTTGAGATGACCTTGGATGAATATATGCAAGATGCCCGCCCTGCGAATGTCCAGATGCCCAAAACGCCAGGAAGGCTTGCGGCAGCGACAATCGTGGTGATTGTCTTGTATCTGGCAGCTGGGGCAATTACCAGCAGTTTGTCAGTGGAAGCCGTGGTTGGAATGGTGATTATCGGGGTTTTGTGTCAGGGCTTTTTGCATCTATATTTTGCAAGCTCGCTGAAAACGGATAATTTTGCCATGCTGGCGGGATATGACAGCAAGGTGGAATACCGCACGCAGGAGGTGAAGAAAGTGCTGATTCAAATGGACTTTCATGTCGCCTGCGTTTCATTTGCCACGGTCCTGCTTTTGGGGGTTTGCAGCTTTTTTGAGGGAAGCGCATGGGAGACAGTTTATTTATGTATAACTTTCTTTTATTGCCTGGATCTTTCTTTGGCATTGTGCTTTTATAACTATCGCAGCATAGAGAGAACGCTGGTAAATGAGAAAGACCAGAAGACCGCAAAGGCAGGATATTTTTCCGTGGGCTGGTTTTTGGGATGTGTCTTTTTGCTCATTGGGACGGTAATGGTAAAGTTTGAATTAGAGTCGATCAAGAATAATTCTCCAAAAGCCCAGGGGATGATCGGATGGATGGCGCTGTTTCTTGTGGTTACAATGGCAGAATTATTTTATGAGCAGCATCGGGCTAAAAAAGAGGTGGAGACATCGGGAACATATCGTCCAGGGATAGCTTTCGTGATTAGCTCGCTGCTGGCTGCTGGGATCCTGGCAGCATTATGTTTTTCTTGAAAAAGCGATGCATATTAAATCAAAACAGGAGAATACTATCAGGGACAAATACTTCTATGAAAGGAGATTTCCATGAATCAATTATCAGAAAAAGAATTATCTGCTTTAAATGATCTGCTTTCCGGCGAAGAACTTCTGATTAAGAAATTCCAGGTGCTGGCAGACAACTGTAGCGATACGGAGATCAAGGCGAAGTTTACTGAGATTTCCAATGAGCATAAGGAGCATTTTCGTTCCCTTTATTCCCAGTTAAGCTAAAAATATGCAAAATTAGGAGGTAAACGATGCAGCAGTCATTTTACACAGAAAAAGAAATGCTTGCGGATGCGCTGACCGCAGAGAAAACAGCTACGACTCTTTATAATACTTTTTCCAATGAATGCGTGCACAGTAATGTGAGAAACGCCATTTTGGACTGTCTGGAAAAAGAGCATAATATTCAGAACGAAGTATTTAGCATGATGCATGAGAGAGGATATTATCCAACGCCGTCTGCAGAGACTCAGAAAGTGGATGAGGCAAAACAGAAATTTAGCCAATGCATGCAGAATTTCTAAACAAATTTTCATAGAAATCGGACAGAGAATATGCTTTGCTTTTATACAGAGATGATGCCAGTATAAAAGCAAGGCATATTTTCTATGATCGTAAGAACAAGTTTTTGAGTTTCGGTATTTTTATTTTTATAGCATCGAAATGGGGCTGCCACACGAATATGCTCACTTGTTTAAAAGGTTTACATTGCAAAGCAATGCAAACAAAATGCACAAAAATCATCTTGGAAAGCTAGCTTTCCAGAGTGATTTTTTGCATTCTGTCTTTGCCGCATAAGCGGCAAGATCTTTTGAACAAGTAACTATATTAGTACGACAGCCCCATTTTCCTCATTGCTCGCGGGAATAAAATTGCCCAGAAACGGGAGTTTGGCAGTTGAATAAAAGTAAAATACCTTGCAGGCCTTGTAATGCCTGTATTTTTTGTCAGTTTTTGTGTTAGAACGAACAATCTATATCTCGATCCGGCAGTTCCGTCCGTATCCAAATAGAAAAAGTTCGCTCCAGCCAGTTCATTCCATGCACCGGGCAGGGAAAACCGTTAATTACCCCAATTCTCCAAATCGGAGAGCCATTCTTCCATTAGGAGATTGTATCCCCGGCGGTAATGTACTATAGTTTTAACAACAGTAAAACATCTGCTGTATCAGGAGGAAAGACAATGGACCAGATGAAAATCGGAAAATTTATCGCAAGTATGAGAAAGGAGCAGGGACTTTCACAGAAGCAGCTAGCAGAACGGATTGGCGTAACAGACAAGACCATATCCAAGTGGGAAACGGGAAACCGGCTGCCCGATGCTTCCATCCTTTTAAAGCTCAGCCAGGAATTGCATATTGATGTAAATGAATTGCTGGCAGGAGAAGCGTTTTCATCCAAAGAATTTTCGGCGGAGGAATATGTGAAAAAATCTGAGAGCAATCTGGTGGGGCTTGTGGGAAAGCTCAATGAAGACGAGGAAAAGAGGAAGGGCAGAGGGATTGGCACAGTGACAGGCATTGTGTGCATTGCCCTTGCATTTGCCGGGGTACTCGTTTCAAGCCTGCCCATGGGAGGCATCGTTGATATTCTTGATCTGCCGACATTGTGTTACCTTTCCGGGTTAAAATTTCTGATTATCACCTTTTCCGGGCGGTTCCATGATTACTTGAACGCATGGAGGTTACTTGCGCCGGGAACGGAATTATCTGGAAAAGAAATGAAATCATCCATGGAAGCCGTCAAATATGCAGGCGCATTATCCTTGTCGGTGGGGGGCGTTATCGCGTCAATCGGATTATTTTCCCTGCTGAATTATCTGAATGCGGGGTATTTAAGCGACTTTACGAGGATCGGGCCTGCGTTTGCCCAGGTTGTGCTGACGTTATTCTATACGGCAATCGCCAAGACCGTCTATGTGATTGTGCTGTACCAGGTAAAACGGAGGATGGAGAATGAAAGGAGACAGGAATGGGACAATTATTAGAGGTAAAGAACCTGACAAAAAAGTACTTTGCGGGTATGCAGGAAAGCAGGGCCGTGGACGGTGTGGACCTGGAAGTTCAGGAAGGAGAATTTGTGGTGCTTATGGGAGCCTCCGGTTCCGGAAAGACAAGCCTTCTGCACTTACTTGCGGGGATTGACCGTTTTGACGAGGGAACGGTAAGGTATACGGTGCCTGACAAAAGGTCCGCGAAATACCAGGATGTGGATTTCAGCCAAATGGGGGAAAAGGCAAGGTCCCTGTTCCGGAGGTCGAATATCGGGATTGTATTCCAGCAGCAATGCTTGATTCCAGATCTAACAGTCTATGAAAATATCCTGCTTCCGATGCTGCTGGCGCGCCGTCCGGTAAAGAAGGAAGCCATTTTCCGGCTATGTGGCCGGTTCGGGTTAAAGGATCATGCCCAAAAATACCCTTCCCAGCTTTCCGGAGGGCAGCAGCAAAGGGTGGCGATTCTGCGGTCTGTCATAAATAAACCGACCCTCCTTTTGTGTGATGAGCCTACAGGGAGCTTAAATTCAGCGCAGACAAAGCTGGTTATGGCTCTGTTAAGCGGATTGAACCAGGGCGGGCAGACGATTATATTAGTCACCCATGACAGGAAAGTAGCTGCCAGGGGAAAGCGGGTGGTCTATATTGAAGATGGGCGCGTAAAAGGAGAACTGAATTTTGCACAGGCAAAGCCAGAGGATGCCGAGCAGGAACTGACAGGCTTTTTAAAGGAGAGAGGGTGGTAATTTGAAAGCAGGTATTCTGTGTGGGCGGGCAAAGTTAAAAAGAAGGAAGTTTTCAAACTTGCTGTTAGGAAGCTGTATACTGATTACAGCGGCTTTACTGGTAAATGCATTGGTGTTCCTTCAGGAATTAGACACAATATTTGACCGGGCATATGAAGGGATGAAGGGGGCGCAGATGTGCTGTCTTTGGAATAAGGAAGTGGTTTCCGGCGAGGAGGTCCGACAGTATATGGAGCGTTCTTCTGAGGGGCTTTCTTACCAGATTACAGAAAATACGAAGACCATTGATTATATTGAAAAAGACGGTGTAAAATTAAGCAACGGGATTTTATTAGAGCTGCCGGAAACCATTTCAAAGGCCAAGGAATCACAGGAAATCCTTCCAGATGGGGAATGCCTGCTCTCGCCGGGGAACTTAGACGGTTCCGAATGGGAGATGCCAGGCAGGGACGAGATCTGGATTACGGATAAAATAGCAAATGTGCTGAACCTGAAAGTGGGCGATACGGTTTCTTTGCAGTTCGCAGACGCGCCTGTAAAGGTAAGGGTGGCAAAAATTGCCGTTGATCCTGTCTTTGGCGGCAGCAGTACCAATATTTACCGGATGTGGTGCGGATACGGCAGGATTTCCCAGTTTCCGCTGGCAGAAAATAATGGCGCCAGTTATCTGGAAATCAGGTTTGGGCAATATAGCCCCAAGGCAGAGCAGGAATTTATCCGCAGGACGGAGGAACATTTCCAGATGCCTTTGGGGGATACGGTTTATACCTACGGGCAGATCAAAGGGGGATATACCTCCATTTACCAGATGGCAGGGGCGGTAATGTGCTTGGTGAGCCTTATCCTTTCTGCTACGGTGGTTTTGCTGTCCTTGTTTTTGGTAAAAAGCGACATGGATGAGGAAGTCAGGTATATTGGCGTCTGTAAATCATTAGGCATGGGCAGCGGGCAGATTATCGGCGGCTATCTTGCCTGTTATGGGTGCATCGGGGCGGCCGGGGGAGCCTTGGGAAGTATGGCGGGCGTATGGCTGAACCGGGGGATCATCAGGAAAATTCTGGGAGATATGGGTATTAAAGAGGTTTCTTTTACTGGAACAGAACGCTATCCCTTCCTGGCCTGCTTCCTTGTGGCAGCAGTGGTTTTGCTGGCGTGCTTTGGCCCCATATTTAAAATTTGGAAATTAAACCCGTCTGATGCGGTGAGAAGAAGCGCATGGAAGGAAGATAGAAAAGGCAGAAAAGAGAGGACAGATACATATGATAAGGGATGCAGGTCTTTTGAATTGTATTATGCCCTGAGGAGGATGCAGGATAAGAAGATCAGGCATCTGTATCTTGCAGGGATGTCGCTGATATTCGGAGGCCTTGCCACCGTCTGCGTGGGCTGCCTGAATAGTGTCAGGAATATTGACGAGGATCCGGAAACATGGGGCTTCATCCGGACAGACATTTATGTTTCTTCTCTGGAAGATACGCCTGCGAGTGCGGTAATAGGCGAATTGGGAGAAGACCCGAGGGTGGATTATACTTATGGGGTCAATAAAGTGTACCCTAAGTATCAGCCAGGAAAGGGGGAAAGCTGGCGGAGCATGGTGGCAGAGCTTTATGAGCTGCCATGGAATGAGAAAGTGAAAGATAAATCTCTCTTTGGCAGGCGTCCCCAAAAAGAAAATGAGATTGGCATTGGGATGGCACTTGCGGAAGAATATGGGCTTCAGATCAGGGAGACGATGGAATTATTCATAAATGGGGAAAAGAAGGAGTATGAAATTACAGGGATTTTTCAGACGTTGTCAAATTCTGGGAAAGTCATACGGATGGTCACGGATGATTTGGATTCATTTGTAAAAGGAGAGAAAAAGTCAGGGGATTACATGCTTGTACTGAAGGCCGGGACGGATAAATGGGAGTATGCCGAGGAATTGAATGAGAAATATGGAGGCAGGTTTACATTTATTGCCTCAAAGTCAAATGGGGAGAATATTTCAGGTATTTTGGCGCCCATTGCAGGGACTGTGTTAGGGCTGCTGCTTGTGACCGTGGTGTTGGTGACAACCAATCTTACCTTTTTGCTGGTAAGGCAGGAGCGGAAATTAATCGGATTGCTGAAGGCTGTGGGGATGACGTCACGGGAGATTTTGAAGATTTATCTGTGGCAAAACTGCCTGCCTGCCGTGGTGGGAACGGTACTGGGATTTTTGGCGGGAACGTATATCATGCCTGGGGCGCTGGGGGCATACGCCAAAGAGTTTGGGCTTACAGAATTTCCATTCGTCAATTCTTTGGAAGGAGTGTCTGTTGGGATTTTACTGTTGCCGGCCTGCATGTTTGCAGGGACGTGGGTGGTGGTGAGGATGATTCACCGGGTGTCTGTGAAAGAATTGGTAAGTGAATAAGAGTGTGGATTGGCGAGGGCATAGGCAACCTTTATGATTACTATGAATGTAATGCGTACGTCGGGGTGGGGCTTCCGGGAACTGGTGCCAGAATATACGGAAGTCCCCCCGGACTTGCAGGAGTTTATGTTGGCATTTTTCAGCCGTGCAGGCACCAGAAAGGCGTACCGGAGGCGTGGGACAAGTATGTGGGCTGGGGAAAGGAAGTGGAAATGATGGGCTGTTTTGCCTGCCGGTATGGCATATGCAGTTTGGCTTTGCAATACCAGTTCCAAATATATTTTCCGGAAAGACGAAAGCAGCCCCAGCATCTGCTGGGGCTTCCTGTTTGCCATTTTATCCATGGAACGGCGGTTAAATGGAAGTATGCTTCTTTCCATTTGCATGGGTTGTCTTATGCAGCTTGCAGTAGTTCTTGCAGGCTGTTTTCTTTACATGGACTTTTTTGTGGTATGCACAGTAATACTTGCAGCTTTTCATTTTTGCATGGATTTTTTTGTGCACTTTACAGTAGTTTTTGCAGCCCTTAATGTTCTTATGGGTTGTCTTGTGGTATGCGCAGTAATTTTTGCAGGCTTTGATGTTCTTGTGGGTTGTCTTGTGGTATGCACAATAGTTACTGCAGTTTTTTACATTGGTATGGACAGATTTGTGGTATGCACAATAGTTGGGGCATTCCGCCATATTGCCGTGCACTGTGTTGTGTACGCCGCAGTAGTTGGAGCATTCTGCCATATTGTTGTGCACTGCGTTGTGTACGCCGCAGTAATTCGAACATTCCGCCATGTTTTGGTGGTTGTAGTGATGGTAGGAGCAGTAAGTCCCGGGATTGCTGTATCCCCCGTAACTGCCGCCCCAGCCGCTGTGGTGCCCTCCTCCATGGTGCCCGTGTGCCATGACAGGCATTGCAGAGCTGCCTATGCATACAATAGCTGCCAAAACGGCGCAAGCGGCTTTTTTCCAGTTCCCTAAAAATTTCATTTGCGATTCCTCCCAAAAGTTGCTGGTTAATATGTTCTTCTATATACAATACGACACGGCATTTGGTTTCCTTGCATAAAATTTGGAAAATTTTCATATTTTTATCACATTTTACTAGAGCGTGTCTGAAAATTGTAGGAATGAATTTTCAGACACGCTCTAGGCCGTCCCACGGCTGTTAATTTTGCGGGGAAAACAGCTATAATTGCAGGCCCGGTTTACAAAGCATTCCCTATATTATATGTTTGGATAGAACAGTAAACTATGGGGAATTTCCGAAAAAACTGCCATGGCGCAGGCCGGTTTTCGGAACATTTCCTGAAACCAGAAAGGAGAATGGCATATGGTAAACAAGAAATTGGGGAAACGCTTGATGGCTGTGTTTTTAAGCGCAGCGCTGCTTGTCCCCGCCCCCATGGTATCAGCGGCAGAGCTGCACGGCACAGGGCAGTTGGAGGAACTGTCTGGAGAAAACCAGCCAGCGGGTGAAAGGCTTAAGGATATAAGCCAGGAAGAAGGTGCAGACGGGAACCAGGAGGACATAAGGGAGGGCGTCTTAAGGGATGCGCCAGCCGGGAGCCGGGAAGGCGTACCAGATAACAGCAGGGAAGGTGCAGAAGGCGGTACACCAGAAGGCGATGGAAGCGGCGGTACACCAGAAGGCGGCGACGGAGGGACTGGCACGGAAGCCCAAGAGTTTGTTGTAGATGAAAAGGGCATCCTGACTGCATACAACGGGGCAGGCGGGGAACTTACCATCCCGGCCGAAGTAGAAGGTGTTGCCGTAACAGGGATAGCGGAAAAGGTTTTTGATGAGAAAAAGCAGGAACTGACAAAGGTCACAATTTTGGCAAATATAAAGGAGATTGGCGACTATCTTTTTAAGGGCTGCGCCAATCTGGAAGAAGTAGTCTTTCCAAATTCATTGGAAAAACTAGGGCGCGAATCTTTTAAAGGCTGCGTGAAACTGGCAAAGGTGGAATTTAATGAAAACCTGAAAGAAATCGGCTATTACGCTTTTATGGGATGTACCAGTTTAAAAAGCATCCATTTCCCACTCAAAACAAATTTCATATATGAGGGGGCTTTTATGGAATGTACTGCTTTGGAACAGATTACTTTCGAAGATGGGGAAAGTAGCCAGCAATGTAGTCTGAACGATACGGCTTTTGAGGGATGCACCAGCCTGACATCGGTGGTGTTTCCGGTAGTAAGATATGTATCCGTGGCGGGAGGCACGTTTCAGGGATGTACCAGCCTGACAGAATTTAAGCTTGCAGGGGAGTCATCCTATTACGATATTTTTGACGGATGCCTGTATAAAGACACCACGATATCATTTGGGGAAGAACCAAGGAAAGACCTTGTAGCTTGCCCGGCTGGGAAGACGGAGGTAAGGTTTCTGGAAGGGGTTGAAGCCATCTGGGGATCCGCTTTTGCGAAAAGCAAGTTAACCAGCGTGGAAATCCCTGATACGGTGACAGAAATCGGCGATGGTGCGTTTACTCTCTGCGAGGCGCTTACGAAAGCCGTACTCCCTAAAAATTTGAAAACGATTTCTTCTACTTTATTCTGTTACACTGCCATTACAGAGATTAAAATCCCAGAAACAGTGGACAATATCAGGTCGTATGCTTTTGATGGCTGCACGGGATTGAAGACGGTCACAATTCCGGGAAAGGCACTGGCAGTATGGAACGAGGCATTTAGAGGCTGTACGGGATTAGAAAGCGTGTACCTGCAAGAAGGGGTGGAACGTATCGACTCGCGGGCCTTCGAGGGCTGTACCAGCCTTAAGACGCTGGTAATCCCAGAGTCTGTTGTTTGGATTGAACATGATGCGATTTGGCATAAGGAAGGCCTGACCATTTATGGCAAGGCAGGTTCTTATGCAGAAACTTACGCAAAGAATAATAATATTGACTTTTCCACCGAACAGCCCTCACAGCCGCCAAGCACGGAAGAACCGGGAGAGGAAATCAATGATATCTCAAACGCGGCATTTATTGTAACTCTGGAACCGGCAGTATATGATTATGACGGCAAAGAAAAAAGTCCTAGTGTTACCGTAAAAAAAGGAGAGCAGGAACTGCGGCTAGGAACAGATTTTACGGTGGACTACGAAAATAATATCAATCCTGGTACAGCAAAAGCCATTGTCACAGGGAGAAAGCTTTATACCGGAACGGTAACGAAGGAATTTACCATTAAGGGAATTGACATTTCCAATTCAGGCTTTACCGTAGCCTTAAGCCAAACTTCCTATACTTATGATGGCAAGGCAAAGGAGCCGGCGGTAACGGTCACAAAGGGGACAGAGAAGCTCCGTGGCACGGATTTTACCGTGAAATACGAAAATAATGTCAATCCTGGCATGGCAAAAGCCATTGTCACCGGCGCGGGGGGTTATACTGGGACGGTAACCAAGGAATTTACCATCAAAGAGGCTAAGAAGAAAAATATTGGCCTTACCTGCAAGAAAATATTTACAAAGAAATACGGGGACAAAGCATTTTCCTTACAGGCAAAGGCGGTAAAGGGCGCGAAAATTACCTACAAAACTTCCGATAAGAAAGTGGCGGTTGTAGACAAAAAGGGCAAAGTTACCATCAAGGGCACGGGGATTGCCACAATCACCGTAAAAGCTACCGCTTCTGGCTACAATGCCAAAACCCTGAAAGTAACGGTAAAAGTCAGCCCTTCCAAGGCTTCTGCCCTTTCCTTAAAAACGTTAAGGGGCAGGAAACTGAAAGTAAGCTGGAAAAGGGACGGGCGCGCCACAGGCTACCAGGTCCAGTACTGCACCAGCAGAGCCTTCAAAAAGGGCGTGAAGGCCATTACCATCAGCAAGAATAAAACGGTCACCAAAACCATCCCGAAATTAGCGAGAGGGAAACGGTATTACGTGCGTGTGCGCGCCTATAAGAGCGTGAAGGTGAACAAGAAGACCCAGAAGCTTTACGGGGCATGGAGCTCTGTAAAACGTAGCGGGAAAATTTTAAGGTAATCAGGGTGGGGGCTGTTGCAAAATAGCTGTTATATACAAAATATGGTATTCAAAACTTTGTAATCTCTGCCATATAGTGTATATAAGCTGCATTTTGCAGAACCCCCTTCTAAAACCAGAAAGGAGATGGGGATATGAGGAATTGGAAACGGGAAATACGTTTTATGGCGTTGTTTTTAAGCGCCCTGCTGCTTATCCAAGCGCCTGTTGTATCGGCAGCAGAGCTTTCCAGCTTTAGCCAGCCGGATGGGCTGCCAGCCGAAACCCAAAGAGCCGCCACAGACGGGGACAGCACAGAGATTTCAAAAGATTTTGTAGTTGATAAAAATGGTATCGTGACGGAATATAAAGGGTCACTCGGGGAAGTTACCATTCCGGCTCAGGTAAACGGTATTCCTGTAACAGGAATAAAAGAGCAGCTTTTTGAAGACGAATTTTCTTTGAAAAAGGTTACAATTTTGGCGGACATAAAGGAAATTGGTAAATTTACCTTTTATGGCTGCTCGAACCTGAAAGAAGTGGTTTTCCCAGAAGGGTTGGAAACAATAGAGCTGACGGCTTTTGGGGGCTGCAGCCAGTTGGAAGAAATAGTTTTCCCAGAAGGGTTGAAAACAATAGGGCAGTCGGCTTTTACAGGATGTTCCAGCTTAAAAAGCATCCAGATCCCCCTCAGCGTAACTGAGGTGAGAATGTGTGCCTTTGAGTCCTGTACCGCTTTAGAAAGCCTTACTTTTCAAGAAGGGGAAACAACGGAGAAACGGAAAATAGGCGTGTTGGCTTTTAGGGGGTGTACCAGCCTGAAAGAGGTCGTGCTTCCGGCGGGGATGGAAATAGAAGGAGGCGCTTTTGGGGGCTGCACCAGTTTAACAGAATACAAGGTCCAGGAAGGGTCAGCCTACGAGATTTTTGACAAATGCCTGTATGAGAAGGGGCGGGCAAAGCTTGTAGCGTACCCGGCTGGGAAGGGGGCAGAGGTAACGTTCCCAGAAGAAATTACAGCCATTGGGGTGCGTGCTTTTGACGGATGCGCAAATTTAGAGAATGTGGAAATTCCTGATACCGTAACCGAAATAGGGTTTTACGCATTTGATGAGTGCAGCGGGCTTAAGAAGGTTACCCTTCCGAAAAATCTAGGCAGTATAAAGGACGGGGTATTCCAGAGTACTGGGATTACTTCCATTGAGATTCCAGAAACAGTAACAGATATTGCCTCCTCTGCTTTTGCCTGGTGTAAGGGATTAAAGACTGTCACAATCCCAGGCAAGGTAGAGCGTGTGGATCAGTTAGCATTTAGTGGATGCAGTAATTTAAGGAGCGTATACATACAAGAGGGAGTAAAATCTATCAAAAGTCGTGCCTTTCTGGACTGTTACAGCCTTAAGACATTGGCGATTCCAAAGTCAGTTACCGAAATTGAAACGGATGCCCTGCCCGAATATGAGAACCTGACTATTTATGGTGAGGCAGGTTCTTATGCGGAAACTTACGCAAATGAGAATAATATTAAGTTTTCCGCTGGACAGCCGCCCCAGCCAGAAGATGACATTTATGACATCTCAGACAAAGCCTTTACCGTGACGCTTGAGAAGGAAGTATATGATTATGACGGCGGAGAAAAAAGTCCTGTTGTTACCGTAAAAAAAGGAGAAGAGGAACTGCGGCGAGGGACAGACTTTACGGTGGACTACGAAAATAATATCAATCCTGGGACAGCAAAAGCCATTGTCACAGGGAGAGGGGAATACACCGGGACAGTGGAAAAAACCTTTACCATTAAGGGGATTGATATTTCCGGCCAGGGCTTTGCTGTAACCTTAAGTGAAAGCGAATATACTTACGATGGCAAAGCAAAAGAGCCGGCGGTAACCGTCACAAATGGGACAGAGAAGCTCACGGGCGCAGATTTTACGGTGAAATACGAAAATAATGTCAATCCTGGTACAGCAAAAGCCATTGTCACCGGCGCGGGGGGTTATACTGGGACGGTAACCAAGGAATTTACCATCAAAGAGGCTAAGAAGAAAAATATTGGCCTTACCTGCAAGAAAATATTTACAAAGAAATACGGGGACAAAGCATTTTCCTTACAGGCAAAGGCGGTAAAGGGCGCGAAAATTACCTACAAAACTTCCGATAAGAAAGTGGCGGTTGTAGACAAAAAGGGCAAAGTTACCATCAAGGGCACGGGGATTGCCACAATCACCGTAAAAGCTACCGCTTCTGGCTACAATGCCAAAACCCTGAAAGTAACGGTAAAAGTCAGCCCTTCCAAGGCTTCTGCCCTTTCCTTAAAAACGTTAAGGGGCAGGAAACTGAAAGTAAGCTGGAAAAGGGACGGGCGCGCCACAGGCTACCAGGTCCAGTACTGCACCAGCAGAGCCTTCAAAAAGGGCGTGAAGGCCATTACCATCAGCAAGAATAAAACGGTCACCAAAACCATCCCGAAATTAGCGAGAGGGAAACGGTATTACGTGCGTGTGCGCGCCTATAAGAGCGTGAAGGTGAATAAGAAAACCCAGAAGCTTTACGGGGCGTGGAGCAGCGGGAAGCGCAGCGGGAAAATCAGGAAATAGATGAATCGTGAAAATCCAGCCTATTTTGCATTTGCAAAAGGGCTGGATTTTTCCTGCCAGAAATTAATAAGTTGCAAAAACGTCCTTTTCGAAGTATGATTAAAGGGAAATTTCCAAATTTTACCAAAGAGTAAGGATGTGTGATTAAGATGATGGTACGGGAATATCAGAAGGAGAATGTCTATGAAGCCCTTCAGGAAAGGTTCCATTTTATTTTTCAGGAATTTGACAATATTTATGTTTCCTTCAGCGGCGGAAAGGACAGCGGGGTGCTCCTAAACCTTCTGCTGGATTTTAAGCGGGAGCATTACCCCAGGAGGAACATTGGCCTGTTCCATCAGGATTTCGAAGCCCAGTACACCATGACTACGGAATATGTGGAGCGGACATTCCAGCGTTTAGAGGATGAGATGGAGCTATACTGGGTCTGCCTGCCCATGGCTACCAGGACGGCCTTAAGCAGCTATGAGATGAACTGGTATCCTTGGGACGACATGAAAAAAGATATTTGGGTCCGGCCTATGCCAAAGCACCCTTATGTCATCAATATGAGCAATCCTTTTACCCACTACCGCTACCGGATGCCCCAGGAGAGCCTTGCCAAGCAGTTTGGGCGGTTTTACAAAGAGCAGCATGGGAAAAAGAAGACAGTCTGCCTTCTGGGGATGCGGGCGGAGGAATCCATGCAGCGTTACAGCGGGTTTTTAAACAGGAAGTATGGGTACGAAGGCCAGTGCTGGATTTCCAAGCAGTTCAAGGACGTCTATAGCGCGTCCCCTCTTTACGACTGGACCAATAACGATGTGTGGGCGGCAAATTTCCAGTTTGGGTTTGACTATAACAAGCTCTATGACCTGTACTATATGGCGGGGCTTAAGCCAAGCCAAATGCGGGTAGCTTCCCCTTTCAACGACTATGCCAAGGACAGCCTGAACCTGTACCGGGTGATTGACCCGGAAATCTGGTCCAGGCTGGTTGGCCGTGTCAGGGGCGCGAATTTTGGCGCGGTGTATGCAAGGACCAAGGCTATGGGATACCGGAGCATTAAGCTGCCGGAAGGGCATACATGGGAGTCTTACACTAAATTCCTGCTGGACACCCTGCCTGTGCGGATACGGAATAACTATGTGAAAAAATTCAGGACCTCCATGAAATTCTGGCATGAAACCGGAGGCGGGCTGCCGGAGGAAACGATTCAGGAGCTTATCGACCATGGATACCAGATTAAACGAAACGGGGTATCCAATTACACCGTTAAGAAAAATACCAGAATCGTATTTATGGAAAAAATCCCGGATGACACAGATGATATCAAGTCCACCAAGGATATCCCAAGCTGGAAACGCATGTGTTACTGCATTTTGAAAAACGACCATATCTGCAGGTTCATGGGATTTGGGCTGTCTGCCAAAGAGAGGGAGCAGGTAAACGAAATCAAGAAAAAATATGGGGAGTTTGCAAGCCAATAATGAGAGATAATCCAACAGGACAGGGAGGACTCATAAATGAGCAGTAAAAAATTTAAAAGCCCGGCTTACCAGGTAATACCAGTACCATTTGAAAAAATCGTTGCCAATGAATACAACCCCAATGCCGTTGCGCCGCCGGAAATGCGGCTGCTCTATGACAGCATTAAGGAGGACGGCTACACGATGCCGATTGTATGCTATTATTCCAAGGAACAGGATGTGTATGTCATTGTGGACGGATTCCACCGCTACCGCATTATGAAGGAACATAAGGATATTTATGAGCGGGAAGGCGGCATGATGCCTGTCACCGTCATTGAAAAATCCTTATCTAACCGGATGGCAAGCACTATCCGCCATAACCGGGCAAGGGGAACCCATGACGTAGACTTAATGAGCAATATTGTCAAAGAACTCCATGAAATCGGCCGTTCTGACAATTGGATTTCCAAGCACCTGGGCATGAGCAAGGATGAGATTCTCCGCCTGAAACAGATTACAGGGCTTGCCGCCCTGTTCCGGGATGTGAAATTCGGGCAGGCCTGGAAGCCGGTGGAGAAGGAAGAAAAGGACTAGAGCGTGTCTGAAAATTATAGGAATGAATGTTCAAATACGCTCTGGCACAAAGCGGGCAAGCCTGATTCAGGAACTCTATCAGGAATTGCCCGACTGCCCAGCCGGGGATCACTCCCCAAGCCGCCTGATATCTTCAAAAAATCCTGGGTAAGAAACCGTCACGCACCCTTCTTCATCAAAGGTAGTCCTCCCGTCTGCGTTCACCCCTGCAACTGCAAAGGCCATCGCCACCCGGTGGTCCCCATACGTGCGGATATGCGCCCCATGCAGGGCTTTCCCTCCACGGATCACCATTCCATCCCCTGTGGGGGTAACGTCTGCCCCCATGGCTTTTAAGTTTTCTGTCACCGTGGCAATCCGGTCGGATTCCTTGACTTTCAGTTCCTGTGCATCCTTAATCATGGTAGTGCCTTCTGCAAAAGCCGCCATCACCGCAATTACAGGCAGCTCGTCAATGAGCGTGGGGATCATGTCCCCTTCCACAACTGTGCCATGAAGGCTGCTGGAGGATACTAAAATGTCTGCCACAGGTTCCCCGGAAACCGTCCGCTGATCCAAAAGGGTGACGTTCCCCCCCATGGCAAGGGCTGTTTTCAGGATGCCGCTTCTGGTTGGGTTTACCCCCACATTTTTAACCAGAATTTCTGCATGGGGGCAAATCAGCCCAAGGGCAATGAAATAAGCGGCGGAGGAAATATCCCCGGGCACATGGATGGACTGCCCTTCCAGCTTTGGCTCCGGCCAGACAGCGGCCGTGGTGTCCGTAGAAAGGACGTCTGCGCCGAAGCCGGACAGCATTAGTTCCGTATGGTTCCGGGACAGGACTGGCTCCGTCACCTTTGTAATCCCATCCCCGTAAAGGCCTGCCAGAAGGACGGCGGATTTCACTTGGGCGGAAGCAATGGGAGGGTAGTAGTGGATGCGCTTTAATGTCCCTCCCTGGATGGTAAGCGGCGCGCAGTCGGAGCTTGTTTTTTTCCGATGTTCCGGGAAACAGCCGGAATCCCAGCATTGGAACCGGGCGCCCATTTCGGACAGGGGAGTGAAAATGCGTTTCATGGGGCGTTTGCGGATGGAAGCATCCCCGTTTAAGGTGGCCTGGAACCGCTGCCCGGCCAAAATGCCGGAGATCAGCCGCAGGGTCGTCCCACTGTTTCCCACATCCAGAATCTGGCTGGGGGCGGACAGCCCATGGAGCCCCCTGCCGTGGACGAGAACCTTGGAGCCGTCGTTTTCAATGGAAATGCCAAGCTGGCGGAAGCAGGAAATGGTGGACAGGCAGTCCGCCCCCTGGAGGAAATTTGTAACTTCTGTCAGCCCATTGGAAATGGCGCCGAACATAATGCCCCTATGGGAAATGGATTTATCACCGGGGACGGAAAGCTCCCCCCGGAAAGCGTGCGTTCTTGTGAGTTCCATAGTTGATAAACATTCCTTTCATTTACTTTTTGTTACAAGGCTTGCTTTGCAGATGCGCAAAGGGGGTTACCTTTCATAAACTGTATAGCGGTATTTCCGCAGCAACCCCAAAGCTTCATGCAAAGCCTTTTCTTCATAAAATTCAATATGCAGCGCCCCGTCCTGGAATTCCCGGTTGTGGATGATGCCGATATTTTTAATGCTGATTTGGTTGGTGGCAAGGATAGTGGCAAGGGTTGCAATCCCCCCGGCTTCGTCCACCATGTCGCAGTAAAGCCCATAAATTTTCGGGAGGGAGCCGCCGCTTGCAAGGGGGAGGGAATCCCGGTAGTCCTTTGCATTCTGGAAAAATTGGAACAGGTGTTCCTCAGAGGAAGCCGCAATATCTGCCCGGATTTTTGCAAGCTCCCCGGAAAATGCGTCCACCAGCCGCAATACCTGTTCCCGGTTGGCAAGGCAGATTTGCTGCCACATCACAGGGGAGGAGGATGCAATCCTTGTGATATCCTTAAAGCCCCCGGCAGCAATTTTTTTCATGGTTTCTTCCTTGCTGTCTAAGCCTTCCACAAGGTTCACAAGGCTGGAAGCAAGGATATGGGGCAGGTGGCTGACTGCCGCAGTGACAAAGTCGTGCTCCTTGTAGTCCAGCAGGATGGGGATAGCCCCAAGGGATTTTATAAACTGCTGGAACCGCCCCACAGCCCCAGGGCTTGTTTCCGCAGAAGGGGTGATGATATAATAGACATTCTCCAAAAGGTAAGGGGCAGCGTGGGCATAGCCGCTTTTTTCAGATCCGGCCATCGGGTGCCCGCCGATAAAATAAGGGGCCAGCGGCGTATTGGCAATTTCCTCATGGATGGCAGATTTTACGCTGCCCACGTCGGTGATTATGCAGTTCTCCCCTGCAAACCCAGACAATTTTTCCAGAAAATCCTCATTGTTCTGCACTGGGGCACAGAGGAAAATATACTGGCATCCTGCAAAATCATCCGTAAGCTCCCCATAGGCGGCGTCAATGGTATGTTCTTCCATGGCAAGGGACAGGGAATCACTGTCTACGTCATATGCAAGCAATGTGATGCCTGGATGGAGCCGGCGGATGGTTTTGGCGATGGAGCCGCCGATTAAGCCAAGGCCGATAAAGCCAATTTTTTCAGGTTCCATATGTAAAAGTCCTTTCTTATAATTAACGAAAAATCTGTGGGATGCTGTTTTATCTTAATTCATCATATAGGAAAGTGCATAAAAAGTCAATAATTTGGCACTTTAAAGCAGGAAAGCAGAAAAGTTTTCCGGCTTAAATAGTCAATATTGAATAAAAAGGTTGTAAAATTTGAAAAATTTTAGTAGAATATATACATCATCAAAATACTTGTATTGGAGGAATTCATATGAACGTTTATACAACTGACAAGATAAGGAACGTAGCGCTTCTGGGACATGGCGGCAGTGGGAAGACGACCTTGGCAGAAGCGATGGCATATCTGGCCGGGCTGACAAAGCGCATGGGCAAAGTCACCGACGGGAACACCATCAGCGATTATGACAAGGAAGAAACCAAGCGCAAATTTTCCATAAGCACTTCCATCGTGCCGATCCCCTGGGAGGACACCAAGATCAACCTTTTGGACACGCCAGGGTATTTCGGGTTTGTCGGGGAAGTGGAGGAGGCAGTCAGCGTGGCAGACGCCGCCATTATTGTGGTTTCCGGCAAGAACGGGATTGAAGTAGGGACCCAGAAGTCATGGGATATCTGTGAAAAATACAAGATTCCAAGGATGGTATTTGTGACAGAAATGGATGACGACAATGCAAGTTTCCGCCAGGTAGTGGCAGATTTACAGGAAATGTATGGGAAACGGATTGCACCGTTCCATCTCCCAATCCGTGAAAATGAGAAATTCGTAGGCTATGTAAACGTGGTGGCACAGACCGGGAACCGCTGGGATGACAAGGGCAAGGTCGTGGAAACAGAAATCCCGGATTATTCCAAGGCGAACCTGGATATCTGCCGGGAAGCCCTGATGGAAGCAGTGGCAGAAACCAGCGAGGAATTTATGGACCGTTATTTTGCCGGGGAAGAATTTTCAGAATTTGAAATCCGTTCCGCACTGCGCACCAATGTGGCGGACGGGAGCATCGTTCCGGTTTCCATGGGATCAAGCACCTTGGTGCAGGGGGTTTACACCCTTTTGGACGATATTGTAAAATATCTCCCAAGCCCGGAAAAACGCCCGTGCAAAGGCGTGAACATGAAGACCAACGAAGTGTTTGACGGGGATTATGATATCGCTAAGCCAAAGAGCGCATACATATTTAAAACCATTGCAGACCCCTTCATTGGGAAATATTCCCTGGTGAAAGTAAATTCCGGTGTGCTGAAAACAGACGACGTGCTGTTTAATTCTGAGAAAAACATGGACGATAAAATCGGCAAGATTTATGTTATGCGGGGCAACAAGCCGGAGGAAGTGGCAGAGCTCCATGCCGGGGATATCGGTGCACTGGCAAAGCTTACCAAGGTTTCCACAAGGGATACGCTGTCTACCAAGGCAGTCCCTGTCGTATATGGGAAAACCCAGATTTCCACCCCTTATACATATATGCGCTATAAGGCAAAGAACAAAGGGGATGAAGATAAGATTTCACAGGCGCTGCAGAAGCTGATGCAGGAGGACCTGACATTGCGGACAGAAAATGACAGCGCCAACGGCCAGACATTGATTTATGGCATTGGCGACCAGCACTTGGAAGTAGTAGTCAGCAAGCTTTTGGAGCGTTACAAAGTAGACATTGAATTGAGCAGGCCGAAGATTGCCTTCCGGGAAACCATCCGCAAGAAATCCGATGTAGAATACAAGTATAAGAAACAGTCCGGAGGCCACGGGCAGTATGGCCATGTGAAGATGACATTTGAGCCCAGCGGGGATTTGGAAACGGCTTACACTTTTGAACAGCAGGTAGTAGGGGGCGCAGTGCCCAAGAATTATTTCCCGGCGGTAGAAAAAGGGCTTCAGGAATCCGTCCTGAAAGGGCCTATGGCAGCGTACCCGGTAGTTGGGGTGAAGGCGGTGCTTTACGATGGATCCTACCACCCGGTAGACTCCTCGGAAATGGCATTTAAGATGGCAACCATACAGGCATTTAAGAAGGGCATGATGGAAGCATCCCCGGTTCTTTTGGAGCCTATCGCATCCATGAAGGTAGTAGTGCCAGACAAGTACACCGGCGACGTTATGGGGGACCTGAACAAGCGCCGCGGCCGCGTCCTTGGCATGAACCCGGCAGAAGCTGGCAAGACTGAAATCGCTGCAGACGTGCCTTATATGGAAATTTATGGCTACATGACAGACCTCCGTTCCATGACAGGGGGGAGCGGGCTGTTTTCCTATGAATTTGCACGTTATGAGCAGGCTCCTTCTGACATTCAGGAGAAAGAGGTTGCGGCAAGGGCGAATAAGTTAGAAAAAGGCGAGGAATAAAACAACCAACATCAGGCTGCCTGTCACGGCAGCCTGATACCCAGTAAAGCCCTAGAGCGTGTAGGGTAGCTGGCCCTCGCGGCAGCCGCCAGAGATCCGCGCCAGCGCGGCTGTTTGGCTCTTTGCCCGCGGGAATAAATAGAATGGAAAGAAGGGTGGAACCGTATGAAAAAAATAAAAAAAGAACATACGGAACAGAAAAGAAGGAACCTCAGCATACAGGAGTTCAAACGCCTGTACCATGAAACGCTGAAAGGGAGGATTACTATTTCAGTGCTTACATTAGTAATACTGCCTTTGCTGGTGCTGGGCGTTGTCAGCAGCGTATTAAATAGCCACAGTACGAATTCCACGCTGGAGCAGAACATGAAAGCAACAGCGCAGGTGACGTCAGAGCGTGTAGAATGGGAATTGGCATCTTACTTGAATATAGCGGAAGATTTAGGGGTTATGACACGGCTTTCCAGGGAAGACGTGCCCTTGGAGGAAAAGCAGGAAGTTTTGGATGAACGTGTGGCTGCCCAGGGGCTGACACGGGGGAATATTTTAACTGCGGAGGGCATCAGTATTTTTTCAGGAGAAGATTTTAGCGACAGGGATTATTTTAAAACCGCAATGGGCGGGAAATCCTGTGTTTCAGAGCCATTAGTCAGCAAAACCACAGGGAAGGTAAGCGTTGTCATCGCTGCTCCCATATGGGAAGGCGGGATCCTCGGGACGAAGGTAATAGGCGTGGTATACATTGTGCCGGAGGAAACCTTCCTCAACGACATTATGCTCTCCATCAATGTCAGCGATAATGGCTCCGCTTATATGATAAATAAAGAAGGGGCTGTCATTGCCCATGAAGATATGGATTTGGTGGCAAAGAAGGAAAATTCCATCAAAGATGCGGAAAGCGATTCCAGGCTAAAGGCATTGGCAAAACTGGAGAACAAGATGATAGCAGGGGAAATCGGGTTTGGGTCATACCGTTACGGCGGGGTGAAGAAAATCATGGCGTTTGCACCTGTCAATAATACCGATGGCTGGAGCGTTGCCATTACGGCGCCCAAGTCTGATTTTATTTTTGAAACAATTGTGGGGATTATTATTACCATAGTAATTGTGCTGGCAGCAATTATCCTTGCAATTTCAATCGTCAGGAAGCTGGCAGACAGGATCAGCATACCGATCCAGCTTTGTGCAGGACGCCTGGTAGAGCTGGCAAAGGGGGACCTGCACACGGAAATCCCGCAGATTGATTCCCAAGATGAAACGAAATCTTTGGCAGATGCTACCAGGGTAATCGTAAAAGAAATGGGAGAGATGATTACAGATGTCAAATACCTGCTGGGAGAAATGGCAGACAATAATTTCAATGTCAAGACAAGGGCAAGGGATTCTTATATAGGGGATTTTGAGGAAATCCTTCTGGCAGTCCGCAGGATTAACCGTTCCTTAAGCAGTACCTTGGGGCATATCCGGGAATCCGCAGACCAGGTGGGCCTTGGCTCCAACCAGATGGCAGAAAGCGGGCAGGCGCTGGCCGAAGGGGCTACCGACCAGGCGGCGTCCATTGAGGAATTGCTTGCTACCGTAAATAATTTGGCAGAGCAGGTAGAGTACAATACCAGGACAGCCGTTTCCACAAGCCAAAAAGCAGACGATATTGGGAAACAGGCCGTTGCCAGCAACCAGCATATCATGGAAATGACGGAAGCAATGGGAAAAATCAGCGCTGCTTCCATGCAGATCGCGAATATTATACAGACCATTGAGGAAATTGCAGACCAGACGAACCTTCTTTCCTTAAACGCTTCTATTGAAGCGGCAAGGGCTGGGGAAGCCGGACGGGGCTTTGCAGTGGTTGCCGGGGAAATCGGGCATTTGGCAAACCAGAGCGCTGACGCAGTGGAAGATACAAGGAAACTGATCGAAGCTGCCGTACATGAGGTGGAAGGCGGCAGCCGGATTGCGGCAGAAACCGCAGAAGCTTTGCAGTCTGTGATTGAAGGGATTGGGGAAATTGTGAAAGCCGTGGAGGAGGTAGCCACGAACTCCAATGAGCAGAATGGGGCAATGCGCCAGATCAATCTTGCCATTGAGCAGATCTCAGAAGTAGTGCAGTCCAATTCTGCGGCGGCAGAGGAAAGCTCTGCCACAAGCCAAGAACTGTCGGCGCAGGCAGTGGAACTGAATGACATGATTGAAATGTTTACGCTGGTAGACGTTTAAGAAACAGGGGAAGGGGGCTTAAGCCATCCTTCCCCTTTAAGGCAGGGCGTGACTGGGGTTTTAGCTCTGCTGCTGGTTTCTGCCTTATCCAGCCAATGCGCCCTGCCGGGGGGCTATACTTCCAGAATTGTCCCGCAGGCAATTTTTGCCCCGGCATTTCCCGCAGGCTGGGTGGAAAAATCATCGGGCCCGCTATGGATAATTACTGTTTTCCCAATAATTTCAGGGATGGAAAACCGGTCTGTGGCATACATCATCCAAGCCATGCCGTTATTCCCAAACAAAGGCGGCAGATCCCCGCCGTGGGCAGGATGGGGGCAGAGGGTAGGGTTAAAGTGCGCCCCGGCATTGGCATAAGGGTCGTTTCCCGTCCCGGTGCAGGAGTGCCCTTCATGGATGTGGAAGCCGAAAATATCAAAGCCGCAGGGATTAGGGTTTACGGGAAGGCCATAAACCTCCGCATTGACAAGGACCCCGGCGCCAACCGGGTAGAACCGGACCATGCCGCTGATTTCCCCAGTACCAGGATTCCCGGTAAGTTCCGCATAAGCTGCAGGCATCTGGGTCAATGCAGTTTCCAGATAAACCCTTCCAGGGTTTTCGTACTCGTCACAAATTTCGTTCACATTTTGGGTTTCTATATAAAAATTTCTCATGCAAATCTCCTGAATCGCTTTTTTATTATAATATGACAGTGGGAAGAAAATGGGAAACTGGAAATATCCTTGACAAATACCCCCTGTGTGATAAAATTTTAGAAGCATGTGTGTTTTAGGGAACGTATGAAATACCGAGATTTAGGAGGATATCAAATGGCAGTACCATACAATCACAGAGCATTAGAAGCAAAATGGCAGAAGGTTTGGGATGAGGAAAAGGCGTTTGCCGCTACAGAGGATTATTCCAAGCCAAAATATTACGCATTGGTAGAATTCCCTTACCCATCCGGGCAGGGGCTCCACGTTGGGCATCCAAGGCCTTATACCGCCCTTGACATTGTAGCAAGGAAACGGAGGATGCAGGGTTATAACGTGCTTTATCCCATGGGATGGGACGCCTTTGGGCTTCCTACGGAAAACTATGCAATCAAGAATAAAATCCACCCCAAGGTGGTAACGGAACACAATGTGGAGCGGTTTAAGGGGCAGCTCCATGCCTTGGGCTATTCTTTTGACTGGGATAGGGAAGTGAATACCACAGACCCCAAATATTACCACTGGACCCAGTGGATTTTCCTGAAATTATTCCAGGAAGGGCTGGCCTATAAGACGGAAATGCCCATCAACTGGTGTACCTCCTGCAAGGTGGGCCTTGCCAACGAGGAAGTGGTAAACGGCGTTTGCGAGCGGTGCGGCGCCCCGGTCGTCCGCAAGGTAAAGAGCCAGTGGATGCTGAAAATTACCGAATATGCGGAAAAATTGCTGGAAGGGCTGGAAGGTGTAGACTATATTGAGCGGGTGAAGGTGTCCCAGCGGAACTGGATTGGGAAAAGCCAGGGGGCGGAAGTGGATTTCCCTATTGCAGGGAAAGAGGACAAGCTTACGGTGTACACCACAAGGCCGGATACCCTCTTTGGGGCTACTTATATGGTAGTTTCCCCCGAGCACCCCATGCTGGAAAAATACAGGGATGAGATTAAAAACTGGGAGGAGGTTGCTGCTTATAAGGAGCAGGCGGCAAGGAAATCCGATTTTGAGCGTTCCGAACTGGCAAAGGAAAAGACTGGGGTGGAAATTGACGGGCTTAAGGCCATCGACCCGGTCAATGAGAAGGAAATCCCCATTTGGGTTTCCGATTACGTGCTGATGAGCTATGGGACGGGCGCTATTATGGCAGTCCCAGCCCATGATACCAGGGACTGGGAATTTGCGAAAAAGTTCGGCCTTCCCATTATCGAGGTGGTTGCCGGGGGCAAGGACGTGCAGGAGGAAGCCTATACGGACGTTGCCACGGGGAAATTGGTGAACTCCGGCTTTTTGGACGGGCTGGAAGTGGCAGAAGCCAAGAAGAAAATCATTGCATATTTAGAGGAAAAGCAGATTGGGAAAGGGAAAACTAATTTTAAGCTGAGGGACTGGGTATTTTCCCGCCAGCGCTATTGGGGGGAGCCAATCCCTATTGTAAACTGTGCGTCATGCGGCTATGTGGCATTGCCGGAAAGCGAGCTTCCCTTGCAGCTCCCGGAAGTGGACAGCTACATGCCTACAGACAACGGGGAATCTCCCCTGGCTGCCATGACGGATTGGGTAAATACCACATGCCCCTGCTGCGGCGGGCCGGCAAAGCGGGAAACGGACACCATGCCCCAGTGGGCAGGTTCCTCCTGGTATTTCCTCCGCTACACAGACCCTAGGAATACAGAAGCCCTGGCAAGCCCGGAAGCATTAAAATACTGGCTCCCGGTAGACTGGTACAACGGCGGGATGGAGCATACTACCCTGCACCTTCTGTACTCCCGGTTCTGGCACAGGTTCCTCTATGACAAAGGGGTTGTGCCCACGGCGGAGCCTTACCAGAAACGGACGTCCCATGGCATGATCCTCGGGGAAAATGGGGAAAAAATGTCAAAATCCCGGGGGAATGTAGTAAACCCGGATGATATTGTCATGGATTACGGCGCAGATACCTTGCGTACCTATGAAATGTTCATCGGCGCCTTTGACTTAAGCGCATCCTGGTCGGAAAATGGCGTGAAAGGCTGCCGCAGGTTCCTGGAGCGGGTGTGGAAGCTGCAGGACATCCTGGTGGACGGGGATGGGTACCGGCCGGAATTTGAAACAAAAATGCATCAGCTTATCAAGAAGGTAAGCTCCGACTATGAGAACCTGAAATACAATACAGCCATTGCAGCCATGATGTCCATACTGAATGATTTTTCCAAGGCAGGCAGCATCAGCAAGGGCGAGTTTAGGACCTTCTTAATCCTTTTAAACCCAGTGGCGCCCCATATTACAGAGGAAATCTGGGAAACCTGCGGGTATGGGGGAAGGGTGTACCAGTGCGCTTGGCCGGAATACGACGAGGCCAAGACCATAGAGAATACCGTGGAGCTGGCAGTCCAGATTAATGGCAGGACGCGGGCGACGGTTACCCTCCCTGTGGACGTGGACAAGGACACCGCCATTGCGGCTGGGAAAGAAGCCCTGGGCAGCAAGCTTTCCGGGAACGTGGTAAAAGAAATCTATGTGCCGGGCCGGATTATCAATATTGTTATGAAATAAGGTTAGGAAATAAACCGAGGGCCAGAAGCAATGCCAAAAAGGCCTTCCCTGCAAACAGGACGGCATTCCCTTGGGGGACCGTTTGTTTCAGGGAAGGCTTTTTTGTCTTATAGGAAAGACCTTGTCACGCTAAAGCGTGAAAGTATCTTTCCTATAA
>OFHA01000412.1_pt1 | contig 37778 bp, 40 predicted proteins | sample 1521891 | NCBI WGS metagenome assembly OFHA01 (sample SAMEA3504089, study PRJEB24116) | mouse gut metagenome | biome: mouse gut; feature: mouse-associated habitat; material: faeces | place: Denmark | collected 2011
AATGCTTTCATACCACCCCTTTAGGGGTGGGATTTTCGCATTTAGCTTGTAATATGTAATAGTATGAATAAAACAAAAGAAAAAGCCATAAAAATAACAGCAAATGCTGTTAGCTCTAAAAAACAAGGGGAATAATATGACGAAAAAAGTAATATTTTTGTATATAAAAAAAGGTACAAGCAGACAAGCTTTGACAAATTTCTGTTACAAGTCATGTTATATTGTGTATATCCTAAAACGCAGCAAGGAGGTAACAAAAAAATGCAGTATCTTTTTAATGATGACAGCAATTTATATAGCGCTGTTGGTGAGGAGGATAATATTACCATTCCCTCCCATATTAAACAAATAGGCTCTATAGAAAATGATATTAAAATATATGTAGAAGATTATGTATATACCTATTTGTATCAATATGCTAGAAGCGGAGGAAATAAAGAAAAACTTGCCGCTTTGGCTGGAAAGCGCATTGTGATAGATGGACAGCAAAATATTATTATTAGTGGTGCAATACAGGCTAAAAATACAAAAGAACAAAAAGGTATGGAAAGTTTTACAGATGAAACATGGGAATATATCAATGGACAAATGCAGCATTATTTTAAAGGACTGTGTCTTGTGGGGTGGGTACATACACAACCCAGTTTCGGCACTTTTTTAATGGCAAAAGATGAAACATTCCACAAAGAATATTTTAAAGAACCGTGGCAGGTATTGTTTGTCATAGATTCATTGGACAAGCTGGATACCTTTTTTATACATAATGCAGAAAAAACAGGATTGCGTCCTGCAAAGGGATATTTCATTTATTATGAAAAAAATCAGGAAATGCAGGAATATATGCTAGAAAATAGCTTAGTGCGTCCACGGTTGGAAAAACAAACAGAAAATACAGAGAAAGGAGAAGATAATAAACAAAAGAAACGCCCTACACCAGAAGAAAGAATGGACGCCGCAAAAGAAATTAGGCGTGTATTGAAAAAAAGGGCGAAAGAAGCAGAAGAAGAAAACCGCAGCAGATTAACCATGCTTGCTGGTGTCAGCAGTATATTATGTATTGCTTGTCTTTTTATGGGGGTTAGTTTGTTGAATAATATCAGTAGAGTCAGAAAGCTGGAAACAGAAATCGCTACTGTGCAAAATTCTTACTATGCTATGGCGGAACAGCTAGAAGAAGCGCAAACACAAATGGTATTTGCAGCACAAAGAGCAGAACAGCAGGAGCAACTGAGAAAAGAGGCAGAAGAAAAGGCAGCACGACAAAAGCAGGAAGAAGAACGAAAAGCCGCAGAAGAACAAAAAAGAAAGGCGGAAGAAGAAAAAAATAAAGTACTTGCTACTTATGTTGTGGAAGAAGGGGACAGCCTCGGGTATATCAGCAATAAATTTTATGGGACAAGTACAGCCATAAAAGATATTATGCAGGCGAATGGTATAAACGATAGTAACAAAATTATCTGCGGGCAAACACTGGTCATACCAAAAAGGTAAAAAGGTGGAGATAGAAGAAAATGGACTTCTATCTCCTTCTGTTTTTGTGCGTATTTTTGTTATGAAAATAGAAATTTAATAAAAAATGAAATAAAATTTTATTTGTAATAAGAAAAAAGAAGATTTCCTATAAAAGTTAGCAAAAGTTTATAAGTGTGTTTTTAAGGAAGAATAATAAATAAAAAAGTTCCTCCAATAAAATACAATGATACAAATCAATTTTTTATTTGTGGACGCTGTCCACACCTGTAAACTTTTTTGGAAAAAAGTTTGACAAAAAATTTAAAATCGCCTACGGCAAATAAAAGTTGATTTACATGATTAAATAGGGACAAATTTGACGTGTATCACTTTACCAATTACACGCACACGGTTTTGTTCTTCTCCTGAAAAAATATAGGAGGAATATGCAGGATTTTCTGGTTGCAAAACAAGTATGTTTTCCTTTTTTAATACTCGTTTTAATGTAGCAGATTCATTATCTATTACAACAACAGCAATATCACCATTTTCTACATCGGATTGCTTTCTTACCAGTACAATATCACCATCATGTATGCGAGCATTAATCATGCTATTTCCTTCTACACGAATGTAAATATAATCATAACAAGAATTTAATTCTGATATGTCTATAGATTCATAACCTTCTATATAATCCTCTGAAAAAGTAGGATTTCCCGCATGAACAGAGCCAATAATGGGCAGTTTGATAATGGTATTGTTTTTTGGTAAACTTTCACTTTGTATATAATCGCATGATATGAGTAGTTCTTCATAGGGAACAATGCTACTGGCTATGGCTTGAAGCAAACGTGGAGAGGGTGGTCTGTCTAATTTTAAATTAAGATATTTTGATAGATATGTACGATTAAAACCCGTTTGCTCTGCAAATTCTATTGTTGTTTTGCCGTTCATTAGTTTGATGAGTTGTTCTTTAAAAAGGTTTTTTTGAAACATAAAGGCGAGTACTCCTTTCTTCATTATGCTGTCAATGGTATTTATAGTATTCTATTGATATAGATATAGTATATATTTGATTTTAATGTTAATAGTGTAACATGATACTGCAAAAAAGGCAAATGTATGAAGTGATGTTTTTTATTGACAAAGAACATATGTACTGATATTATAAAAGTGATATCATATGATAAATGGGTCTATTGTAAGGAGTGTGCTATGATGAATTCGTGAAAAAAATTAACAAAGTGAAAAAGAGGAGTATTTTATTATGAAAGAGAAGGTTAAAAATAATGTTACAAAGGAGGAAAGACGACAAATGAAACAAAAACTGTTTAGATGGGGAAGAACAGTTGACTTTTGTAGAAATAAACAAAGAGAAATTGAAAAATTACAAATGATAATAAAAAATTATTTGATGTTAGAAAAAAATGTACCTTTTTTGGGGAAAAAAGATGCAGACTGTTTTATAGAGGCAAAACAATTATATGAAATGGAGGTAAACAAAATGGAAGAATACATATGTAAAGAAATGAAACAGTATTCTGAAATGGAAAGATATATTGAACAACTGAATTATGATGAGCAGATGTTTTTGAAATTACGATATCAAAAAGGACATCAATATGATTATATTGCATTGAACACACATAAAAGCAGAGCAAAGTGTTTTCGTGACCATGATTTGATATTAGATAAATTGATATTGATTTGTAGAAAACAAAAAGCTGTTGCATGATGATTCATGAAAATAGTATCAATCATAAAAATGATTTGATATCAATAGTATTCCTTTCTTATATACCTGTCATATAAAAATATTGCTGTGATAAATTCTATTCGTTTTTTATATAAATTTCACAAATAAAAATGTAAAAAAATAAATAAATATTTCATTTTATGACACTGTTGTAGTTCATACTGTATATGGTTCATTTTTATAAAAATATAAATATTTATTTTGCCAAATGTATTGATATTACAATGAAAATTAAAAAAATGAATTTTTGAGACTTTTTGAGATTTTTTAATCAGTATGATACATAACATAAGGAGGAAAATTTATGAAAGAAAATTTGAGCAAAAAAGAAATTGTATTTTGCCGTCTCAAAGCAGAAGGAAAATCTGATATTGAGGCGGCAGAACAAGCAGGATTTTTAAAACAAACAGGAGAAAAATTGTCAAAACAAGAACGCATACAAAAAGAAATTATGAGGCAGTTGAAAGAAAAAAAGAAACAGAATATTGCTGATGATGAGGAAATATTGCAGTTTTTGACAAGTGTTATGAAGGGAGATGCTTATATTGAAAAAAGCGATTCTATTATGAAAGACAGAATGAAAGCAGCAGAATTGTTGGGGAAAAGACAAAATACTTTTGAACAGCCAGAATTGAAAAATGATGCTGTGATTATTGTAGATGATATCGTTAAAGGGAAGTAGTGAATATGGCGGAAAATAAAATTCAGCTTTCTTCACTCATTGCAGAACCATTTTATAATGTGCATAAAAGTATTTGTGAAGAAAAACATACACACTATTGGCTCAAAGGTGGTAGAGGAAGTACAAAATCCTCATTTGTATCATTGGAAATCATATTAGGTATGATGAAATATGAACAGGCGAATGCTGTGGTATTGAGAAAAATTGGTATTCATTTGAAAGATAGTGTTTTTGAACAAATATGGTGGGCAATTTCTATATTAGGTGTGGAAGAACAATGGGAAGGGAAAACATCATCTCCTTTGGAAATTACATACAAAAAAACAGGACAAAAAATATTGTTTCGTGGGGCGGATAATCCTAGAAAAATAAAATCTATAAAATGCCGAAAAGGATATATCAAATATATATGGTATGAGGAAACGGATGAATTTTCTGATATTTCTGAAATTAGAAATATCAATCAGTCTTTGATGAGAGGCGGTAAAAAATTTGCTGTGTTTTATACCTATAATCCCCCTAAAAGTAAAAAAAATTGGGTGAACAGAGAAAGTGAAAAACAAAGAGAAGACAAATATATACATCATAGCACTTATGAAAAAGTACCCCATGACTGGCTGGGAGAGCAGTTTTTTTTAGAAGCGGAACATATTAAAAAAATGCAACTGAATGTATATCGTCATGAGTATATGGGAGAGGCAATAGGAACAGAGGGAACTGTGTTTCAAAATGTAGTGTTGAGAGATATTACAGAAAAAGAAATTGCAACATTTGATAATGTGGCAAGAGGCTTAGATTGGGGGTATGCAGTAGACCCATTGCATTATACAGTGAATCATTATGATAAAACAAGAAAAAAACTTTATATCTATTTTGAAATACAACAGACTGCATTGAGTAATTATAAAGCATATGAAATGATAAAAAATGAAAATGTGCAGAATGGTTTAATTGTTGCCGACAGTGCAGAACCAAAATCTATTGCAGAAATGCAAAGTTATGGTTTGAGAATAATAGGAGCGAAAAAGGGTCCTGATAGCGTGAATTATGGTATAAAGTGGCTACAAAGTTTGGAGGAAATTGTGATTGATGAAAAAAGATGTCCTGAAACAGCAAGAGAATTTGTAGAGTATGAACTGGAAAAAGATACAGATGGTAGTTGGAAATCTAAATTTCCTGATAAATGTAATCATGCTATTGATGCTGTTCGTTATGCTAGAGAGTATGATATGCGTATGGTGAAAGTAACATAAAAGTTGGTGTGTGGAAGAATTTTTTCATTTGTGAAAAGTTCCCCAATGAACAAAACCCGTTGTCTAAGTTTCTCTCTTGTCAAATATCCACTAAAGTTTCAAAACCTATCAAAATATACACTTGAAAGCATTTAAAACCGTGGGGATTCTCCCCACTACCCCTACCAACTTTTGAAAAAGTTGGACAAAACTTTAATAGGAAAACTTCGTTTTCCTTCATTACAAAGAATAGTATGTAACAAATAGAAAGGAGGGAAAAACAAATGTATATTACAGAAATAGAATTGATGAAACAAAAATTAGAAGCTGTTCACAAAGGAAATGAAAGCGAATTGATTAAAGCAATTATTGCAGATGATATGAACAGCTCTATAAAAAAAGAAATGATGGAAGGAGAAAAATATTATTGCTGTCAACATGATGTATTGCAAAAAAATTTTTCTGTAAAACATTTTTCTGAAACATATCAAACACCAGAAGGAAAACAGGAGGAAAGAATGAAATTGCTTTCCAATCCTAACAGGAGTAATCATCATGTGGTGTGTCCTTTTCATCATGTACTTGTGGAGCAAAAGGTTTCTTATTTGGTGGCAAAAGAACCAAGTATATTGGTAAAAGGGGAAAATGATGCACATACACAAAAATATGAAAAACTATTATCTGAATTGGCTGATGAAAAATTTAATGGCGTTTTATATGAATGGATTGTCGGTGCATCTAATAAAGGTGTGGAATATGTTCATGTGTATTATGACAAAAATGGAAAACTGCAATATTGTGTTGTGCCAGCAGAAGAATTGATAGTATTTTATGATTCTGTAAATAAAACAGAAATAGAGCAGGTGATTCGATATTATTATTTTAATATTGTGGAAAATGGCAAAGAACAAGCAGTAAAAAAAGTGGAATGGTGGACAAAAAATGATGTGACATATTACATAGAAAAAAGTGATGGAAGTTACCAAAAAGAACAAAATCCAACAGGACACTGGACAATTATTAAAGAAAATATGGAGGAAATAGAAAAAGAACAACATGGCTGGGGAAAAGTGCCTTTTATAGCACTTAGAAATAACAGCAAAGAATTGTCTGATTTGAAAATGATAAAGGGCTTAATAGATGCTTATGACTTGATTTGTAGTGAAGGTACAAATAGTTTATTAGATTTGGTAGATTTGTATTGGGTGATTGCAGGATATGGCGGAGAAACAGCAAGTGCTATAGCAAAAAAATTACAGGTAAACAGGGCTGTGCAGATATCGGATTCTTCTGGAAAAGTGGAAACGAAACAAGTACATTTACCCATTGAGGGCAGAATACAATGGCTAAAATTGTTGAGAAAAGATATATTCCATTTCGGTATGGGCGTGGATACAGACAGTGAAAATTTGGGAAATGCTCCTAGTGGTGTTTCTTTAAAATTTCAATATGCTATGTTTAATTTAAAAATCAATGGTATTGTGCCTGAAATTAAAAAATCTTTAAAACAACTATTTTGTTTTTTGCTGGAAGACTGCAATAGAAAAAATGATACAGATTATAATGTGAATAGCATAGATATCAAATTGAATTTAAACAGTATTACTGATGATATGGAAATGGTGAATATGATTACAGCATCAAAAGGCATTGTGAGCGAAAAAACATTACTTGCACAACATCCATTTGTGCAGGATGTAAATAGTGAAATACAAGCCGTTTGGCAGGAAAAAGAAAGGGTGATAAATTATGATACAGATGAACAGACAGGACAAGCAGGAAACCATAAATCAACAGCAGTATCAGCAAAAGATGATGGAATGGAATCATGAAAAAGAAGAGCTCGAAAAAATGTATCATGAAAAATTGAAAAAATATGTTATAGAGTGCTTTTTGAAACAACAAGGAGCAAGAAATACAAAGGCATTGCTTGCTCTGATAGATTTAGAAAGTATTACATTGAATGATGATAATACTTTGGAAGGGCTGGATATCAAACAGTTGAAAAAAGAAGTGCCTTATCTTTTTGAGGAACAAAGTGAAAACAAAAAAATAGAGGGTACTGGTTATCAATCTACTAATAAAAAAGCAGATAAAAAAAGTGATATAGCAAAACAATTTGAACAGGCATTAATGAGAAGATAATAAAATATAATTAAAGGAGAGGTATAATATGAGTATTAATACAATAGAATATGCAAAAATATTTATGAAAGCATTAGATGAACAGTTGATTGCAAAAGCAACAAGTGGCTGGATGGAACAAAATAGTGGTCAAATACAGTATACTGGAGGAAATGAGGTTAAAATACCAAAATTACAATTAAATGGTTTGGGAACATATGATAGAGATAATGGTTTTGTGCAAGGTGCTGTGACATTGACATATGAAACAAGATTGATGACGCAAGATAGAGGCAGAACATTCCAAATTGATGCTATGGACGTAGATGAAACAAATTTTGCAGCGGTTGCTGGTGATGTTATGGGACAGTTCCAAAAAACAAAAGTGATACCTGAAATTGATGCATATCGTTATAGCAAAATTGCAGAATTGGCTGAAGATATGAAAAAGGTTTCTTATTATCACCCAGTAAAAGATACTATTGTTGAAAAATTGCTTGAGGAAATTACAATCGTAAAAGATATTGTGGGAGATGAAAATCAAATTATTATTACAATGTCTTCTAAAACAGCAAATTTATTGGATATGGCAAGTAATCATATGCTGGAAACAGGTACATTTCAACAGGGAAATGTGATATTGAATGTGAAAAATATTGACGGAAGCCCTATTATTAGAGTGCCTTCTGCTAGATTGAAAACAGCATATCAATTTTTTGATGGTACTACAACAGGTGAAACAGAAGGCGGTTTTGAACCAACAAGTGATGCAAAAGATATTAATTGGATTATTGCTGTAAAAAATGCCCCTATTGCAGTTTCTAAAACAGATGTGACAAGAATATTTGACCCTATGACAAATCAAAAGGCAAATGCTTGGAAAATTGATTATAGAAAATATCATGATTTATGGATTACTGATAATGCTATGGATGGTATTTATGTCAATATTGATGGACAAGCATCAACTACAAAAGGGGAATAATATATGGAGCAACAATATGATATTGTGAGTGCAGAGGGTATTTGTGAAAAAATAAAACAATTACGAAAGTATAATGATGAACAGCAATCTGAAATAGATGATGTATTGCTTTTTGCTTGCCAAAGAAGTATGGACATTGTGAAAGCATATTGCAATATACAACAAATACCCATTGCATTGGAAAATGTTTGTATTGAAATGAGTATGTTGCTTTTTGATAATGAAAATTATGAGCAATCACACAAAAATACTGCTATTAAAACAATACAAGAGGGTAATGTTTCTATTACATATCAAAATCAGGGCAATGCTTGGAAAGATAATAAAAAAGAATTGCTGAAAGGATTTTCTGAGGAATTAGATAAATTTCGCTGTATGAAGTGGTGATTGAATAAAAAGCATACTATAAAATTTTACTTTTTTTTGTGGGGAGTGTCTAAAAAGAGTAGTTTTAAAAGTAATTTTTATTTCTGTTTGTCATCGGGAAAACGAAGTTTTCCATAAAGATTTTGCCTCGCTTTGGGGGAAGCGAATGAGGTTTAGAGAAAAGATTCAATGTCTTAAATGCACGTTTAGTCACTCCCCTTTTGTGAATGTAGTTGCAAAGTGGGAAAGAGGAGGGGATAGTATAGAAAATATTAAAAAAGATATTGAGCGTTTTTTTAAACAAAAGTGTTTTGTGACAGTATGGCAAGAACAAAAAACAGATTGGGGAGAAACGCTCATAATAGAAGAAGAACAAATAACAGAAATGCCTTGCAGACTTTGCAGAAATGTAAAAACAGCAGTGAAGAATACTGTTTTACCCTCAGAAATAGTATATGATGCCATATTATTATTCCCTAAAGAATATGTGATATTGGCAGGAAGTAAAATAGAAGTGGAACAGGAATATGGCGAAAATTTAGTGTTTTATTGCGCTGGAGAAATGATTGATTACGATACACATAATGAAATTGCTTTAAAAAGAGAAAGTATAGCATAAGGGGGGAAGTATGTGGAAAAGGGAGTTTTACAAATATTGAAAGAAATGGTAATAAAAGCAATTGAAAAACAGTTTCCAGACAGTGCTGTGTATGGTGAGGAAGTCCCTCAAAAGGGAAGTGCAAATTGCTTTGGTGTCACAATAAAATCTGTGGAACAAAAACCACTTCTAAAAGGCAGACGAGAACAATGGATTACAATTTGTGTGGAATACAAAAATCAAACACAAAAAAGAGTGAAATTGCAATCTACTCAAAATGCTGAAATGCTTTATGATGTGCTGTCATTGGTAGGGGAAAATGAAAATCAATTTTTATCTGTAAAAATGTACCACAATATCACTGAGAAAGGATTTTGCTTTTATGCCGTTTATTATGTGCAGATTATGCCTATTGTTACAGAGCAGAAAATGAAAAGACTCGAACATAATGGCGATAAAGTTGTAGGGTATTAAATATCGTTTAAAGGAGTATGAAATAAAGTGGAGCAAAATGTATTTACAAAACAACAGTTTTTACAAAGTAAAAATTTAATTTGTAGTAAAGATGTAATCAATGCTGTATTGAAAGAAAATAGACTTTACAGCAAAAAAGAAGCTGAAAAAATAATAAAAATGTATTTAGAAGGAACAAAGAAAGGATGATATATTTATGGCATTAGGAGGAGGTACTTATTTAGTACAAAATAAAATATTACCAGGAGCATATATCAATTTTGTATCACAACCCAGAGCTATGGGAACATTGGGAGAAAGAGGTACTGTTTGTATAGCATTAGAATTGGATTGGGGACAAAATGGTATGGTGGCAGTACAAGCAGAAGATTTTCAAACAGAATCACAAAATATATTTGGATATGACTATATCCATGAAAAAATGAAACCTCTAAGAGAATTGTTTTTATATGCTAAAAAAGCATTGATTTATAGATGTAACAGCGGAGAAAAAGCAGCAGCAACAATAGGACAATGTAATATACAAGCTGTATATGGTGGTACAAGAGGAAATGATATTAAAATTGTGATTTCTAAAAATGTAGATGATGAAACTGCATTTGATGTAAAAACATATTTGGATTTGATATTGCAGGATACACAAACAGTAAAAATAATAGAAGAATTGAAACAAAACACATATGTTACATTTAGCGGAAGTGGAACACTTGAAGTAAGTGCAGGAATCAATTTGACAGGTGGTACAAATAAACAAGTAACTGGTAACGATTATGCTGATTTTTTGGAAGAAGCAGAAAAAGAAAATTTTAGTGTTTTGGCTTATGCTGGTGAAGATGATGTCACAAAGGGACTGTTTACTACATTTACAAAAAGAATGAGAAATGATGAAGGTGTGAAATTTGTTACAGTGCTTTTTGATTATGCAAAAGCAGATTTTGAGGGTGTGATTTCTGTTACAAATGAAACAGAAGAACAAAAAACAGCTCTTGTTTATTGGACAGCAGGTGCGCAGGCAGGTGCAGAAGTTAATCAAAGTATTACAAACAGAATATACAATGGCGAATATCATGTAAAAGCAAAATATAAAAAATCTAAATTTGTAGAAGGATTGCAAAAAGGTGAGTTTTTATATTATGAAGATGGCGATGATATTAGAGTATTGAGAGATATTAACACATTTACATCTTTTGAAAGTAATAAAAACAGCGATTTCTCAAGTAATAGAGTGATTAGAGTGCTTGACAGCATTGCAAATGATGTTGCAAGAATATTTAGTGAATATTATTTAGGCAAACAAAGTAACAATGACACTGGACGCAATTTGCTGAAAGCAGAGTTGATACAATATCATGAACAATTAGAAAGTATTGAAGCAATAGAGGGATTTGTACCAGAAGATATTATCATTACACAAGGAACAGAAAAACAAGATGTTGTTGTATATGAAAAAGTACGCCCAACAGATGCTATGGAAAAATTGTATATGAAAGTGGAAGTTATATAAATTAAGGGGGGTTTTAATATGGCTTATTTGAGAGCAAAAGATACTATTAATGGTGCATTGGGTACTTGCTTTGCTTTAATTGATGGTAATCGATATGAAATTATGCAGGCGAAAAATGTAGAGGCAAAAGTGGAAAAAACAAAGTCTGAAATTCCTATATTGGGGCTGACATCAAAACAACATAAAGCTGGTGGCTGGAAGGGTACTGGAACAATGGAGGTATATTATGTTTCTAGTTTATTCAGACAGGTTATGCTGGAATATATGAAAAATGGAAAAGATACTTATTTTGAATTACTTGTGACAAATGAAGACCCTACAAGCGAAACAGGTAAGCAAACTGTGCTTTTAAAGGGTGTCAATATTGACAGTATGCTGATTACAAAATTAGATGTGGAGAAAGAAGCATTAGACGAAACATTGAAATTCACATTTAATGATGCGGATTTGCTGGAGGCTTTTGAAGAATTAAATCAGGTACAATAAGTGAAAAGTTTTATTTATTTTTAAATATTGAAATTGAGTGATATTTTTTGATGTGTGATGTCCTCCATATTGTGATATGGGGGACATAGCATTATCTAATTTAAAATACAGAAAGGAAAATGACATTGAAGGCATTTTATAAACAGAACAGAAAAGATATACAACATAAAAAAATAGTGATTTCAGAAAGATTTTGTGATGAAAACGGAAAAGCAATAGTATGGGAAATGAAACCACTTATGCAAAAAGAAAATGAAATGATATTAAAAAAATGCAGAATGATGCAAAAAGGAATACAACAATATGACTATGAAGTAATGGTGTTAGCAGAAAGTGTTGTATTTCCAGATTTAAACAGCATAAAACTACAAAACAACTATCATGTTGCTGGAAAAGAGGCACTTCTTTTGGAAATGCTTACACCTGGGGAATATCAGAAATTGAAAACATTAATAGAACAATTACTATAAAAAGGAGAATATTATGTATCGATTTTATTTAAAACAAAATGGACAGCAGATATTATTGCCTGTAGCTCCTTCTGAAATGATAACAAATGTGGAAGGCGAAAGCGAAAAAATAGAACTGGTGAATATAGGAGAGGGCAGTATATTAAAAGATATCGGATTGAGAAGAATTTCTTTTACTGTTCTTTTGCCTGCTGTGCAATACAGTTTTGTACAGACAGAAGGCGTTTTTCAACAGCCTATATTTTTTTTAAATCAATTTCGTCAGTATAAAATGAGTAAAAAGCCTGTGAGCTTAATTGTATTTAGAAAATTGGCAGATGGTACAGAATTGTTTAGTGGTAATATGGACGTTTCATTTGAAAAATATACTGTACTGGAAAGAGGTGGAGAACAAGGCGATTTTTGGGTGGAAATCAATGTAAAAGAATATAGAAAAATCAGCTCTGTTACATACAAAATGGAACAAAAGCAAGGACAAACTGTATTGGAAGAAATGGGGGCAAAAAGAGAAGGAAAAGATATTCCTAATACTTATGTTGTCAAAAAAGGGGATTCTCTTTGGAAAATTGCGCAAACAATGCTCAATGATGGTAGCAGATACAAAGAAATTGCAGAAAAAAATAATATTGTAAATCCTAACAAAATACAAGTAGGACAAATATTGCGTTTGGGGTGATAGTATGAAAATTGAAATGCTTATTAAAAATCATGACAAAATATATAATGCAACAAATTTATTGCAAGGAGAAATTATAATTGAAAAAAGTATATTAGGAAGCTGTGGCAAATTGGTATGCTCTATTATAAGAGATGGCAATGTACAGTTTGTGGAAGGAAATCAAATACAGTTTTTTGCAGATAATAAATTGTTTTTTTCGGGCTGGATAATGAAAAAAACAAGAACATCAAAACAAATTATCACTGTAACAGCATATGACCAGTTTTTTTATTTGATTAAAAACAAAGATACTTATGTATATTACAACAAAAAAGCATCTGAATTGATACAAATGATTGCAAATGATTATGGACTGGAAACAGGCGCAATTTGTGATACCGTTTGGCAGATTCCTCAAAGAATTGAAGAAGGACAGACACTTTGGGATATGATAAATACAGCATTACATTTAACACAAAAAGAAACAGCAAAAGAATATTTTTTTTATGATGAATGTGGAAAACTTACATTAAAACAAAAAAGTGATATGGTTCAAAATGTAGTATTGCAATGTGATGGTAGTATACAAGATTATGTTTATACCACTGATATTTCAGAGGATACTTATAACGGTGTGCAGTTATTTCAAGCAGGAAGACTTGAAACAGAAAAATTATCTTACAGAGATGAAAAACAAGAAGAAATCAAAAAATGGGGTAGATTACTTTATTATCAAAGAGTTGACCACAGATTAACACAATATGATTTAAAAGCAATAGGTGATACCATATTATTACAAAAATGTCGTGTGAAAAAAAATTTGATATTAAAACAAATTTCGGGAGAAGTGATGTTGATACCAGGCAATTCTATATTTATTGAATTACCTGAACTTGCTGAAATTAGTTTAAAAGGTATGTATGTCATTGAAAAATGTGTGTATCACTTTTTTAATGGGGGATATCAATCAGATTTTTATATTAGAATGGAGGAATCAAATTGATAGAAGAACAATATTTACCAGAACAAAAAGAAATTGTGATATCAAATAGATTTGTTGGGGAAAATGGACAACCAATATCATGGAAAATAAAAGCACTCAAAGAAAAAGAACATCAGAAGATTAAAAAAAGAGAGGGAGAGGATATAGAAAAATATTGGGGTAGATTTTGCGCAAATTGTGTTGTTTTACCGAATTTGAATGATGAGGAGCTTTTAAAAAGTTATGGTTGTCATAGTGCAGATGAAGTGTTAAAAGAAATGCTTACTATGGGAGAGTATATGATACTTTTAAAAACGGTAAGAGAACAAAATTGTTTTGAAGAAAGAAAACAAAATATCAAATATGATATAAAAAAGCCATAAAGGAGGGCATAGATGGAGTAGATTATGCTTACTATGTTCTCCGACATTTTCATATATTGCCAAGTCAGTTTTTTCATTTGGATTTGATAGAAAGGATGTTTGTTGAATGTGTTGTAGATTTGGAATTGGAGCAAAAGAGGTGATGTATGTTGTTTTCATATTATAAAAAAATACTTTTGGAAGGAGAAAAACAATATGAATTTTTTTGGAATTGGTATCAGCAAAAACAGTATAAAACAAATATATGGCAAAACAAAACACAATATGAATTTACTCAAAAACATTTTAAAAACAATATTTTTGATAATAATGTGAAAAAATTAAAACAACATGGTGATAGTGAGTACAATAAACAAAATAATAATATTCAAAATGATATAGTTAATATTTTTCAAAAAAATGATAATTTATATCATGATAATCAGAAAACAGAAAAACAATATCAACAGTATCAACAACAAACACAACAAAAGCAATATCAAAATAAACAGATTCATAATAAACAAAAACAATTACAATATCAAACAACACAACAATATGAAATACAAAAGCAATACCATATACAAAATAAAAATGAAAACCAAAAACAAAATATATGGCAAATAGAAAAACAGAATATCAATCAGCAAAATAATACATATAAACAGGAGTATTCTTTATTACAACAATATGACTCAAATAAACAACAACATATACAAAAAGAAAAACAGAAAATACATGATATAAAAAAAAGTACAACACAATATGATTTCTGGAAATATTATTATGATTTTTTACAATATGATATAGATGACAATAAACAATATCATTTTTGGAATGTAGAAAATATTTTTAAAAATCAACACATAAGAGATAGTGTAGTATCAGCTCATGGTGATAATGTACCAGTAAAACAATATACAGAAAAAACAATCAAAAAAAATAATATGCTTTTTAATCAATATCAAAAACAAAATATTTGGCAAAAAGAAAGTGATATGCAAAAAAATGAACAGTATCACACAATCAATACAGAAGTGATACAAAATATTGTTCAAAATAGTTTGGAAGAAAAACAAAAACAACAGCAAAGTCAAAATATACAATATGAACAACAAAAACAAAGTATTGATGAAGAAACATTATTTTTACATATTACAGAGAAATTACTTGAACAAAGAGAAAGAAGTCTAAAAGGAAACAGCTTTAAAATATAATTGATATTAATAGAAATGGGGGAAAATGATGCTGGAGGCGGTGAAGTTACTTGCTTATGATGTTTTACAACAGGAAAATTTGACAGATATTTGTTATGGTACTGTAACAGAAACAGAACCTTTAAAAATTGTACTGGAGCAAAAACTGGAATTAACAGAATCTTTTTTAGTGCTTTCACAAAATGTAATAAAACATACTATTAATTATAGTATGAGAAGAAAAGACAGTGATGAAAATTGGGTACAGTATGAAATGATAGTGGAAAAACAGCTCAAAAAAGGAGAAAGAGTAATACTTATAAAAATGACGGGAGGACAAAGATATGTTGTAATTGACAGAGTGGGAGAGGAGATGACAGAAAATGAAACTGATACCGGAAACACAAATGACAATGAATGATAATGTTGTGATACAAACTGTACCAACATTAACCTATCGCGTGCAGAGAGAAAAAGAAATTGTATCAGGAACACTGGAAGAACTGGAGGCAATGAAACAAGCTGTATTTAAAATATTGTTTACAGAAAGATATCAATATGAAATTTATAATTGGGAGTATGGTATGGAATTAAATGATTTATTTGGTAGGGCAAAAAGTTATGTGATACCAGAAATAAAAAAAAGAATTGAGGAGGCTTTACTCGCAGATGACAGAATAAAAGCTGTAACAGATTTTAAATTTGGAGGCGGAAAGGGCAATTTAGAGGTGAAGTTTAAAGTACATACCATATTTGGTACATTGGAAATAGAAAGGCAGGTTGATATTTGATGTATGAAAGCTATGAAGCATTGATGGAAAGAAAATTAGAACAGGTTAGCCAAAAAAGAGATAGACGACAAGGCAGTATTATATTTGATGCCATTGCACCCAATGCAGCAGAAACAGCTATATTTTATTCCGATTTGTATATGCTTGAAAATCGTACTTATGGAGATACTGCAACAGAAGAAGATTTGACTAGGAGATGTATGGAAAGAGGCGTTTTTAGAAAAGAGGCTACAAAAGCTACTTTTTTGGGTAATTTTGTAGATAAAAATTTAGAAGGTTGCGATATACCCATTGGCACACGTTTTAATTTGGAAGAATTAAATTATGTTGTAATAGAAAAAACAGATACAGAAGGACAATACATATTAGAATGTGAAACAGCAGGAGAGGCAGGTAATCAATATTTAGGCGATTTGATACCCATTACTTATTTAAAAACATTGGCAAAAGGAGAACTCATAGAATTACTTACAGAGGGAGAAGATGAGGAATCTGATGAAAGCCTTAGAAAAAGATATTATAGCAGTTTTAACACAGATGCTTTTGGAGGAAATATAGAGGACTATAAAATAAAAGTAATGGCTTTAAAAGGTGTAGGAGGCGTAAAAGTAACACCTGTTTGGAATGGTGGGGGTACAGTAAAATTGACTGTTGTAGATGGTAATTTCAATGCACCTATAGAGGGGGAAATTGTAAAAATACAACAGGCGATAGACCCTCAGCAAAGAGGATTAGGTTATGGCATTGCACCAGTAGGACATAAAGTGACAGTAGAAGCAGCAAAAGAAGTAAATTGCACCATTGAAATGACATTACTTTTAAAAGATACAGCAAACAGAGCGAAAGTTGTAGAAGATATTACAAATTCCATAGAGGATTATTTTAATAATTTAAGAAAACAATGGGCAGATATGGAGTATTTGACTGTTCGTATTAGTTATTTGGAGTCAAGAGCATTGGATGCGGAAGGTGTGATTGATGTGCAGTATACGAAAATCAATGGTAGTACTCAAAATTATATATTAGAAAATGATGAGATTCCATTTTTAGAAAGTGTGGTGACACTATGAAACAAATGTATGAAAAATATTTACCTCCTTTTGTAAGAGATACAAGAGAATTTCAAATATTATCCAATATAGAGGGCGATATATTGGAAGAAGAAAAACAGGCAAAACAAAATTTGGAGTCTGACCAGTGGATTGTTACAGCAACAGAAAGAGGATTAAACAGACGAGCAAAATTATTAAATATTGTAAGAGGACAATATGAGAGTTTAGAGGATTTTAGACAAAGAATACTTTTTTTATGGAATCATCATAGCCCATATACTTATTTTCATTTATTGGATTGGTTGGAGGGCATTTGCGAAAAAGAAAATGTGAATGTGGATATGCAGTATAATGAGTATCATTTACATATTGAAATTAGATTGATTAAAAAACAGCTACAAGAGGAAATTAGAAAAACAGTTAGAAAAATGATACCAGCAAATATATTGCTTGATGTGACATTAAGATATAATTTATATGGCGAATTGAAACCTTATACACATGGTGACATCAAACAAAAACAATTTCGCTATATTGATTTAAGAGAAGATGATGTCAGATATTGGAAAACAAAATAATATGATAATGAGTACCTTTATTCATAATACAAAATATGGATAAAGGTATTATTTATTTGTAATATATAAAAAATTTGTATTGATTTGATATTATGGAAAACAATAAAAACAAGGGGGATTTTGATAAACTGAATTTGGAGGTGATAGAAATGTCTGAAACATCTGAAACAGTATTTGGATATATTCGTGTTTCTACAAAAGAACAAAATGAAACAAGACAAATGATAGCATTAAAACAACAAGGGGTAGAAAATATATTTATTGATTGGCAGTCTGGAAAGGATTTTAACAGACCTGCTTATCATAATATGATTAAAAATTTGAAAGAAGGTGATTTAATTGTAATAAAAAGTATTGATAGATTGGGAAGAAATTATGAAGATATTATTGCACAATGGAAATTTTTAACAAAAGAAAAAAAGGTTGATATTCGTGTTTTGGATATGCCTTTACTGGATACAAGCAAAAGCAAGGATTTATTAGGAACATTGATATCTGATTTAGTATTGCAGTTGCTTTCATTTGTAGCACAAAATGAAAGAGAAAATATACGCCAAAGACAGGCAGAAGGTATTGCGGCAGCAAAAGCAAGAGGTATGAAATTTGGTAGACCAGAAAAAAAATTGCCTCAAAACTTTTTATATATGGTGCAGAAATGGCAAAATAAAGAGTTATCCGCTTTTGAGGTGAGTGCAGAATTGGGTATTAGTACAGCAACATTTTATAGAAAAGTAAAAAAAATGAAACAATGTATGGAATAAAATATTGATATGGTTTTGTAGACACTTCTATCACTTCTAAAAAATGATATTTCAAAGTTAATGTTTTTATGTTTTTTAATGAAACGTAGTTTCCGTTTAAAAATTTTGATTCGCTTTTTTAAAAGCAAGTGAGGTTTGAAGCAAAACTCCAATGTTTTAACAGAAGAATATTGTTTTATTTGTGGACGCTGTTCACACCTGTAGACTTTTTCTTTTACAAACGGAAGTTTATTGTATATTTTAGGGGGAACTTTTTTCATTTGTGAAAAGTTCCCCCACACTTTGGTGCTGTCTACGCTTCGCTCTGGTCGGCACTAAGCGAATGTCCCCCGGACGTTCAGCACCCCTCAAAAACACGCTTGAAAGCATGAAAGACATTAAGGGCTTTGCCCTTAAAATCCCACCCGTTTTTGAAAAAGTGGGGAAAAACTTTAAAAGGGAAAACTTCGTTTTCACTATTGCAAACAAAAATTTATTTACAAAAAATAAATTTTTTAAAATATTATGAATGGATTGATAAATATCAATCGTATTGCATATGTAAAACAAATCATTTATAATATGAATGGGGGAAACCAATTATGAAAATGAAAATTTTAGCAGGTACAGTTATAGCAGCTTTTACATTATCATTAGGAGTAATCAGTGTATTCGCCACAGAATCCATAATAAATACTCCTAATAACAATGTAGTATATCATTATTGTGGTGAGGGCTGTCAGTTTATTGATGAAAATGGCGATGGAATATGTGATTATTATGGTACTGGTGGTTGCTATGGCGTAAACCAAGGACACTATTATGTAGATGAAAATGGTGACGGAATATGTGATTATTATGGTACAGATGGTTGCTATGGAACACATCATGGACAGTACTATGTAGATGAAAATGGTGACGGAGTATGTGATAACTATGGTACAAGTGGCTGTTATGGTAGAAATCAAAATTATATAAATACAAACAATGTAAATAACAATTTTGTACCACGAACACATCATAATAATGGTGGCTGGGGAAGACATGGCGGCGGAGGCTGTTGTAGAAGATAAAAACGAGGGAAGTTATGAGGAGCGAAAATGAGATATATCAAGCAATAGAACAATATTCTGATATGATTCGACGACTTTGTATGATACATTTAAAAAATTATCATGATACACAAGACATATTTCAAACTGTATTTTTAAAATATGCGCTGAGTTCTGTTGTATTTGAAAATCAACAGCATGAAAAAGCGTGGTTTATTCGTGTAACAATAAATGCTTGCAAAGATTTGTTGAAAAATTTTTTTCGTACTCATGTCATTTCTATAGACGAAGTAAGTAAACAGTTATTTGAATTATCATCAGATAATATAGATATTTTGGAGGCAGTTAGGTCACTGCCTCCAAAATATAAAAATGTTGTATATCTTCATTATTATGAAGGCTATACCGCTCCTGAAATAGCAAATATACTGCATAAAAATGTAAATACGATTTATACGTATCTAACACGTTCCAAAAAAGTATTATATGAAAAATTGGGGGGTGATGGATATGAATGACAGAATAAAACAGACTTTTGATAAAATTTATGCAGAAAATGAATTAAAAACACAAACAAAAGCATTGATTGCATATCAAATAAGAAATAAGCATAAAAATCGTATGCGTAGGCATATGGTAAGTGTTATGGCTTGTTTTTTGTTTTTTATAATGGGATTTAGTGGGTATCATTTATATTTTACACAAACAGCAATGATTAGTATTGATATTAATCCCTCTATTGAATTAAATATTAACCGATTTGATAAAGTCATATCAATCAATAGTTATAATGATGATGGTGTGGAATTAGTAAATGCTTTAGATATAAAATTTATGAATTATAAAAGTGCTATTGATGAAATATTGAATACAGAAATGATTACAAAAAGTTTTGTGAATAATGAAACATTGTCAATCGTCGTTGTAGGAAAAGATGAACAGAAAAGTAAAGAAATGTATGATAATATTCAAAATAATATGTCAGAAAAACAAAATGTTTGCTGTGATATGGGGAATTTTAATGAAGTAAATGAGGCACATCAAGCAGGATTATCCGTAGGTAAATATCGTGCCTATTTGGAATTGCAAAGTGTGAATGAAAATGTTACAATAGATGATGTAAAGGAACTGACTATGAGTCAAATAAGAGATTGTATCAATCAAGAAAAATACAACAAACAAAACTCAAATTGTGAAAATGAACAACAAAATGAACAACAAAATGAGCAACAAAAACATAATGAAGAAAATGGCAATCAGCATAGACATAGACATGGTATGAATTAGTAATAAAATTAGTAATGAAATTCGTACGAATGAAAAATGTAAAATTTTTGTTATCATTGTGTTTGCAAAAAATAGAATTATTTGTCAAATTTTATTTTAATAAAATTTGTGGGTGTGAGTGAAACACAAATAAAATAATATTTTGTATATTCTTTATTTATTGGGGGAACTTTTTCATTTTTGGAAAGTTCCCCCTTAAAAATATATTCATAAGCAGTAATGCCGTGAGCGTTGCCCACACCTCCAAGCTTTTCAAGCTTTTTGAAAAAAGTGAGGCAAAAACTTTAAAAGGTTATTTATAAACAGATTCTTTTTATATGCTATTATTTTTGATTTTGAAAAAATAATGCAACAGCATGATTTGCAATTTGTGCGGTAATACCCCATATTGTATATTGCTCATACTGATAAAACAATTCTGGTATTTTTGGGCGTGCAAAAGGATAATCTTTTCCTTTATGAATACGCTCATAAGGAAAATCATCTTTTGTATAATGTGAAAAATAAAGATAATGTATTTCTGGCTGTGTTTGTTTAAAAAATGTAATGGGTACAGTAAATATTTCTGCTACTTCCTCTTTACTGAAATGAATATCATTGATATCTACATCAGAAACAAAACCTACAAAAGGTGTTATAATCACGCCAAATGTTGTTAATACAATATCTGTATTACCAAGTATTCTAATTTGTTCGGGAGATATGCCCAATTCTTCATGCGTTTCACGCAATGCTGTTTCAAGAGGCGTTTCATTATTTTCTTTTCTTCCCCCTGGGAAACTAATGTCACCTGGCTGATGTATTAAATGTTCTGCTCTTTTTGTAAAAAGCATATGAATATCATTATTGATACAAAAAAGCAATATCATAACAGAGGAATAAGAATATTTTGTAATTGGTTTAGGTGTTCTGTTTTGGAGTGTATATTGTATATTTTTTATAAAGTCAGATGTATTTTTCATAAAAGCACTTCCTTAATGTATAATTTAATCTTTGCGTAGTTTTACATATTTTGATGCACTTCTGCGACGGCTTTCTTCCATTGCAGCATAGTGTTTTTTTGTGGTATTGATATCGGCATGACCTAGAGCATCAGCGACTAAATAAATATCACCTGTTTCTTTGTATAAAGATGTGGCGTATGTACTTCTTAATTTGTGAGGAGATATTTTTTTTGAAGGAGATATGATACGAGCGTATTTTTTGACAATATTTTGAACAGCACGAATGGTAATTCTTGTGCCTCTGTTAGAAAGAAAAAGTGCTTTTTCTTGTTCTGATTTATTTTTTTGGTGTTCTCTTTGTGTGATATAATCAAGTAATGATTCTTCTACTTCATCATTAAAATAGAGCGTGGATTCATTTCCGCCTTTTCGTGTGACTTTCACACTGCTATTACGAAAATCAATGTCATCTATATCAATACCTACACATTCCGAAACACGCATACCTGTACCTAAAAGAAGTGAAATCAATGCTAAATCTCTTTTTTGAGCATGGGCAATATGTGCCTTTTGTGTGTTAGACATAGCGTCTGTATCGCAGTTTTCTACTAAATCTAATAAATTTGCCACTTCATCTGCTTCCAAACGTATAATTTGTTTATTATGTATTTTGGGGGAATCCACTATTGCGGCGGGGTTACTTTTTACTTTTTGCTTTTTATAAAAAAAGTTATACATAGAACGTATTGCCGACAATTTTCGCGCTTTTCCTTCTGCGTCATTTTGTATATCAATCATTTGTTCTGGACAAAGAGGGTCAGGCTTTTGATAATATGTTAGATATTCTAAAAAGTCCTCAATATCATCTATGGTAATATCGTTCAAACAATCTGATTTCATATCTTCAAATGCCATACCTTTTAATTTTTTGTGGTGTTGTGTAATATATGTGAAAAATATTTTTAAATCATAGGCATATACAACACGTGTTTTGATAGATGTTGTGTTAGCAATATTTCTAAAAAATTCCCCCAAAAAATAAGGCGATTCTTCCAATATTGCGCGTAGACGTATTGTATTGCTTATTTTTTGTTGCTCATGATAAGTACTCATAAAAATACTTCCTTTCTGAAATAGAATATTGTTTCACACAATTATATAGCTGTATTCACAATATATAAAGTATTTTAAATGAATTGTTATGAAAAAGTAAATAATGCGAGTACAGTATACATAAATGTATTTAAAAATGTACTTTATATTACTTCAAATAGCTATTGTTTGTCAATGTTTTGCTTTGTGTAACAATTTTATATGAACAACGTGAAATAAGTATTTTTTTATGCATATAGTCATATGAATCGTGTATTGTGAAAATTAGTTTTTCCAGCCTTTTATATCAGAACGCTGTATTGCACCAAATATTTTTTGTTGTAATTGATTGTAATTTTTGGAAAGATGATAAAGTAATTCTTTTGTTTCCTGCCTTTTTGTATTGCCGTCTGCTAAACAAGCATTTTTGACAATAGAAATATTGCTTTTTTGTATAAATGATTTAATATCTGATTCAGGTACATATATAAGGGGACGTATAGAATAAATTTGTTTTCTGTCTAAAAAACTTACAGGAGAAAAACAATGTATGCGCCCCTCGTAAAATAAAGACATAATGAATGTTTCTGTTACATCATCTTTATTATGCCCTAAAGCAACTTTATTACAATGTAATTGTTCTGCCATATCATTCAATGCACCTTTTCTCATTTTGGCACAAAGAGAACAGGGATTTTTTTCTTTTCTTTCATCAAATATAATTTGACCAATATCTGTATGTACAATAGTATAAGGAACACCAATTTCATTACAGAATGATTGTATATCATCATAATTGGCATGAGGTAGCCCAAGAGAAACCGTAATCGCTTGCAGTTCAAAATGTTTGGGATAAAAACGCTGTAAATTTTTTAGTGCTAAAAGTAAACAGATGCTGTCTTTGCCTCCAGAAACGCCTACCGCAATATTGTCACCTTCCTCAATCATTTGATAGTCTTCTACGGCACGACGTACATAACTTAATAGTTTTTGTAATTTCATATATAACCTCCCATATGGTACAATAAAAATCTTATCATTCTGGTGTATTATGATTGACATTATTATACTAAAAAAATATAGATATTACTATCCTTTTTTAGTGATAAGGGATATAATAAAACTATAAATTTTATGTTGTGTTGTGAAAAATATGTGTAATGGTATAAAAAATATAGGAAAGGGTTGATAACATGAAAAAAATAAGTATTTTTATGGTATTTGTAATATTTATATGCACAGGGTGCTTAGGGAAAAGTCAAACACAGCAGACAACACTAGAATATGAAAATCAAATTGATGCCACTACAGAAAATGAAACAGCATCAAATGTTGATTTAGAACAGCAAAAAGAGTATTTTTTAAATCAAAAAATAGCAAGTATGACATTGGAACAAAAAGTCGGACAACTTTTTTTCTGTTCTTTTAGAAAAGATGAACAAAATTTACCTGTCACTGTATGTAATGAGAGCATTGCAAATACAATAAAACAATATCATATAGGCGGTGTGGTACTTTTTGGAGAAAATATTGACACAGAACAACAAACAAAACAGTTGATTGCAGATATTAAAAAACATTCGGATATACCGCTTTTTATAGGGGTAGATGAAGAAGGTGGCAGAGTCAGCAGACTGCACGCAAGCGGTAAAATGCAAGTTGCTGATGTTCCTACAGCAAAAGAAATTGGTGACACAAATGATACAAATGTAAGTTATGAATATGCCAAAACAATAGGTAGTGAATTAAAAGAATTGGGTTTTGATGTAGATTTTGCACCTGTTGCAGATGTCAATACCAATGCTTATAATATTGTAATAGGGGATAGAGCTTTTTCAAGTGATGCAAATATTGCTGGTGATATGGTATCAGCATTTGTAAAAGGATTGCAGGAACAAAATATTAGTGCTTGCGCAAAACATTTTCCGGGACATGGAGATACCATAGAAGATAGTCACAATGGTATTGCTTTAGCAAATCGTACACTGCAACAAATGCAACAAACAGAATGGATTCCCTTTCAAAAGGCAATAGAACAAAATGTAGATTTTATTATGGCTGGACATATTACAACACCAAATGCAACAACAGATGGTTTACCTGCATCGTTATCTCACGAAATGCTTACAGAACAGCTAAGAAACAATATGCATTTTGACGGCATTATTATTACAGATGCATTAGATATGGGGGCAATTACAAAATATTATGAAAATGCTCCTTTTGATGCTGTTTGTGCTGGTGCAGATATGGTGTTGATGCCTTTTGAACTTCAAAAATCATATGAAACAATATGTCATGCTGTAAAAGAGGGTATCATTACAGAACAGGAATTGAATCAAAAAGTAAAAAGAATATTGTCTTTGAAATATGATAAAGGATATTTTTAACAAATTTGTCATATTACACGATTGCACTATTGAAAGTATATCAAGAAATTATTATAATTATATTTAAAATTTTATTTTTATTGAATAAAGGGGTTGCCTGGTCAGTAAGTCAGTAATGAGATAAAATTCCGTTTGCGATTAGGAAAACGAAGTTTTCCTGAAAAAGTTGGTGAGGTTTGGAGCAACGCTCCAATGTTTTAACGAAATATTATTAAATTAAAAATATTATATATTGTAAAGTTTTAATGAAAATGTTTGAGAGTTTTTATGGAATAGATTTTATTTGTGGACGCTGTCCACACCTGCAAGCTTTTTTGAAAAAAAGCTTGGCAAAAAACTTTACTTTTTGCGCACGGAATTGTTTCATTATTTTATTTACCATGCACAAGGCATGATTCAATATTTTTATATTTATTTATATCCATATTATGGAATTTTCATAAGCTCTTTTTTATAGAACTGGAGAGGTGATTTTGTGAGTATAGAAGAAGAATTATATAAAGAGTTAATAGACAAAATGAATACCTATCACCCAACAAAAGAATTTAATATGATTGATAGAGCATATCATTTGGCAGTGGAGGCACACAAAGAACAAAAAAGAAAATCTGGAGAACCATATATTATTCACCCTTTAAAAGTTGCTTATATTTTAGCAGAATTGGAACTAGACAAAGAAACCATTACAGCAGGTATACTGCATGATACCATTGAGGATACACAATATACTTATGAAGATATTGCCAATATATTTAGTGAGGAAGTGGCGAATCTTGTAGATGGTGTTACAAAATTAGGAAAACTTTCCTATTCCACAAAAGAAGAAATGCAGGCAGAAAATTATAGAAAAATGTTTATGGCCATGGCGAAAGATATTAGAGTTATATTGATAAAACTGGCTGACCGTCTGCATAATATGAGAACACTGAACTATATGACAGAGGCAAAACAAAGAGAAAAAGCACAGGAAACATTAGATATTTATGCACCTTTGGCTCATAGACTGGGTATTTCTAAAATTAGAACAGAAATGGAAGACCTCTGTTTTCAATATTTGAATCCAGACGCTTATTATGATTTAAAAGAAAAAATTGAAAGAAAACAAATTGAAAGAGAAAGTTTTGTTAAGTCTATTGTAAGCGATTTAAAACAAAAAATGGAGCAGTCAGGTATAAAAGGAAAAGTGGAAGGCAGAAGCAAACATTTTTTCAGTATTTATAAAAAAATGGTCAATCAAAATAAAACATTAGACCAAATTTATGACTTATTTGCAGTAAGGGCGATTGTAGATACTGTTAGAGATTGCTATGGAGTGTTAGGTGTTGTGCATACGATGTATACACCTATGCCGGGAAGATTTAAAGATTATATTGCTATGCCAAAACCGAATATGTATCAGTCATTGCATAATACATTGATTGGTCCAGAAGGTGAACCTTTTGAGGTGCAGATTAGGACATGGGATATGCATCGTACAAGTGAATATGGTATTGCGGCACACTGGAAATATAAAGAGGGTAAAGGCAATAAAAAAGGTACAAGCGAAGAAGCAAAATTGACATGGTTACGTCAAATATTGGAATGGCAACAAGATATGTCTGATAATAAAGAATATTTGGATACCATTAAACTGGATTTGAACATATTTAATGACCAGGTATATGCTTTTACACCACAAGGTAAAGTAATTAGCTTGCCAAAAGGTTCTACTACAATAGACTTTGCTTATATGATACACAGTGCAGTGGGCAATAAAATGGTAGGCGCAAGAGTAGACAACAAAATGGTTTCTATTGAGTATAAAATACAAAATGGAGATAGAATTGAGATATTAACTTCTCAAAATTCAAGAGGTCCTAGCAGAGATTGGCTGAATATTGTAAAAAGTTCTCAGGCTAGAACAAAAATCAATCAATGGTTTAAAAAAGAATTTAAAGAAGAAAATATATTAAAGGGTAGAGATTTAATTGATAAAGATATTAAAAAGAAAAATTATACGCCTTCTGAACTGCTAAAAACAGAGTGGATAAATATTGTATTAAATAAATTCGGTTTTAGAGATTGGGACGCTTTATGTGCGGCAGTAGGACATGGCGGTGTAAAAGAGGGGCAAGTTACAAACAGACTGATAGAGGAGCTTTTGAGAGAAAAGAAAAAACAAGAAGCACAAAATACATTGCTTGATGTGCTGAATAGTGATGTACCTCAAAAATTAGAAAGACATAAAAGTAAAAGCGGTGTTGTTGTAAAAGGCGTAGGAGATGTTGCAGTACGTTTTTCAAAATGTTGTAATCCTGTACCTGGTGATGAGATTGTAGGATTTGTAACAAGAGGACGTGGCGTTACAATACACAGAACAGACTGTATTAATATTATGAATTTGACAGAAGAAGACAGACACAGATTGATTGACGCAGAGTGGGACGTAGAAGGAAAAGGTATGGCAAATGTGTCCTATTTGGCATCTATGCGTATTATTGGTACAGAAAAAGTTGGTTTGATGCTGGAAGTTTCAAGAGTGTTTACAGAGGAAGATGTTTCTGTAAAATCGCTTACTATCAAAACTACAAAAGCAACAGCAATATTTGATGTTTCAATAGAAGTAAAAGGAAAAGAACAGCTTGAAAAAATTATAAAACGATTGATGAAATTAAAAGATATATTGGAAATTGAACGTATAACAAATTGATATTATAAATTAATCCCGTTTGCAATAGGGAAAACGAAGTTTTCCTAGTAAAGTTTGGGTCAAGCCTTTTTAAAGGCTTGCAGGTGTGGACAGCGTCCACGGTTTCAAAGACTGATAAATGAGTCTTTGAAAGGTATTGAGCAAAGTATGGTATAGAGTTTTCAATGCTGAATCATATTATTTTATTTGTGGGTTTCACCCACACCTACCAACTTTTCCCCTAAAAAGTTTGACAAAAAACTTTAAATTTTGCGAACGGAGTTTTAGTGGTAACTTTAAATTTTGCGAACGCAATTTAATAAAGGAGTGAAAATATGAGAGCAGTATTACAGAGAGTAGAAAAAGGAAGTGTAACAGTAGAGGGCAATGTAATTGGAGAAATTGGCAAAGGAATTATGGTTCTTTTTGGTATACTCGAAAATGATGATAACAAAGTAATTGAATATATGCTTGACAAAATAATCAATATGAGAATATTTGAAGATGAAGCAGGAAAATTAAATCTTTCTTTATTGGATATAGAAGGAGAACTTTTAATTGTACCTAATTTTACATTATATGGAGATGCAAGAAAAGGAAGACGTCCTAGCTATTCCTCTGGAGCGTCACCTGCTACAGCAAAAAGTATATTTGATAATTTAGTGACATATGCCCAAACATTACCAATTAAAAAAGTGGCAACAGGAGAATTTCAAGCAGATATGAAAGTGGAAATTATAAATGATGGTCCTGTTACAATACTTTTAGATAGTGAAAAGAATTTTTAATATTGAGGGAAAAACAATGATATATTTTATCACAAAAGGACACACATTGGAACATGATGTACAAACAATCATACAGGTGTTTTATCCTAATTTGCATTATTATGTTACAGAACAACCTAAACAACAAGGTATTACAATAGAAAGTATATTGCAGCCAGAAAAAGCAATAGCAATATATTATGAAAATGGCATACAAAAACAACAGTCTGTTATGGAGTATGAATGTGAAGAATTATCTATAAAAGAGAAAAAAAGAGTGATAAAATGTTCTATATATAAACTGCTTAAAAAAATAACAGGAATATCCCCACAATGGGGATTTGTAACAGGTGTGCGTCCTGCAAAAACAATAAATGAACTTTTTGATAAGGGTTATACAGAAAAGCAATGTATAGAATATATGACAAAGGGCTATGATGTCACAGAAAAAAAGGCAAAACTTTCATTAAAAGTGGCAAAGGCAGAAAGAGATATATTAAGCAAAAATAAACAAAATGATATCAGTTTATATGTGGGTATTCCTTTCTGTCCTACAAAATGCTTATACTGCTCTTTTACATCTTACCCCTTAGCACAATATCAAAATAGTGTATATGATTATTTAAAAGCATTAAAAAAAGAATTGTGTTTTTTGGGGGAATATGCTAAGCAATTTGATTTAAAAACAATATATGTAGGGGGTGGCACACCTACATCATTGACAGCGGAACAGTTGGAGTATCTTTTTGATAGTATTGCACAATATTTTGATTTGAAAAAGCAAGCAATAGAATTTAGTGTGGAGGCAGGCAGACCAGACACTATTACAAAACAAAAACTGCATATTATGAAACAATATGGCGTGAATAGAATTTCTATCAATCCCCAAACAATGAATCAAAAAACACTGCGTTTGATAGGAAGACAACACAGTGTAGAAGAAGTAAAACAAGTATATTGGAAGTCCAGAGAATTGGGTTTTGATAGTATCAATATGGATTTGATATTAGGATTACCAGAAGAAACATTAAAAGATGTAGAATATACTATGAATGAAATAGAAAAATTGCACCCCGATAATTTGACAATACATACATTGGCAATTAAAAGGGCGTCTCGTTTAAAACAGGAATTTGATTGCTATACACTCACAGATGCACAGGAATTGGAAAAAATGATTGATTTGTCTGGGGAGTATGCTGAAAAAATGAATATGCTTCCTTATTATATGTATAGACAAAAAAATATGCTCGGTAATTTTGAAAATGTAGGATATTGTGTTGCTGGTAAAGAGTGTATTTATAATGTGCAGATTATGGAGGAAAAACAAAATATATTAGCAGTAGGTGCTGGCGCTAGTACAAAAACAATTGATTTTAGCCAAAATAGAATAGAAAGAATATTTAATGTGAAAAGTGTGGAGGAGTATATTTCACGTATTGATGAAATGATAGAAAGAAAAAAAATAGGACTAAAATAAATCATAATAAATTGCGTTAGCAAAAGCAAAATTTTTTTTGTCAAACTTTTTTACAAAATATTTAGGAGGAATTATATTGAATATTCAATTAGTAAAAGGAACAAAAGATTTATATGGTAGTGAAGTATTACTTTGGCAACAATTAGAAAAAAATATCCGTAAGCTTTGTGCGGCATTTGGTATTGGCGAAATGAGAACACCTATGTTTGAATTTACAGAACTATTCGCAAGGGGAGTAGGCGAAACAACTGACATTGTACAAAAAGAAATGTATACATTTACAGATGATGGCAACAGAAGTTTGACATTAAGACCAGAAGGTACAGCAGGCACAGTAAGAGCATATATTGAGCATGGTATGCATAATCAACCACAACCTACAAAATTATATTATATTTCTCCAACATTCCGCTGTGAAAATACACAGGCAGGTAGACAAAGACAATTCCATCAGTTTGGTGTAGAGATGTTCGGCTCTTATAGCCCTGCACAAGATGCAGAGGCGATTTCTGTCGCAACAACATTTTTGGAACAATTAGGTGTGAAAAATGTAGAATTGCGTATAAACAGTTTAGGCTGTACAGAATGTAGAAATAGATATAATGAAAAATTGAAACAGTTTATTTCTTCTCATTTAGACAGTTTATGCGATACCTGCAAACAAAGATATTTAAAAAATCCTTTGCGTGTATTGGACTGCAAAGAACAAGGCTGTCAAAATGTGATTGCGCAAGCACCTTCTGTATTGGAATGTTTAGATGAAGAATGCACAGCACATTTTGAAAAAGTACAGGCAATATTAAAAGAAATGGGTATCGCTTTTACAATAGACTCTAAAATTGTAAGAGGTTTGGACTACTATACAAGAACAGTATTTGAATTTGTATCAGATGGTTTGACAGTATGCGGTGGCGGACGTTATGATAAATTAGTAGAAGAATGTGGAGGAAAACCAACGGGAGCAGTAGGATTTGGTATGGGTATGGAACGCTTAATTATGATACTGCAAAAGCAATATGGTGAAAGTGAATTGAAAAATGATACTGCAATATATATTGGTGCTATGGGAGAAAAAGGACTCATTCAGTCACAGGCATTGACATTGCAGTTAAGAAAACAGGGTATACACGCAGAATGTGATACTGTGGAAAGAAGTGTTAAGGCACAAATGAAATATGCAAATAAAATCAATGCGCACTATTCTGTTATAATTGGAAATACAGAAATAGAACAAAATCAAATTGAATTGAAAAATATGAAGGAAGGTACAAAAGAAAATATTGCACTTTCTGATTTGATAGATGTCATAAAACAACGTGTGTGATAGAAGTGTGTTTTTGAATTGCGAGGAGGTGAGAAAATGACTAAAAAAAAGCCTCGTATTCGATTTGCTGGTTTTGATGATGATTGGGAACAGAGGAAGTTGGGAGATGTAGGCTCTGTGTCTATGTGTCATCGTGTTTTCAAGGAACAAACTTCTGATAGTGGTGATATTCCTTTTTATAAAATTGGTACTTTTGGAGAGCAAGCTGATGCTTATATTTCTAATGAATTATTTACAGAATATAAGAAAAAATATGCTTATCCCCAAAAAGGAGATATTTTAATATCTGCCTCAGGTAGTATAGGCAGAATTGTTGAATTTACGGGTAAAAATGAGTATTTTCAGGATTCAAATATTGTGTGGTTGAGTCATGATAATAGATTAGATAATTTATTCTTGAAATGCTTTTATTCTGTTGTAAAATGGGCTGGAATTGAAGAAAGTACTATAAAAAGGCTTTATAATGATAACATATTGAATACAGTTATCAGTATGCCAATCGTCAATGAACAGAAAAAAATTGGCACATATTTTACTGAATTTGATAAACTTATCACACTTCATCAGAGAAAGTATGACAAGCTAGTGAATGTTAAAAAATCAATGCTTGAAAAAATGTTTCCGAAAAATGGTGCAAATGTCCCAGAAATTCGTTTTAAGGGGTTTTCTGGTGATTGGAAACGGCAAAAGTGGCTGGATACTGTTGATATTTCAACAGAAATGGTTGATCCAAAGACTGGTAAATATGATGAACTTCCACACGTTGCACCAGGTAATATTGAATCGTTTACAGGGCAGTTATATGATAATATTAAGCTTGTGAAAGATGAGAATTTAATTAGTGGGAAATTTCATTTTTATGATAGTGATATTATATACGGAAAAATCAATCCACAGCTTGGAAAGTATGTATTTGCGAGATTTGAGGGAATTACAAGTGCAGATGCTTATGTCTTAAATGCTAAAAATGGATTGGTTCAAGAATATTTGTATTCCATATTGCAAACAAGGAATTTCTTTAATTATTCAGTATCTGTTTCAAAGCGTTCAGGAATACCGAAAATCAATAGAGATGAATTAAGTGCTTACAGTTTTTTAGCACCAAAAAAAGAGGAACAAAAGCAAATTGGAGATATGCTTTTATCACTTGACCATCTTATTGCCCTTCAACGCCGAAAAGTGGAGAAGTTGCAAAGTATAAAAAAAGCGTGTATAGAAAAGATGTTTGTTTAAATCACCTACGGAGAACAAAAGTTGATTTCCATGTACAAATAACGACATCTATTGACAGAGTATATTTATTGATTGTATAGTGTAGAAGCATATAACAGTAATTGACAAATGATGAATTTCCCCCCTTATTACAAAAAAAGGGGGGCATTCATTTGCCTTTTATTAGGGGAGAAAGCTTATATATTATTAGGGGGACGGTATTATGAAGGCAAAAAAGGCTCTTGCAGTGCTTTTTACATTGAGTATTAGTGTAAGCAGTTTGCCTATTACAGCAAGTGCGCAGGAAATCACACAACAACAAAAAGAGGATATTCAAACAGAACAATCAGAACAGTTTACAATAGATACAGAGGCTGAAAAGCAAACACCAGAAAATACAGGGGCTGAGCAGCAAACACCAGAAAATACGGAGACTGAGCAACAAACACCAGAGAATACAGAAATTGAACAACAAACACCAGAGAATACAGCAAATGAGCAACAAACAAAAGTAAAAACAATTACAATACAATTTGATAGCAATGGTGCAGAAGGAACACCACCAGAAAATATTACTATAGCAACAGGTGAAGAATTTGAACCAGAATATCATACTATGACAAAAGAAAATCACTTTTTTGCAGGTTGGTCACTACAGCAGAATAGTGCAGATATATTGTTTACTGTAAATGAAAAAATAATAGTGCAGAAATTTCCTGATGATGTGACTGAAAATGTCACATTATATGCTGTTTGGCAAGAAGTGAAACCATGTCAAATATTGTATGATTTGGGTAATGGTGAATTGATAAGAGAACACACACAAACAGGAACACTCCCCCAAAATATACCTTATGAAAATCAAAATGGAAATCAAATTATTCAGTGGAAAAATGCACAGGACGATGTTGTTGATGTTTCATCACAAATCATAACGGATAATACAATATATTATGCTGTTTATGAACAACAAATTTCTTTGCTTGAAACAGTAAAACATATTAAATATATGGATGGGGATAATGGTAATTTTTATCCTGATAAAGCATTGACAAGAGCAGAGGCATGTCAAATATTATATACATTGCTGAAACAAAAACAAATTCCTCAAAAAACATTTACTGATGTTTCTGAAAATGATTGGTATGCAAATGCTGTATGTACATTGGCTACAATGGGACTGGTAGAAGGATATGGAGAAGATTTTCAGCCCCAAAAAGAAATGACAAGAGCAGAGTTTTTAGCAATATTAAATAGAATATACCCATACGATGGTACAATACAAACATTTGCTGATGTGCCAGGAGAACACTGGGCAGCACAAGCAATATCAAATGCAGTAGAAAAAGGTTGGATTTATGGTGAGGGTAATATTTATCCTGACAATACTATAAAAAGACAGGAAGTAGCAGTCATATTAAACAAAGTATTGAACAGAAAAGCAGATAAAAATATCATAGCAGAAAATACTGTCAGAGAATTTTTTGATGTATCCCCTACACACTGGGCTTATTATGATATATTAGAGGCATCTGTTGCACATGAATATCAATATACAGAACAATATGAAATATGGACATCTTTCCAAAAAGAAACACTCAATATAGCCAGAGGACTTTATAGTAAAAATGGTACGCTTTATTATGTGGAACAAAATGGAAGTTTAGCAAGAAACAAAACAGTTGACGGTTTTACATTTGGTGCAGACGGAAAATATACAACAAATTCTGAAATATTGGATAATAAACTTTCTGAAATTATACAAAATCATACAAATAGCAATATGACACAAGAACAAAAATTAAAAGTAGTTCATGATTATGTAAGAGATAATTATAACTATTTGAAACGCCCTTTTGTACAGAAAGGACAAACAGATTGGGAAAAACAATATGCATTAGATATGTTGGATATGCAAAAGGGAAATTGTTATAGCTTTGCAGCATTATATTATTATTTAGCAAAACAAATAGGATATGATGCTCATGCAGTGATAGGAACAGTAGGACATGAACATTCTCCTCATGGTTGGGTAGAAATTGCTATGGACGGTACAACATATATTTTTGATGCAGAAATGGAAATGGCTTATAGAAAACGTGGTATTTATCATGATATATTTAAAAAGACATATGATAATGCACCATTTTTATATATTAAGTGGTAAAAAGGAAGATGAAGCATGGTATTTAGTTCAGCCATTTTTTTATATTGGTTTTTGCCTTTTACATTTTTGATTTATCATGTTATATCAAATAATAAATGTAAAAATGTGATATTAACATTGGCGAGTTTGGTATTTTATGCTTTTGGACAAATACAATATTTGCCTTTGCTTTTGTTTTCTGTTTTTTGCAATTATTTATTTGGTATATTGCTTTCGGAAAATACGACTTGTAATAAAAAAAGAAAATGTATCATAGCAATAGCGTTGTTTGTGAATATCGCTTTGCTTTGTGTGTTTAAATATACTGACTTTTTTATAGTATCTCTGAATAGTATATTGCATACAAATATTCCAATTACGGGTATCACATTGCCTATTGGTATTTCTTTTTTTACATTTCAGGGTATTTCCTATGTTGTTGATGTGTATAGAAATCAAAAAGAAGGTACAAAAGATTTTTTGAAAGTGCTTTTGTATATTTCTTTTTTTCCTCAGCTCATCGCTGGACCTATTATAAAATATCATGATATTTCTATGCAGATTGATAACCGCGTTTGTACACTAAAACAAACTGCAGAAGGTTTTAGACGTTTTGTTATGGGATTGTCTAAAAAACTTTTGCTTTCTAATACTATGGGATTGCTAGCAGATAGCGTTTTTTCACTCAGTGCAGAGCAGTTGGATATCCGTATAGCATGGCTGGGAGCAGTTTGTTATGTGTTTCAAATTTATTTTGATTTTAGCGGTTATAGTGATATGGCAATCGGATTAGGTAATGTGTTTGGTTTCCATTTTAAAGAAAATTTCAATTATCCTTATACAGCAGACAGTATAAAAGAATTTTGGAGAAGATGGCACATTTCGCTTTCTTCTTGGTTTCGGGATTATTTGTATATTACTTTAGGGGGTAACCGCTTTGGAAAATACAGAACAATGCTCAATAAATTGATAGTGTTTTTTGCCACGGGATTTTGGCATGGTGCAAATGTAACATTTATACTTTGGGGATTGTTTCATGGACTTTTTTCAGTGCTGGAACAATGTCATATTATACCCATACAACATATGCATAAAAAATGGACAGGGCATATTTATACTATGATTGTTGTAATAGTGGGTTTTGTGCTTTTTAGAAGTGAAAGCGTGTCACAAGCATTTATGATAATTACTAAAGTGTTTACAATATCCCCTGTTACAATGGAAAATACATATTTTTTAGTGCAATTATTGACACCATATACCATATTTATATTTTTTGCTTGTATACTGTTTTCTATTGATATATTGCCTAGATTACAGCAAAGAGGTATTGTGCAAAAAAGTATTGCAGAATGTAGCAGCTATGTCATTGCTATGATACTTTTTATTTTTAGCATAATTGATTTGTCTGCATCTACATTTAATCCTTTTATTTATTTTCAATTTTAGGTGTTGTTATTATGAATAAGAATCATTTGTATTTATTTTTTATATTGTTTTTTATAACAGTTTGTTTCTCTTTTTCATTGGGAATATTTTTTACAGAACAGCCCAAACCAAGAGCAAATGAAATATTGACGCCAAAACCTGCTATGATACTTCCAGACGGAAGTGTGAACAAAGAGTATTTGAAAAATGTGACTGATTATACTGCTGACCATTTTGCTTTTAGAACAGATTTGATTACAATACATAATGCAATATTGTCAAAAGTGTTTCATACTTCTGCATCAGATGATGTGATACTGGGTAAACAAAATTGGCTTTTTTATAAACAAACAGAAAATGATTATATAGGCAAAAATATATTGTGCGATAATGATATAGAAAGTATTGCACATACATTATATATGATACAGCAATATGTAGAAAATCAAAATGCAAAATTTTTATTTGTGATAGCACCAAATAAAAATAGTTTGTATGGTGAGTATATGCCTGATAGTATGTATACCATTCGCAATGAAAGTAATGCGCAACATTTAATGAATGCATTGCAAAAACAAAATGTAAATTATATTGATTTGTTTAGAGTGTTTCGTCAAAAAAATGAAGTGCTGTATTATCAATTAGATTCCCATTGGAATAATAAAGGGGCATCATTGGCTTATCATAGTATTATGAATGCTTTAGGTATTTATCATACAAATTGGTATGATATGGATTATACCATACAAAAAAATCATAAAGGCGATTTGTATGAAATGTTGTATCCAAAAGGGAAACAGTTGGAAAATGATATTGTGTTTGAAAAGCAATTTGATTTTCAGCCAGATAATGAAATACACGCTCCTGATGATATACAGATTGATACATCAAATAATCAAAAACAACATTCTTTGCTTCTATTTCGAGATTCTTTCGGTAATAATTTGTATCCTTTTTTTGCCGATGGTTTTGGGCATAGTAGATTTTCAAGAAAAATGCCTTATACAATCACAATGATGCATGAAGTATCTGCTGATGTGGTGGTATTGGAAATTGTAGAAAGAAATATTTCTAATTTGGCACAATATGCACCTGTATTGCAGTCGCCTTTGGTGGAATTGCATACTACAAATGCTGTACCAATACATTGTGATGTTGATGTGGAAATTACAGAAAGCGATTTAGAAGGATATTGCTGTGTGCAAGGTAGTGTGGAAGAATATGGTAATGTTTATATACAATGGCAAAATGAATGCTATGAGGCTTTTCCAGTGGGAAAAGCACAAAAACAGGCATTTACGGCATATGTTCCAGAAGGAACAGAATATGATTTTAAAGCGATATTTGTAGAAAAAAATGGTGTTTTATATCAATGTTTAATAGAGTAAATTTAACTAATTTCAGCAAGAATTCCCCCACTTCTTAGGTGGGGGATGAATTGTGTTCTCATTATTGACAAACGAAAAATAATATAGTATAATCAGTCGAATAATAAAA
>OFHA01000415.1_pt1 | contig 37599 bp, 56 predicted proteins | sample 1521891 | NCBI WGS metagenome assembly OFHA01 (sample SAMEA3504089, study PRJEB24116) | mouse gut metagenome | biome: mouse gut; feature: mouse-associated habitat; material: faeces | place: Denmark | collected 2011
ATACCAATTCCCAAGTGCTTGGTAGATTGCCTGCGGGAAGTCAAAGAAACCTCTGTTTCGGAATATGTGATTTCCGACAGCAACGGGGAGCCGTTATCCGCCTCACAATTTCAAAGGGTATGGCAGTATGTGGTGGTCCGCTCTACTCAGGCGCGTAACTATTATAAATATGTAAATGGGCAGAGCATCAAGTACACCGTCACACCGTCACTGGGGATGACGCAGAAAAATAATCCCAAGATTCAGTATACACTGGATTTCCATGTGACACCACATTTGCTGCGCCACACCTATATCACCAACCTGCTGTATTCCGGGGTGGACCCTAAGACTGTCCAGTACCTTGCAGGGCATGAAAACAGCAAAACAACTATGGACATCTACGCAAAGGTGAAGTATAATAAGCCAGAGGAGTTGTTTGGCGTGGTAAATGGCGCTTTCCATCAGGCCACCGATGACTAAGAAATTGCTATTTTTCGTGGTTCCCACATAGGATAACTGAACAATGAAAAGCCGGGAAAGCCCGTAAAATCAAGGAAAAACGGCAATCAAAGAATTTCAGTACGGCTTGAAGGCAGCGAGACGTGCACCGCAGTTCTCCAAGAGATAGTTTCGGTTCAGCAAGAAATAGGCAAACGAAATATCAAATATGGATTTCAAGAATATTTACTCCGCAGGTTTTCCTGCGGAGTTTTCCGGTCTATTAACATTTCCGGTTGTTTTTGAGGGAAAGGAATAGGAAAAATAGATATTGACAAAACATGTGGGTGTATAATGATATATGACTGGATTTTTAATAAGCCTGTTTAGAAAGTTGAGACATTTGACTTCAGAGTTCATATAAGTAAATATGTACGGTATGAGCCTTGAAACAAAAATGAGAGCCAGCATCGAGTATGTCGTGAATTTTTCTTATCTTTGAAAAATCTAAGGCGGGTTCCGCGGCAAATGAGATCGTGGTATGATAGGCTCACGAATGGATGACACTGACACACGATACATACTGAGAGACAGATGGCGCAGAAAAGTTGTTAAATGCAATACACAACCCTAAAAATTGGTTTTATTTGTAAAAAATATAATGCAAAAAGCAGAAAACCTTAACAGAACTCTTGAAGATTCGGGGAAGTATGTTATAATAAGATGACTATAAAAAAATAATGGAGGAGAGATTCTATGAACTTCAAAAGTGTACGTATGCTGGCAGCAGGCGTTCTTTCTGCGGCTGTGCTGGTGCTGACAGGCGTTGCAAGAGGCGGCGCGGACACGGTACAGGCTGCGGGGCCGGCGATGAATGTGACGGCGGCGATCAGCGGCGCAAATGTAAACGTAACAGCAAGCGCGACAAGCGCACCTGCAAGCGATGACGGTATGCTCTATCTGTTTGCGGAGCCGGTTTATTCGGATACCGTTACAACAAATGCACTCGCAAGTGCGCCTGCGGGAGCAAATGCGGCTTTTACAACACCGCTGAATGCAAACAGTGCGGATTCCAGACTGTATTCCAAATTTATTGTGGCAGCAATGCGGGGCGGACAGTATGTACCGCTGAATACCGGCGCATACATTGTAAACCCGGAGGCTATTGCCAATAAGACATTTGCAAGAAAAACAACGGGTAAAAAGGGATTGATCGTTGATCCGTCCAAGTTGAATAACGGCGAGATCAAAGACCTCGGCGTAAAGCAGACCGTGTATAATCTGCCTCTGAGCAAATTTATCGGTCCCACGGAAAATTCTTCTTACCCTACGGTAAATTACACCTACAACGGAAAAAATTATCAGTTCAATGGCCTTGCGGTGGCGGAGTACGATAATATTTTCAGTACTCTGACAAGGTACGGCGTCCAGATTACGGCGCAGGTTTTAAATCCCAATGACGGAAGAGCGCCTCAGTTGATTCATCCTCTTGCAAAAGATGGATTCTCCTGCCAGTTCTATACCTTTAACACGGCAGATCAGAGCGGCGTAGAATATATGGAAGCGACAATGGCTTTCCTGGCTGAGCGTTATTCTGATGATAAGCACGGCAGGGTAGACAACTGGGTAATCGGCAACGAAGTAAACAAGAGAATGGAATGGAACTATGTGGGTATCTCTGATCTGAACACTTATGTGAATGAGTACGCAGAAGGATTCCGTATCTGTTATAATGCGATCAAGAGCAGAAATGCCAACGCGAAAGTTTATATCTGTATGGATCAGCAGTGGGATCGCAACAGACCGGAAGCAGGAAAATATGACAGTAAAGATTTCATTGATACTTTTAACGCGATCATTGCGACAGGCGGTAATATCGACTGGGGGCTTGTAAGCCATCCTTATCCTGTACCTCTTACATGGGCAGCTTACTGGACAGGCGGTGCATATTATAAGAATCTTGTAAAACATAATGTGGCGACTGCTTATATGACAATGGAAAATATCGAGGTAATGACTGACTATATGTGCAGCCCGCAGCTTCTTGCACCGAACGGAGAAGTTCGTTCCATCCTTCTGATAGAAGTTGGCTATACAACAACCCAGGGAGATGATTACGCATGTGCGGCTATGGTACTGGGATATCAGCAGGCAGCAAACAATCAGCATATTGATGGTATGATCATGTCCGGACAGACCGACCATCCTGTGGAACTGGCACAGGGGCTTGCATTTGGGCTGAGCAATGTGGACGGCAGCCATAAGGGTACTTATGAGTGCTTCAAACAGCTTGACGGACCGAATGCACAGGCATACATCCAGAATGCGCTGGCACTTCGCGGTGTATCTGATCTGGGGCAGGTTGTATATCCGAGATGATCAGCTTGATGAAAAGTATATATGATACATTGGAGAAACATATGAAATGTAAAACGGCGGTGCTGCTTGGGGCAATATTGATTGGACTATGGTGTTTCCCGGGGAGCGGAAAACAGGTGTATGCGGAAGAAACTCTGCCGGGCGGGGCAGCAGGTATGACAGAAAGTAATACGGTAAATATGTCTGCATTTCCGGCATATCTGACGATAAAAGAAGATACACAGGTATATGCTGTGCCCGGTGCGGTCAGTACTGTTCTCGGCGTATTACACGCCGGGCAGCCCGCCATTGCCGTTGACAGGACGGAAAACGGATGGCTGTATATTTATTATATCGGCATGCCGGCCTATATTCCTGAAAGTACGGTGGAAGAGTATAAAATTCCGGAGCAGGTTCCCTGGCAGAATATGGAACTTCAGGAAAACATGAAGATCAATGTACTGGGAGACAGCTTTACTTACGGAGATAAACTGAGCGACACAACCTGGGCTTTTCCCAATGTAATCAGCGCGAAATGCGGCGCAGCGGTTTTAAATAAGTATGGTTTAAACGGTTCCTGCGTGGCGGGGATGAATCCCGGAAAACTGCTTGACCGTTATCCGGGAATGGAGCGGGATGCTGATCTTATCCTGGTATTGGGCGGAACCAATGACTATGGCGGCGCAGCCAGGGAGGGTACGGAGCTTGGCCTTCCGGGCGATCTGACAGGCGGTACGTTCTATGGCGGGCTGAACCTGATGATGTGCGGCTTAAAGCAGATGTATCCGGACAAAGAGATCGTGTTTATGACGCCCACCAGGCGTTGGGGTTATACACGGAAGAATAAAAACGGTTATACTTTGGGACAGTATGCGGAGGCGATCCGGGAGAGAGCGGCTTTCTGGGGCATTCGTGTGATCGATCTGTACAATGAACCGGGGTTGGATTTTGCCGGCGCACAGGCAGGCTATCTGGTAGATGGACTGCATCCGAACAGGACAGGGCATGCATTGCTTGGTGATTGTGTGTACCGCAGATTATTTGAAAATATGTAAATCAATACGGAAAGGGCATGATGCAACGAAAATGTTGTCATACATGCCCTTTTCATTATTGTTATTGCGGCTGACCAAGTATATCGTCCAATGTTTCCATCAATTTATCGATTTCAATTGGCTTTGTGATATGCCCGTTCATTCCGTTTTTCAGTGCTTCCTTTTTATCTTCCTCAAAGGCATTGGCAGTCATAGCAAGGATAGGAATGGAGGAAAGAGCGGAGTCTTCCAGCTTTCGAATGGCACGGGCCGCGGCATATCCGTCCATAAGAGGCATCTGGATATCCATCAGGATTACCTGATAATAGGCAGGACCGGCATTTTTTAACATATCAAGTACAACTTCGCCATTTCCGGCAACTTCCACGGTGAATCCGGCTTCTTCCAGGATTGCCACCGCAATTTCCTGATTCAGCTCATTGTCTTCGGCCAGCAGAATGCGCCCATTCCGAAGGGGCTGCTTACTTTTATCTTCATTTTTTTGTATTTTTTCGGCATTGACAATGGAATGAAGGCATCTGTGCAGTTCCGAGAAGAATAAGGGCTTACTGCAAAATGCGGTTACGCCGGCGGCTCTGGCCTCATCTTCAATATCGCTCCAGTCATAGGCAGAGAGAATGATAATGGGTACATTTTCCCCTGTCTCCGACCGAATCCTGCGCGCCACTTCAACACCATTCATATCCGGCAAAAGCCAGTCAATCACATAGACAAAAAAGTGGTCGTTTCTCATAACTGCCTGGCGGGTACGCAGAACCGCTTCTTTTCCCGAAAGTGTCCATTCCGCCCGCAGTCCGATCTGCTGGAGCATGGCGGTTACACTGTCACAGGTGTTGAAATCATCATCTACAACAAGTGCCCGGAAACCTTTCAGTTCCGGGATATCCGGAGATTTCTTTTCGCCTTCATGCAGGCGGAGAGCGAGAGATACTACAAACTCCGTGCCAATACCCTGTTTGCTTTTTACGGTGATGGAACCATTCATCATATCAACGATATTTTTAGTGATTGCCATGCCGAGTCCGGTGCCCTGGATACCGCTGATAGTAGAGTTGCGCTCCCGCTCAAAAGGTTCAAAGATGCGGGCTACAAATTCTTCGCTCATCCCTATGCCACTGTCTTTGATATGAAATTCATAATTAGCATAGCCTGGCAGCGTTTCCGATTTTTCAATGACTTTGAGGCTGACCATTCCGCCTGCACTGGTATATTTTACTGCATTTCCGAGCAGGTTCAGAAGCACCTGATTGAGTCTGAGCCTGTCACAGCAAACTTCTTCATGTCGGATATCTACGGCATCCATGTAAAGGTCAAGCTGTTTGGCATGAATATCCGCCTGAGTGATATTACGCAGTTCGTGAAGGATGTCAGGGAGAGAGCAGGGTTCTTCCTCTAAGTGAATCTTTCCGCTTTCTATGTGGCTCATATCCAGTATATCGTTGATAAGACTCAGCAGATGATTGCCGGAGGTCATAATCTTTTTCAGATATTCTTCCACCTGGTTCTGGTTTTCAAGGTGCGTGATTGCCAGTGTTGTAAAGCCTATGATCGCATTCATAGGAGTCCTGATATCATGGGACATATTGGAGAGGAAAGTGCTCTTTGCCTTGCTGGCACGATTTGCCTGAGCCAGTGCATCTTCCAGCAGAGCCTTTTTCTCACGGTCACTCCGGGTTTCTTCATCTACACTGCGGAAGCCAAGGACAATACCACGGCTTTTATTCCAATCTCCGGCACGGACCGCCTTCATCTGAAAATAGCGCAGTTCGCCGCAGCAGGTGGTGCGGAAATTGACAAAGGAGATCGACCTGGCAGAGAGTACTTTATAGAGCTGTTCCCGTGAAACGGCATGTCGCAGGAGCTCTTTATCTTCATCGTAAACGCCGGTTTCTATGTATCGCTCCATACATTCATCCAGAGACAACTTTCCGGTAAAAATGGGTTCCAGTATATTGCTGCCGCATTCACCGATCCGAAGTGCCGTGCCGGTTCCCGTATCCAGATCAAAAGAGCAGACGAGATTGTATTCAACGCTGAGTGCGTAGATTAATTCCATCTGACGTTTTTCTGCTTCCTGGCGCGTCTTTTCTTCCTGGATTTTCTGGGCGGTGCAGTCCAGAAGGTATCGTTGATAAAACAGTTCTCCGTTTTCCGACATAAGCTTTACATTGCCCATGACATGGAGAATTTTACCGTCAGGATGTTGGATGCGGTATTCCAGGCTCACACTGTCTCCGGGTTTTTTCAGGGATGTGATCTTTTCCTGCAGTTTTATTTTGTCCGCCTTAAATACACATGGAGCGATAAGATCGAATCCATCCCGTATCAGATCTTCTTCGGACTGATAGCCCAGAATTTCGAGAGCCGCCGGATTAATACTGATAATGCGGGAACCGTCCAGTGAATGGCGCATTACACCGCAGTCCATGGTAGTAAAGAGTGTTTCCAGCGTCTGGTTTTTCCGTATAAGTTCCTGGGCATATGCCCGTTCTTTTGTGACATCGATGGCTACGCCTACGGTGCCCATCACGCCGCCTTCGAGGTCATAGAGCGGAGATTTATAGGTGGAGAGGGTTCTTAAGCCTTCCCCGGTCTGAATGGTTTCCTCGGAAACGCAGGTTTTCCGTGTCTCCATTACAATGCGCTCGGATTCAATGCAGGCGGGATCGTCCTGGTCCACATCCCAGATATAGGCGTGCCCTCTGCCCTGTACCTGGGCTTTGGTCTTTCCTACCGTGGTACAGAAACTGTCATTTACTTTTTCATGGATACCGTTTTTATCTTTGAACCAGATCAGGCTTGGAGAGTTATTGATCACACTCTCCAGGTAATGGCTCGTTTGCCAGTATTCTTTGTGTATTTTATTGTTCTGCTGCCAGCGCAGAAAACGAAAGCGCAGCTCTGCCGCGGACAAGGGGAGCGTCCAGATATCAGTAATTTCTCCTGGAATAACCGAAAGGCTCTCGATCTGCTCTTTATCTGCAAGCAAAATCAGTTCCGCTTCTGCCTTTTTCCATGAAATCAGTGTTCTTACCGTTTCTATGGCATTTTTGTTCCGGAGATCTGCCAGTATGACATCTGCTTTTGCGCCCAGAGATTTTTCGGGTTCGCTGCTCTCCCAAAACTCATGGGTAAATGCTTCAAGAGGAGGCATTTCTTTTAGTGGCGCAAACAATTCGGGCTGTGCGCCGGTAAAATAAAATCGTACATGACAATGATACATAATTCTCTCCTTGGAAAACGGATTTAAGCATGTTGTGACAATACGCTGAAACCCGTTTATAAGCAAATAGCCGAATGTATATATTTTATCAGCCGCGTAATCCCGTGTCAAGATTCAGGGGTATTTCAGGCAAGAATATAAAATCCTCGTTTTTTCGACACAATTTCGCAAAAACTCTCATAAATTAAAGTACCCTAATGAAAGGAAAGGAGATTTTTCATGGCTACTTTTACGAATCAGGCAGTACTGTCCTATAATGGCGTTACTACCAGCTCTAATGTGGCGACCGGTGAGATTGTGGAGGTCTTATCGGCTTCCAAAGATGTGCTCTCGCCGGAGTATGCGGCGGGCGATACGGTGACTTATGTGATCAACATTATCAATTCCGGCAGCACGCCGTTTACGGCGCTCACTGTGACGGATAATCTGGGGGCTTATACCCATCAGTTCGCAGACGGATCGGAGAGAATGCTTTATCCTCTGACCTATGTGGATGGTTCCGTTCGTTACTATCAAAACGGTGCGGAGCAGGCGGTGCCCGGGGTAACCCAGACGGCGGGGCTTACTGTCAGCGGTATCGGCGTTCCGGCAGGAGGTAATACGACTTTGATCTATCAGGCAAAGACGAATAATTTTGCCGATCCTCAGGTAGGAGGGACGATCACAAACACAGCGGTTATATCCGGAGCGGAGGTTGCGGCACCAATTACCGTGAGAGAAACCATAACGGCGAGGAGTGAACCCTATCTGACTATTTTAAAGAGCGTGGCACCGAGGCAGGTGGCGGAGAACGGACAGATCACATACACCTTTGATATCCAGAATCTGAGCAATACCGCGGCGACGGCAGATGACAATGTGCAGATCACCGATACGTTCCAACCGGTTCTGTCCAATATCACAGTGACTTATAACGGGGCGATACTGCCGGCAGCAAGCTACACTTATAATGAAACAACCGGTGAATTTGCGACAACGGCGGGCGCTCTTACGGTACCGGCAGCAGTGTTTACGCAGAATGATACGACCGGTGCATGGAGCAACGTACCGGGAAGTGCGGTGCTGACTGTCACAGGAACAATATAATTTTTATATTGAATAATTGCGGTGCCTCCTTTGCCGTACCACTGGACAAAAAAGGGAACTGGATTTATAATATTTTCAGACAGGCTGATGTATTTGTCTTAACGGATAAAGGAGGCGTTTGTAATGGCGGATGTAGTTATCATGACGGATTCCAATTCGGGAATGACGCAGGAAGAAGGAGAAAAGTACGGTGTGGAAATCCTGCCCATGTCTTTTATTATAAACGGAAAGATATATTATGAAGGCATGGATATAGGCCACGAAGAATTTATGAGAAAACTGGAGGAAGATGCCCAGGTTTCTACTTCCCAGCCGGCACCGGGGGAGGTGTTAGAGCGATGGGATAAACTGCTTAAGCGCCACGATGAGGTAGTCTACATTCCGATGTCCGGTGCCCTCAGCAAATCCTGTGAGACGGCGCAGATGCTGGCGCAGGACTATGGCGGCAGAGTGCAGGTGGTGGACAGCAGGCGGGTATCGGTTCCTCAGAAGATGATGGTGATGGACGGAATCGCCCTTGCAAAAGAAGGAAAAAGTGCGGTTGAGATAAAAACTCTTCTCGATGACAGTGCCATGGATTGTGCCATCTATATCGCGGTTGATACGCTGAAATATTTAAAGCGGGGCGGACGGATTTCTCCTACTGCGGCGGCCGTGGGGGCGATGCTGAATATCAAACCTATTTTACTGATGAAAGGACAGAAGCTGGATGCCTATGAGAAAGCGCGGGGTATGAAGAGTGCAAGGCGCATTATGCTAAAGGCAGTCAGGGGAGAACTGGAAGGGCAGTTTAAGGAATATGCGGACAGAGGAGAAGTATGTCTTCAGATGGCGCATACCTGTGTGGATCAGGAACTGATCATGGACTGGGAGAGTAAGATACGGGAAGAATTTCCGGAACTGGAACTGGAGGCGGCGCCCTTGCCGCTTTGTACCGCCTGCCATATCGGGGCAAACGGCCTTGGCATTGGTATTACGAGAAGGATTCGGAGTTGATGCGGAACAGGATTGCGGGATAATTGATTTTTGATGGAAATATTGTCATGGAAAACAAAAAAGATACCGGAAAGCTTATAACCAGGCTTTTTGGTATCTTTTTTCATATCGGAGTGACAAGATTCGAACTTGAGAAGTGTAAGAACGAAAATACCCATAAAAGCGTGATTTTTTCAACAAAATCAAGGCTTTGCGGGTATTTTTCATCTATTCTTAACAAGTGTTATTTTTGGTGTAAAACTGATATTTTTACAATTTTTTGTCATGAAATTTGTCATGAGAATTACTATGAAAAAAGCGCATTCCTCAGCTTTTCAGAAGCCTCTCTTTTCGCCTTTTCTTCTTTATCCATCATAGAATGGCGGTATACAGATTTCATGACATGATCGGTTTCCCATCCCCCCATTTTGAGGATGTCCGCTTCCGGTACACCGAGGGCAGACATCTGGCTTGCAAAATAATGTCTCAATTTATGCAACGAAAATGTTTCTATTCCAAGCTTCTTTTCGATTCTTTCCAGATAATGTGTTATAGATCCGGGATACCCTTTATATACATATCCCTGGGCCTTTATCTTTTCCGCAAGTTCTGCTGCTATGATGATATCTCTTGTACTCTCTGTAGTCTTTGTGCTTTTTAATACCCATTCCTTTTTTTCGTTCTGGACCAGCGCTTTGTTTATGTGTACTATATCACCATCTATATCGTCAATCGTTAGAGCGCAAATTTCTGACCGGCGCATCCCATAACAGGCTAAAGTTATTGGCACTTCAAAAGCACTTCCCTTTGCCGCTTCCAATATTTTTTTTACGTCATCCTGTGATGGTGTGTAAGGATCAGATTTAACCTTCTGTGGAAGAGTAGTAGAAATTCTAAGTGAAGGATAAAAAGTCCCCATCACAGCAGTTATCAGTCCATGATAATCACGTACAGTCTTTGGTGATCTGCCGCAGGATAATTCATTTACAAGCTTATTGATCTCTACTTGAGATATATCTGATATCGGAAGCCTACAGAACCAATCGGGTAATCTGTTTATTTTTTCTGAATATTCTTTTAGTGTTTTCGGGGAAAGTACATTTCTTTTCATATCGACATAGCTTTTAGCGGCTTTTCGAAAATCCATGTTTACTTTTGCTGTTTTTATTTTTTCCAGTTCTTTAGCCATAGCCATTACGGCTTCTTTTTGCGTTGGCTTTCCATCGAATGTAACAGTATAGGTTTGTCCCTTGTACATTTTCCGGATTCTGTAAGAGCCGGACGGTAGTTTTTCAATCTTCATAGCATCATCCTCCTGTAATCTGGCAGCAGGGCATAAAGATGCCCGGCACTTGCGTTTTTGCCGGGAGAATGATATAATTCACTTGCTGAAGGTGGATTATATCGGTACCCCCGGTATAGTTCCGATCCGCTCCGGTGTTACCAGCACTAGGGCGGATTTTGTTATTTGATATAAAAGAATTTTTATTTTGCACACCTCTTACAGGGAACATAATTTTTTAGTTTGATATCATCAAGTGGTATTTTTTCAACATTTTTTATTCCGCTACAATGAGGGTTTAAATGATATTTATTACTTTTTTCGGATATGTAGACAATACAAGTAGGTATAATATCCACATTCATTATTTGCCCCAGATAAGTTGCGTCTTGAGGAAAGCTATGGCAGTGACGATTTATTTCAGCTTGTAGTGAAGATTCTAGATGATCGAGTGGGCTTTTGTAGCTGAATAAATTAAGTAAAAACAATAATGTGCTAAAACCATTAAGGTTGTAGTCGTCAGCATTCCCAAAGATTTCATTAAGGCGTAGACGTCGATTACTGTTATAGTTGTATATACGACCTCCATGAGCAGCAATATTTCTGTAATCCAGACAGATATACAGAGTATCCATCATTAACTTAATGAGTGCTTCTGGTGGAAGAGATAATTTATTTCGAGAATACAAACGATTTGCTATCTGATATTTTTCAGAAGGTTTAAACAAATCGATAAAATTGGTAATAGTGCTAAAGTAGACACTTTTAAATAATATCCATGGTGGTACTATGCCATAAGATTGCATATAATGAAGAATGGGCTCTTTATCGGTATTGAGAGTATTCTTTAAAGTGTCGAGAATGCCAGGGAGAGAAAAACGATGTTTTTTCTTAGTTTTATTTTGATAATTCCGATAATTTAAATAATTATCTTGATGTGTACCAAAAGATTTGGCAACAATATCTGCGGCAACTTCTTTAATATGTTCTTCTAAATCCAACATAGAAGCCATTACAGCATTACGCAAATTTTTATCCAATATATAAAGGGAACGGATTTGTTCAAAAGTGACTCCTGAACGATATGTTTTCTTGCCATTAGAATTAATGATATAAGGATCACGATAACCTTTTATAAGATTCGTGTATCCGAATGCCATTAAATTCGTTTTTGCTGCTTCTTCATTTAAAATAATAAGTTTTTGTGATTTTAATTTTTCAATTTGCTGTTCAACAGTAGTATATTCTAAATTACTCATGTATTTTTCTCCTAGGTGCAAAAAGAGCCCTGAGATACAATCCCAAGACCCTTTGCGACCGCCCTGCAGTCATTCGCTAATTAGCTACAATTATAGCATATTCAAAAGTCTTGTCAAGTATTCAAATGTATTAGAACTTATACAATTTTAGGATTTTTTTTATTTAGTTGCGACGTCGCAACAGTTATAATTTTCCAACAACCCTGCCCATACACAGAGAGTCCTCTGTAAGTGGGACATCACCATATCCCTTATTCAGCGATATAAGCTTATCTTTCCCAAGTTTTTTTACATATGCTTGTCCATTGACGTTAAAGATACCAATCTCACCGATCTGAACCTCACAGGTAGGTTCGATCAGAAGGACATCACCATCATTATACAGTGGCTCCATGCTCCTTCCGTCCACTTTTACAGCATAAGCCACACGCCGGTACTCAGGAATGTCCGGCAGTGTGATGCGTTCAGAGTACACATCGTCAAAGATGACTTCTCCAGATCCGGCAGACACGCTGCGATAGTAATCTATGAGGCGGCCTTTTTCATTGGAGCCGTTATGTAACTCGACGATGGTAGCAGGTGTTTGTTCTATCTGTTTCATGCGGTCTGTTTCCCATTGGAGAATAGTATCTACATGAGAGCGACCTGGAGCATCGAGAGAACGGTATTTTTCGATTATGTTATATTCTCCTAAAGTAATATCATTATTTTCTTTAGGAAGATTAACACAATCTTGAAAAAGATAGTTAGCATCAACTTTTAATGCTTCAATAAGTTTATACATAATGGGTTCTTTAGGATGGCTTGTTTCGTTTTCATAATTTGTTATAGCAGAACCAGTAACGCCAATTATTTTTCCTAATTCTATTTGGGTAAGTCCTAAATTTTCTCGTGCTTCTTTTATTCTAAAACCAATTCCCATGAAGATTCTCCTTTCTGTAAAAATACTATAACTCATAAGTCTTTAAAAGTAAATACAAAAACTCAAGAAATTTTATAAAAATGTATTGACAACTAAAGAAACATGAGCTAGTATGTAATGGAACTCAAGAAACTTGATGAAAGGAGGTAAAAACTTGAATTCTATAGTAGCGCCTAATATAGCTGGGATAATTGCTGAAAAATGTTTAAAACAAAGCGCAGTTGCGAAAAAGGCGGGATATAGCAGACAGCAATTCAATGACATGCTGAAAGGAAGAAAGGTCATAAGGGATACCGATATTGCAAAGATTGCGATTGCTTTAGAAGTAGATGCCAATGCTTTGTTTGGAAAAATGGAAGAAAGAGGGTGAGGGAGATGGATATAAAGAAAATAGACGAAACAATAGAATCTATTTGTGACTGGATTAGAAAGAATTGCCAGAGTGAAAAAAATATGGAACATGAGATTTCTGATATGGTATTTGCTCTGGCGGAAGTGATAAACGCCAGAGCAAATGTGGTTACCTATACAAATAATTAGTCATTATCAAATGAGCAAATGGTAGAGTATATAACCTTTAAAGCGTCAATAAAATCATTGGTTCTCATCGCAGTAGTACGATCAGCAGAATTCCATGATTTAGTAAACTCAATGGCAGCTTCAACGGCCAATTCTTTATTTGATTTGTGTTCCATATAGTCTCTCCTTTCTTTTGTACTTGGCTCTGGCAGGAGCCTGTAAAGAAAGTATAAGTGAGAAGGGAGAAAATGGCAATATGGAAATGACAAAAGAGGAGGCAGCAGATGCAGGAAGGGGGTGAGGGAGGAAATGATAGATGCAAAAAAGTATACAGATAAAGCAGAATTGATTGAGGATAAGATACAGCAGATTGAGAAGATTCTTATGGAAGAGGATATTACTTTTGGGGTGGCTAAGACTATTATCCAATCGATTGAGGCAGATCTTTTTAGAGATGGAGATGCGTTTCTGAATAAGTCATCACTCAAAAACGTATTTCCACGTTGGGCTTAGTTTCATCCATCACTGATATGACGAGAATGGTAAGAATACTGCAATTTTTGAACAACATCATATAAGTCAGTTACCATTTCATCATAGTTTGGATTGGATAAGTCATGACTATGAGCAACAATCAAAGCGGCAAGAACGCCTAAACTGTCTCTGGTTACTACTGCAGGCTTTCTAAGAGCATGATCGTTGTCGTTGTAAAATTCCGAGTTGGACATAATAATTCTCCTTTCTTTCATACTCAGGTATGCCAGTACCCTGTAAGTACAGTATAGGAAAGAAGGAAGAAAATGACAATATAGAATTTGCAGAGCAGGAAGGGGGGGATGGGGATAGACTTTAATAATTTCCCAAGAGGACTGAAAGGGATGCAGTTAAATCCTGATAAAGAGAAAATAGTACGTGATGTAATAGAACTGTTGGAAATGAAAGAACTTTCTGTACATGAAGCAGATGAAATACTTAAAGCAGTACACAGTGAGATACATATAGAAGCCACGCACAGAAAGCTATGATGGTATTTAGCTATTTGCGTTCAAGATTGAGTTTTACACTATTGTATGTATCCATATAAAAATCGATACAGTCTTTAATGTAAGGTAAAATCAAAGAAATCATGGATCGGTTAACAGCAGCACAGGAAACAATTGGTGAATGTTATAGAGATCCTTTCGCAGATAAAATGGATGCGGTTCATACGTTTTTCCTGTGACCAGAAATCGCAGATAGGACCGGTCAGGAATGCGATAGACCTGTTGCAGAGGCATGGTGTAAAGCCATACAGAATATTCATATATCTTCTTGTGACGGAAGATATTCAGGACGCGGCAGAACGGGTAGAGGCCCTGAAAGGCTACAAATCCATCAACCTGTATGCGCAGGCTGAACGGAATAAGAGGATGGGGATAATCCCGAATGATGAACAGCTGGAGTTTCAGCAGAGGTACATATATGGAGGAAGTTACAGGCGTGAGACGTGGAAAGAATACTGCAGAAGGCATAGAATGAAACGGAATGGAAATGGTGCTGAATGAAAGGAGAAGGACATGGCAAAATATCATAAAGATTTAGAATATCATGAAGATTTAACTGAAAAGCATGTGTTGACAGAAGAAGAAATAAGGTTTCTTTTGGAACTGCAGAAAGAAATGAACACACAGGATCATGTTGGTCAGGCAGATCCCCGTTTCTGGGTAATAGAAGGATCAGAAAAAGAATATGGCATCGAAACAGGATATGAGGACGGATCAGTCCTTGTATATGATACGGAAGTTATCGCAACAGATTTGATATCCGCTGAAGCGTATATCAGGGAAGAGTTATTGGATGAGATTAACGATATAGACGGCATCAAAAGGAATATAGAATTAGTACCTGGAATTTTTCATCCAAGTATCAAAATTACATGGGATGAAGACGGATTTGATGACTCAGAATTCTTTGACAATATGGAAGCTATTGCCAGATGGCTGAATGAGCAGGGATATGAATTTAGGGTGGATAATTATAAGATCATAGATAAGATATATCCGGATACTATGTTTCTCACCCAGAAAGCGGCAGAAGACCATCTGAGAAATAACAGCCATCATTATTCTGAAGATGCCCATACATATGCTATGACATCTTGGAGAAATCCTGAAACAGAAATACTTTGCCACTTCCAGACAAGGATGCTCGAGAATACTGGTATACGCCCGGACGTGGGCAGCGTAGGACAAAAGAAAGCGCATATGGAGTATGGGAGCAGGCATGCCGGAGCCGATGGCGGGCATTGTACCTGATTGTTAAGGCAAAATTGGAAGCGGTAGAAGCAGGGATCAGTACAGTAGAACGGGAATTCTTTTACGATATTGTTCTACCGGATGGCCGTACCGTGGGGGAATGGATGGCGCCACAGATTGAGGAAGCATATCAGACAGGACAGATGCCTGCGATGTTGCCGATGTTTGAGAAAGAATAAAGTAAATGAATGCAATAATAAAATATCCAGGAAGCAAATGGAGCATGGCAAAATACATTATCAGTATGTTTCCGGAGCATCACAGCTATTTGGAGCCGTTCTTTGGGAGCGGGGCTGTCCTATTCAACAAACCGAGATCCAATATAGAAACAGTGAACGATTTAGATGGTAATGTTGTAAATCTGTTTGAATGGATCAAGAAAGACCCAGAACGCCTTGCCCATGAGATATATTATACCCCCTACGCGAGACAGGTATATGATGAGGCTTTCGCAACGGTACCAGAGGACAGCCTGCAGAAAGCAGTAAATTTTTATATCCGCCTTAATATGGGACACGGCTTCCGGACAAACGGTGAAAAGGTAGGATGGAAGAATGATGTGCAGGGCAGGGAGCGTGCATATGCAACAAAAGACTGGTGTGATCTGCCGGAAAAGATAATGCAGGCAGCCGAACGGCTGAGGGGAGTACAGATTGAAAACAGGCCTGCAGTTGACGTGATACAGAGATTCAATCATTCGAACGTGCTTGTATATGGAGATCCGCCTTACGTGCTCAGTACTAGGCATGGAAAGCAATATCGTTTTGAGATGGACGATCCGGCGCAGGATGATCTGTTAGATGTATTGCTTGCCCATAAAGGGCCTGTGATCTTAGTTTGTCCTAAGACCAGAGAGTAAAAATGGGAAGGGGGTATGAACATATGTTTAGAAATAAAAAGCACAGCGTGCAAAAGATTGGAACCCTAGCATACTGTGCTGGCTTGATGATTTTGAATTAATCTGAAGCCTTTAATAATTTTAAAGGTTAAAAGAAAAAATGTCAACAGATGAATTCTGGGGAAGAGAGCTATATTACATCGATGGCATCACGAAAGTAACAGATCCTTTTTGGAAATCTGTCTGCAGAAAATGTGGACATACATATTTGGCGTGTCTTTCCACTACAGAATGTCCTCAATGTGGTGGTATGGATGTTGACAGGTGGCTTGGTGGTGTCCCTTATGATCAGATTGTTGAGGAGAGAGGTAAAACCGTTTTTTCTGAATCAGAGTAAATCAGAATTAATCAGAATTAATCAGAATTTATCAGAGTTAGTCAGAGTAAATCAGAGTTTATCAGAATTAAAGAAGGTGGTGAATTGTGAACAGGCTTGGTTTTATCATTTTATCGATTCTATTCAAAGAAGAGGCTATCAGTAAGTTATCATCTATGGCAGTTCATGAGATAGCCTCTCTGGAGAATCTTGATTTGAAAGAAAATACAATTTACAAAAAATTAAAAGATTTTGAAAGATCCGGTTACATATGCCGCGGACTGAAAGAGGGAAGGGCAGATACATATTTTATCACACCGGAAGGCATCGAATGTCTGGAAAGGGAAAGATCATGAAAAATAAAATTGCTTTTGTTGCTGTCGGACAGGCCGGTGGCAATATCGGAAAACTTTTAGAGGAAAAGGGATTTTCTGTACTGTACATGAACACATCTAAAGAGGATCTTAACACGCTGGAGCATGTAAAATTCAAATATCATATTACTGGCGGCGAAGGCTGCAATAAAGACCGTCATAAGGCAAAGCAGCTTATTGTCGATGACTTTGATAATATTGTCTCAGAAATCGAATCAAAGCTTAAAGCAGACATAATCTTTATTATTTTTGCAAGTGGCGGTGGGACCGGATCAGGTGCGGGACCGATGCTGACAGATCTCCTGCTGGATGAAGGCAAGACGATCGGCACGATAACAATTCTTCCTGCTCCAGAGGAAAGCGTAAAATCCCATATCAATGCATATGAGTGCTTTATAGAACTGACCGAGATAGGAGGAACCGGTGCCTGTTTTATTCTCGATAATGCGCGAGGAGAAAAGATAAACCTGAATTCTCGGTTTGTGGATACTTTCACGGTTTTTCTTGAAATACCAGATAGACACAGAAGCATTAAAGGGAATGTTGACAAAGCAGAAATAATGGAAACATTGAAGGCACATGGGATGGCTGTTGTGATGAGGGAAAAGTCTGATAGCAGTGAAGAAATGATAGCCTCTGTAAAAGAAAATATTTTTGCTCCGCTGGAAGCGGACAGGACAGTCAAGTATATTACTGCGTCTATGGCTGGAAATGTAAAGATGGCTGATCTGGAAAAGGCAGTCGGGATGCCGATTGATAATTTTCAGACATACAACGACGAAGAGACTATGCAAAACGTCCATCTACAAATTTTGACAGTTTTGTGACAGCTCTTGCAAAATATGTCGGGGCGGCGCTTGAGATTCCGGTGGAAGTCCTCACAAAGAATTTTGTTTCCAGTTATTCTGCTTCGCGTGCAGCGCTTTTGGAAGCGTGGAAAGCATTCCGCATGCGGAGATCATGGATAGCGGCTGATCTCTGCCAACCTGTATATGAATTGTTTCTCAGTGAGGCAATTGCCAGGGGAAGGATACATGCCCCTGGTTTTTTTCTGGATCCTGTTATTCGGATGGCATATTGTGGCGCACAGTGGAACGGGCCGGCGCAGGGGATGGTGGATCCGGTCAAAGAGGTGTCGGCGGCGGAGAAACGGATAGCGATAGGCATCTCTACGAGGCAGCGTGAAACAACGGAAATGATGGGGGGAGATTTTGAGAGCAATGTGGTACAGCTTTCAAGGGAGAATGAAATGATGAAAGCTGCAGGCCTGACGGCAGGCGTGGCCGGCAGGAAAGAAAATGAAAAGAAAGAAGGAAGTGAGGAAAAGGAAGATGGAGAGGATGATGAGGAAAATGAGGGTGACAGCACAGGCACCGCTGGCAAAAGCCAGAAGTTCTAATCCTGACAAATTCTGGAACTTTGTGGATAACGGAGATACGGCAGAGCTACAGCTTTTTGGGACAATCGAATCGGAGGAGAGCTGGTGGGAAGATGACTGTGTGACGTACCGGAATTTCATCAATGAATTGGATGGGCTTGGAAAGAAAAAGGCAATAAATGTCATGATACACAGTGCAGGAGGAGATGTGTTTGCAGCCAATGCGATATATACAGCTCTTAAAATGCATTCGGCAGCGATCACAGGGACAGTGATAGGAATTTGTGCCAGTGCAGCAACTATCATCCTTATGGCATGCGATAACAGAAGAATTGCAAAAAACGGAATCCTGATGGCGCATAATCCTTCGATAAGTTTATGGGGTTCCTATCAGGCGGATGATCTGATGAAGCTGGCTGAAGTCACTAATACAGTCAAAAAAAGCATAGTGACAGCTTATATGGAACGGCTTGACAAGACAGAAGATGAGATCAGCAGGCTGATGGATGATGAAAGTTGGTATGTGGGACAGGAGGCGGTTGATGCAGGATTCTGTGATGAGCTGATAGAAGGGGATTTTCAGAACAGCGCACTTTTGAACAAGTTCATCGTGAATGGGATACCATATACGTTTAATAACTATCTGGAAACATTTGTCCCGGAGAACATACGGAAAAAGGTTCAGGATCTTTCTGAGTTGAGTCAGAAAGCATCAGGGACTTTTTTTAATACAAAAAAAATAAAGAAAGGAAATGAGGACATGGAGGAAGAAACAAAAACAACAGCACAGGATATCACGGATGTGCAGGCTCTGAAAAGGGCATATCCTGCATTATGTGCACAGGTTGCGGAAGAAGCCGTTAACGAAGAGCGGGACAGGCTGAAAGCCATTGATGAGATTGCGGCAGGGATTCCTGCGGATGTTTTGGAAAAAGCAAAATATTCCAAGCCTGTCACGGCAGCGGATCTTGCGCTGGCGCAGATGAGGGCTAACAACAGCGCCGGAGTAAAATTTATGGATGATCTGGAAAGAGATCTTACAGCGTCAGGTGCCGAAGCAATCAGAACAGAGCCGAATACAGGGTATGATCCGGCAGAAAAAGGACCTGAAGACGCCCAGAAAGTCAGCAGGCTGGCAGCAAAATTGAATCTTGACAAAAGGAGGGGCAGATCATGAACATGTACAGACAGATCGGAGAGTTTAAACCGGATTCCCTGATCGTATCGGGTGATTTTCCGATATTGACGGAAGGGATCGGACTGAAAGCCGGATATGGAGTATTGAAACGCGGTTCCCTGATCATGAAAGGGAGTGACAAGGCCGGCTATATAGCCGGAACCAAAGTGACTGTCACAGAAGGAGAATCGGCAAAAGAATCCGATATGGTAATGGCTGTTTTCGGTATTCTGACAGATGATATTGATACCGGAAGCGAAAAAAATGCAGACAACATACCGACCACAGTATACCAGTCAGGAGAATTTAACAGAGATGCAGTGATTGTTTCTGGGGAAACAGAAGTAAGTGGCTATGAGGATGACCTGAAGAAGATCAACATCTATCTTCGGAAGGTTCAGAAATATGAATAAGGAGGATTAAGGGATGCCTGATTACACTACAAGAGAGATGATGGAGGCTTACGATCAGACGCCTCCAGTCAGGAGTTTTTTTCAGAAGACATTTTTTCCGGGCAATCAGACACATGTTTCAGAAAAAGTGGAATTTGATGTGAGAAAAGGAAAGCGCATTATGGCGCCGTTTGTCAGCCCCCGCAAAGGAGGAAAGGTGATTACTAGGCAGGGATTCCGGACAAATGAATTCACAACGCCGAAACTTGCCCCAGAAAGAGCACTCACGATTGACGATGTCAACAAACGTGGGATCGGGGAGAATATCTATTCCAAGAAAACCCCGGAAGAGAGAGAAGATGAGCTTCTGGCAAAAGATATGACAGATCTGGAAGAATCCATTGACAGAAGAAAAGAATGGATGGCACGTCAGGTTCTGTATGAGGGGAAACTGGATGTTGTTGATGAAGAAGAGGGGATTGATATCCAGATTGACTTTGGATTCACGAATATCTATGTCCTTACTGCGGACCAGCAGTTTGCTCTTGCGAGCGTGGATCCGATGAAGATTTTGCGCAAAATCCGGAAAAAAATCATCAAAAATACAGGGAAAGCTCCGGATATCATGATCTTTTCATCTGATATCATCGAAGATTTTCTCGAAAATCCGTTTATTCTGAAAGCGATGGATGTGCGGAACATGAAGAATATTGTTATTGAACCCCGTGTCGTGGATTCTGCACTGACATTTTACGGCAGGATTTTTGAGCTTAATATGGATATCTATACTTATGATGAAAGCTTCCTGAATGATGATGACGATGAAGAGGATATGGTTCCTCCTGGAACGGTGTTGATGGGACACTCAGATGGTGAAGGGCAGATTGAATATGGGCTTGTCACACAGATGGAAGATAAAAAATTCCGCTCCTATGAAGGTACGCTGGTACCTAAAATCTGGGTAGATGAAAAAGACGAGGTGAAAAAAATAAGGCTGACATCAAGGCCGCTTCCCCGCCCTTTTGACGTAGATTCTTGGGCAGTTATTTATGCCAGACAGACAGCAGGAGCTTAATGAAAGGAGAATGTAATGAAATACAGAACAAAGGTAGCTGTTGTAAAAAGCGGAAGAACATATGGGCCGGGCAGTATCCTTCCTGATGATATTTCAAAAGCAGATATGGAGTTTTTAAAGCGGAAGGGATTTTTGGAGCCGGTTGATAATGCCGGGGTAGATTATATCCTGCAGGAAGATGACGTCCTGCAGGAAGATGCAGAAGAAGAACAGGAGGAATTTGATATAGCTGATCCGGAAAGGCTGAAGAGCCCGGAAGAGATCCGGAAGATGAAGTCCAAAAAGATGGTCGCGGCATATGCAAAACGCATTGGGTTTCTGTTGGGGGAGGATTACGAAAGAAGGAGCCTGAAAGACCTGCAGAACGATCTGATCAATTTTCAGGATGAACAGATGGCAGGTGAAGGAGAAAATGGAACAGGACAGGAGTAACAGCTATGATTTCGTTTGAAGAGCGGATAGAAAAGGATTTTGATGATACTTTTTTCAATCTGGATGAGTTTGCAGAATTGCATATGATCGATGGGAAGAAAATCCCTGTTGTCAAAGACAGTGAAACCCTTATGCAGTTAAATCTGGGAAAGACAGCACACTCAGACGGTATTTTTACGGACAGCATAGTTCTTTTTGTGCAAAAAAAGCATATGGAGTATGAACCGGTGATAGGGCAGATCATGGAATTTGACGGTGTAACGTATCCGATCGATAATGTCCTCTCAGATACCGGCGGCTATACCATTATTTTAAGGGGGAATGAAGGGTGATCCATGAACAGATCAGGGTGATCGGTGCTGATGAGATAGAAAAGAAACTGGACGGCCTGAAAAAGAAAGCGCCAGTAATTTTGAGTCGGGCGATTAATAGAGCGTCAGAAAAGGCTAGGACGGAAGCCAAGCGAGAAGTTTCTGAGAAATATTTCATATCACAAAAAAATGTCCTGAAAACCATACGCTTGAAAAAGGCTTCAAAAGCGGTATTGTCTGCAGAAATGATATCCAGAGGAAGCCCTATCGCTCTGTCAAAATTCAGAGTATCGCCGCGGCGGCAAGTTTCGAGGACAAAAAGAGGGAAAGCAAGCCCGTCTGTATATAAGGCGGGTGTAGAAAGGGCAGGAGGATTAAAACCATTAGATGGGAATCCAAAAGCCTTTTTTACGTCTGTAGGTTCTGGGCATGAGGGGGTGATGGAAAGGGTTTCAAGCCGCAGGCTTCCATTAAAAGAACTTCATGGACCAGCAGTTCCATCTATGATCAAAAATGAAGAAATAATAGGAAGGATTCAGAAGGAAGCATCAGAGACTCTTGAAAAACGCATTGATGCGGAAATTAATAATATTTTGCAGGGAGGTTAAAAATGCAGACAGATGTTCATTTACAGAGGAGGCTGGTTGAAATTGTTAAGGATGAATTGAAAAATTATACATCCATCAATAATGAGGGAGAGTACCTTTATTTCAATGTATATCCACAGAATCTTCCGGCGAAAACAGCTCGTGCTATGCCTCCTACAGCTGAAAACGGCGCAGTATCAAAAAGAATGGCAAAAAGCGATGACAGCCATTTTCCATATGTTCTGGTATGTCTGGATGAAGAGGAGATTAGCAGTGAATATGATAACTGGGCCGTTGCAGTGTATTTCCTTGTCGGAATCATCGATAGGAATACGAATAATCAGGGGCATTTCGATGTGGCAGAAGTCCTGAACAGGATAACAATGCGCTTTTTAAAAGAACGGTTGGTAGCAGAAAGATACCGGATTAATTTTCCGGTGACAAAGATATTCCAGAAAGAGGATACTTGGCCCAAATTTTTGGGCGGGCTGTCTACTGTCTGGACGGTAGAAGCACCAGAAATGGAGGAAACAGAGTATGACTAATATGTTGTATATAGGACCGTCTATACGGGGTGTCGTGAGATACGGTTCCGTATTCAGTAGCGGGATTCCTGCCAGATTGGAAAAGCTGGTAGAGAAGAAGCCTATTATTAAAAAATTAATAGTTCCCGTTTCGGAGATGGAGGAAGCTGTCAGATCCTCCAGAGAGGAAGGATCAGTTATTGCAGTTGCATATGACCGCGTTTCGGCATTATCTGAAGCGGAGATTGAGGGGATTATGAAGGAGGTGAATAAGTAAATGTCTAACTATGATCATGGTATTAGTACAAAGCTTCTGGCAACAAATGTAGCAGTACCGATTAAATCAGATGGATGTATCCAGTGTGTTGTGGGTACAGCACCGGTCAATCTGGCAAAAGATCCTTATGATACGGTGAACAGGCCGTTTATGTTTGCCAATAAGTCGGCTGCGGCAGCAGGGCTTGGATACAGCACAGATTTCAACAATTATACATTATGCCAATCTATGTATGCTTCTTTTGATGTTTTTGCGGTTTCGCCCATTGTTATGATCAATGTTCTTGATCCCCAAAAACATGTGAAAGCAGAGCTGTCCAAGACATATGAGGTTACCAACAAAAAAGTCCGCATTGGTGAAACGGGAATCCTTCTGGATAAGCTCAAGATTGAATCAGCAGGGGAGCCTGGGACAGTATATGAAGCGGAAGAGGATTATGTGGCATCATTCAATTCGGATGGGACAGTGACGGTCGCACTTATCAGTACAGCTGCGGCTGCAGAGACAAGCCTGAAAGCGACATATGTATCTTACCATACGACATACTGCAATGCGCTCAATATGTGGATTGCCGGATGCCAGACGGCGGAAGAGGTACAGCAGATATTTTATGGAGCCGATGTGCCGGATGAGTACAGAAGCGAAGTTCTTAATGCATATCTTATACAGATAACTGATGTGGGATGGGGAAAGAGTGAGAATGAAGAAACTGTATAAGTATGTGGCACTGCTGCTTGTAGGTGGCGGATTGTATGTGTTGTTGGAGCTGATCTGGCGCGGGAGAAGCCACTGGACAATGTTTTTGCTAGGTGGGTTATGTTTTATAGGCATCGGTCTGATCAATGAGATCATACCGTGGGATATGCCATTGTGGCAGCAGATCATCATCGGAGCCTGTATCGTTACAGCATCGGAGTTTTTGGTCGGTTGCATAGTCAATCTGTGGCTTGGGTGGGGCATATGGGATTACAGCGGACTCCCGGGCAATGTGCTTGGACAGGTATGCCCGCAGTTTTTTGTGCTGTGGATGCCGGTGGTGCTGGTTGCGATCGTACTTGATGACTGGCTCCGATACTGCTGGTTTAAGGAAAATAGACCACATTATAAAATAGTGTAAAAATGAGCTGGGTGCAGAAGATGCACTTGGCTCTTTTAAATTGATTAGGGAGGAGGTGAGACAAATATGAATGACATGATAGCAGCATTTATAGTAGCAATGTGCATTCCATCTGGGATTACGGGATTTTGTTTCTGGCTTTTGCAAAGCAAACTGGACAAAAGAGAAGTAAATCGTGAAAAGAAAGAAAAGATCAGGGAAGAGCAGGAATACCTTCTGGTCAAAAGCATAGGAGCCGCTATTGCTCTTGGCGAAGCAACGGCAGAAGCAGTCGCCAGAATTCCGGATGCACACTGTAACGGGGATATGCATTCAGCGCTGGAGTATGCGCGGAAAGTGAAACATGATCAAAAAGAATTCCTCACGAAGCATTGTATAGAAGCTATATACTGATGTGCTTTATGAACAAAAACAATATTTTTTAGAGAAAGAGAGGATTAAAAATGAATATGGAACTTATGGTGCAGTATATTACTTATGGGCTGATGGCATTGGGGGTGCTGTCTTTTTTGGTGGCGGTAATTGTTCAGGTTATTAAAGAATTGCCAAGACTGAATAAGATCCCGACTAGTGTGGTGGCACTGGTGGTATCGGTGGTTCTGTGCCCGTTGGCAGTAATCATTGCCTGTCAGTATTACAAAATAGTTATTGTTTGGTATTATGTTTTCGCCGCTTTTCTTGCAGCTTTTGTGGTATATGTGATTGCGACTGGAGGCTGGGAGAGAGCAGCGGAAATATGGAACAGGACAAAATTTAAAAAGAACAAATAATAATGGGGACTTCGGTCCCCTGTTTTATTGCCAATAGGCGGAAAGGAGATATAATGATAATTAATGTACATGCTGGGCATAATCCAGCGGGGAAAGTAGCATGCGGAGCGGTAGGATTGATCAACGAATCTACAGAAAACAGAAGGGTAAAGGATGAAGTAATTTCTCAGCTTCGGGAACTTGGCCATACAGTATATGACTGCACTGTGGATAACGGCACAGGGCAGAGCGATATTTTGAAAAAGATAGTGGCGAAATGCAATTCCCATACAGCAGATCTGGATGTGAGCATACATTTTAACAGCGGTGCGGCGGATCAGAAGGGAAACGGGAAGACCACAGGAGTGGAAACGTTTATGTATTCTGTATCTAGTAAGTCCAAAACATATGCCGATACGGTCTGCCAAGAAATTGCAGCACTTGGTTTCACAAACCGCGGCGTAAAATGCAGTACAAGCCTGTATTTCCTGAAAAACACGAAGGCGCCGGCAATGCTGATAGAGTGCTGTTTTGTGGATGATAAAGACGATGTGGAGAAATACGATTATTTCTCTATGGCATCGGCTATTGTTAAAGGTATTACTGGCCAGAGTGTTCAGCATGTTCCGGAGTCAAAGCCGGTCGGATCAGGCGAAGAGACCGCCACAGGACCGACAGGTGCGTTGTATCGTGTGCAGGTAGGCGCATACAGCAAGAAAGGGAATGCAGATGCGATGGCGGACAAGCTGCGCAAAGAGGGGTTTGACGCTTTCATCGTTATGGCATAACAATTGATGGATATAACAGCATTCAGGCTGTATTTTACAACTAAAAAAAGGGCGGTAGGTTTACCTGCCGCCTGTTCTTTTAAATGTATATAGTAACTGCTCCTGTCATGCCTTCGGGATCTTCGATTTCAATATTTTTTACTTTTGTTTCAGTGATCACAGATCCAAATTCTAAGTAAAAATCTTTGTCTTTTGGAACTAATACTAATGTGCCGTCTTTAACACATTCCAAGAATATCTCACGATCTGTATTTAAGTGTTTCTTTACTGCTGTTATTACTTTCATGAAATTCTCACTTTCTCCCTGCATTATCCGGTAGAGACGGGAAGAAATATTTTACTGTTCAATCACTTCAAAATAGCGCTTAATTTCTTCCAATCCGTGACAGCACGGTCCGCCCGGATAACGGTAAATTGCCATGTAATCTCCATAGTTGAGCGGCTGAATGCCATATAACACAGCATTATATCCACCGTTTCCTTTGATTTTATACGGGTAACCGTCTTTCCTCATTTTCTCAATAATAGCGTTCATATATTTCCCTTCTTTCTCCCGGTGCATCCCAGCCGGGTGGGTGATTATTCATTAACGATTATTTTCCCAGATTCCAAAGGTCTCAATCCAACGCATACCTTGTATTTTATCTCAGTTTTTTCTGGTCTAGAAAGGTATTCCAAAAGCATTTTTTCTGCCTCAAAAGAATCATTTGCTAATACTTGGAAATGCCAATATTCAGTATCGCGAACATTATCGCTTTTCTGTAAATTGGCCCCCAAATTATATGTAACTCTTTGTGTTATCATTATATCCTCCTGTTAAAAAATAGAATGTTTTTCAAGTAGTTCTTCTGCACATACATCCGGAATTGTAAGATTTTCTGGCATTGTCACATCGCACAATGCAGAATAAATCCTGCATGCTCCTAAAGCATCTTCTTCTGTCTTATAAAAAAGATATGTTTCTCCGAATATCCCTCGCATGCCTGTTAAAGTTATTTTATATATTGTTTTTTTCTTCATCTTGCATGCACCACTTTCTTTGCCTTTTTATAATCGTAAACAAGATCAAGATATTCATCTTTTCCAAAATATAAAGGTATAGTTATAAATCCCTCTTCACAGAAACACTTCCATCCTTCTTTTTTGAGTAGTTCTGCAAGATCATCTGCTTTTTTAGTTTCTTCCTTATTATCCTCATCATACCAAATCCATGCCTCTGGGTTTTTTCGTTCTTCCTCTATATTTCTTCCTTTATACTGTATTGTCATATTCCCCTCACTTTCTCCCGGCGCATCCCCGCTGGGTGGGTGGTGTGGCTTACATTCCAAATTTAATCCATAATTTTGCTGATGTCTTGACTTCCTTATAATCCCTTACAAACTGCTTGTATTCTTCCATGTTTTCAACTTCACATGATGCATATCCGTTTGTTACTTGGTTCAGATCATATCCTTTAATATTCATTACTTTTTCTATTTTGTCCATAAGCGTCTGCTCTGTATCTTCGTCAAAATTGATTTCTGCTAATCTGTAATCAAAATCTTTATTCATTCCTTTGTAATTTACTGTCATTTTCCATATCCTCCGTTCCTTCTATGCCATTTTCAAATCATGTTAGCCACTTTTTCAAAGTGTGCCTTTATCCTTTTGCTTTCAAGCGTTATTTCTGATGTTTCTCCCAAATTCCAGGTATAGTAATCAATTTGTTCATCCATGTTTTCCGCTTTTTCCTGGAAATGTACTGTTATTTCTGCCCGGTCAATATCAGTTTTAACTTCGATCGTGGCGTGTTCTTCGTTCCATGCTTTAGCCGTTATCCGCGTTTCAAAACTATTTGTAAATATGCCGATAGGCCAGAAACAAAGGTTATGTTTTGCTTTGCTAATCTTGCCGCGCTTAGAAATTTTTCTGAGTGAGTGTCCACTTCCTGACCATCCAGGATCACCAGCGGAATGTTCCACATAATAGATTCCGTTGTCATTTTTGAAATATGCGCCCGTTATTTCTACAATGTCGCCCGTTTTAATTTCAATTCCGTTTTTATCTGTCATTTTAATTTTCCTTCCTTTCCTTTGATAAGTTCATTATAAACCAATATTGGTTTAACGTCAAGGGGATTTTAAACTTTTTTTGGATTATTTTTGTTGACTTTTTTTGGAAGTCAAATTAAAATAAGGAAAAGGAGGTTTTGCTATGCTCGTATATAAAATAGATGTAATAGAAACATTGAAGGAGTCAGGATATAATAGCACCAGGATATTAAGGGAAAACATACTTAGCCAGTCCGCTATGCAGAAGCTGAGAAAAGGGGATATGGTGGGCATAAAGACGTTAGAGCAACTTTGTGAGTTATTAGATATGCAGCCAGGTAACATTATTAAATATGTGGAAGATAAACCAAAAAAAGTTTAAAAAATGCATTGACAATAAACCAAAAATAGTTTATAATTGTATTATCAAGTGAAGCAAAGCTTGGTAATACCTCGAAAGGGGAGAAAGGAGAACAGATGGAAGATATGACGAAAGAAGAAATGCAACGTTTCTTGAACCGTGAAGCAGAAAAGGGAAGTACAGAATATGAAGCTTTGAAGGCATTAGCGGACATTCTGGGAATTGAATTTCCAGAACTGAAACAAAAGAAAAGGGCTGAATGAACAGCCCCAAACACAAAACTAAAAAGGGCGGCAGACCAGCCGCCCGATTCAAAAAGAATTATAGCAAAATAAAGATTGGAAAGCAAATAAAAAAGAAAAGAGATCATCTATAATCACATACAATAAAGTCTCTGGTGATGGCATAGTATACATCACCAGAGGCGTCTTCTATTTGGCAGCCAGAGAAGCGCATGGATTTGGTGCACTGATGGGCATGTAAGATTGCCTCTTCGATGGAATGATAAATATATGTTATTTCAGAAGTGGAGGAGTATTTTATAAGATAGAACATAGCTTTGACTTTCATGTGATGGATTGAGATGTGTTTTACGCTTCTAATATATTATTCTTATAGATTTTAGATTTGTCACAAAATTTGTCATAAAAATGGAAAAAGCCCGCAATCACGGACTTTTTAGTACTCGGAGTGACAAGATTCGAACTTGCGGCCTCTACCTCCCTAAGGTAGCGCTCTAGCCAAACTGAGCCACACCCCGATCTGCAAAATTTTTGATATTGTTTTTGCAACGAAAATAATATATCATAAATAAGAAAGAAAATCAACAGGAAAAATAAAAAAATATGAAATCGGGTATACAAAGGAGGAAACAGGTATGGCAGAGACTGGATTTGATAACAGATTTCCTATTATTATAGGGGTAGCAGGAGGAACCGGTTCCGGGAAATCCACTTTCACAAACCGGTTGAAAAAGCTTTTTGGCGATCATGTGACGGTACTATATTATGATAATTATTACCGTGCCCACGATGACATTCCGTTTGAGGAGCGCAAAAAGATCAATTATGACCATCCGGAAGCTTTTGAGACGGAACTTCTCCTTCAGCATCTTGCAATGCTGAAAGAAGGGAAATCCATACAATGTCCGGTTTATGATTATACGCGGCATAACCGTTCCGGAGAGGTGGTGGAAGTCATGCCAAGCAATATTATTCTGTTAGAAGGCATTCTGGTACTTGCCGATGAAAAGCTTAGAAATATGACGGATATTAAAATTTTTGTGGATGCTGATGCGGATGAGCGTATTTTGCGAAGAGTGCTCAGGGATGTAAAAGAGCGTGGCAGGGATATCGAGAATATCATCGAACAGTATCTTACCACGGTGAAGCCGATGCACTATTTGTATGTGGAGCCGACCAAAATGTATGCCGATATGGTGATCAACAGCGGGATGAATGATGTGGCGCTGGATTTGGTAGCACATAAAATATCTTCTCTGTTAGGATAGAGTTAAATAAAAAATTTCACGATCCTGATTGGAGTGTCCGCGTATGCAGGCGAAGGGGAGTTGGTGTAATATTTAATTTTTCCTGTGAAATGATATGGCGAAAGGAATAAAGTATGTCAGAGCAAAATAAAGAACCGGTACTTCATAACGAGGTGCTGGAGGCGGCAATGAAAACATTTAAAGCGGATCAGACCAATGAAAATCTGGTGAAGATCATGACACATCTGGAAAAGGCTACGGTGATGCAGCCGGCGATGATTCCGGGAGGCGCGGATCAGAAGGAAATGCAGAAATTGCTTGAAAAGGGCAAAGGAGGTGCGGCGTCCGTAAAACTGACGGGAAAAATGCAGCCGCGCCCGATCATTCTGAAAAATGATAAGGGTGAGCAGTTTTTTGCTGTCTTTACCGGTCAGCCGCAGATACCAGGAAATCAAAAGTACCCGGCTATGTTATTTCTTCCCTTTAAAGAGTGTTCTAAAATGGCGGTTCGGGAGGAACTGAAGCTTACCGGTGTTGTGCTGAATCCTTTTACGGATAATCTGGTGATCCATAAGGTAGCGTTGGAAATGATGAACCGGAAGGATGTGCAGATATCTTCGGAGGATAAGATTGCCAGAGATGTTCTGTCAAAACGGTTTTATGAGGACAGGCAGGGCTTTATGGACAGGATCGGCAGCGAAAAGGAAGCATTTGCTTTTGCATGTTACAGAGAGGCATGGCTGAAAGAGCGGGGGGATGGAACAGCATTTCCCTACCGGCAGGAGGACTTTGGCGTGATCGCGCTGAATATCAGTGATACACTGCATATGGCACGGATCGGGCTGGCCGAGGGCGGTGCGGTAAAGGGCCTGTGCCTCAGCGTATTTTGCTGTTATAATCCCCGGAGCGGAGAGGGGATTTATTACCTGATCATTAAGGGGGCACCGAAACAGAAAAATAAGCTGCTTACGGTAGATGAGCAGGGAGTATGCGCAGAGATTGGCGAGGCGCCGGATGAGGGAAGCGAACTGTACGATCTGATGGGGCGGGTTCCCTGGGCGGAAGCGGAAGGCTAAGTATAAGGCATTTATAATTGAGGGTGAGCAGAGCGGTTATTTTTTAGTTTCCTTTAAGTGCTCTAATTCCAGACGAAGCTTATTATTTTCGTCCTGTAATTCTGCAAGCTGCGCCTGCCAACGCTTCATCTGGAATTCGTATTCGTCAAGCTGTTTCTGCCGACGCTTCATCTGGAATTCATATTCTTCACGCGCCTGGCAGGCATACCGGATCTGTTCGTCGGTATTGGACTTATACAGTTCCTGTGCAACTTTAGTGAAAATAGGTTTTTCGTGAGCAAGCATTTTGATTTCCTCCCATGTGGCAGCTTTGAAAAGTGATGCCCAGTGTGCAATACCGGAATTTTTTTCTGTTTCTGTTGCCAGATGTATATGGTTTAATTGTAACACACGAAGTTCAAATTTGTCATTATATATCTGATTATTTTTTACATTCATAAGTTTATAGGAAGAATAAAATTCCGGGTGTTCAGGGAAGATAGTAAAATCAAGGATACCTATGTGCAGTACGGATTTTGCGGAACTGTAATATTACGATCCATATTTGAGAAAGAAGTAAAAAAATAAAAAGGAAGGCAGCAGTTTTACAATGAAAAGACAAAACGTTACACTGACAGGAAAAACAATTCTCATAACAGGGGCAGCAGGATTTATCGGTTCCAATCTGGTGATGGAACTGCTTCGGAGAGCAGCGCCTGTGCATATCATAGGCATGGACAACATGAACGACTATTATGATGTGGCAATCAAGGAGTATCGGCTTGAGCAGATACAAAAGCTTGTCAGGGATATTCCCGGTTCGGAGTGGACATTTTTCAGGGAGTCCATCGCGGACAGGGCGGTGGTGGATGCTGTTTTTAAGCAGTATAAGCCGACAGTCGTCGTAAATCTGGCAGCACAGGCGGGGGTGCGTTATTCCATAACAAATCCGGATGCCTATATAGAATCCAATCTGATCGGATTTTACAATATTCTGGAAGCCTGCCGCCATTTTGGTGATGAAGGAGGGGGTGGGGTGGAGCATCTGGTGTATGCCTCTTCCTCTTCAGTATATGGGACAAATAAAAAGATTCCCTATTCCACGCAGGATCGGGTGGACAATCCGGTGTCTTTGTATGCGGCAACGAAGAAGAGCAATGAACTGATGGCACACGCGTATGCAAAGCTGTATAATATTCCGTGTACGGGGCTGCGGTTTTTTACGGTCTACGGACCGGCGGGAAGGCCGGATATGGCATATTTTGGCTTTACGGACAAGCTTCGCAGGGGAGAGACGATCAGAATCTTCAATTATGGGAACTGCAGACGGGACTTTACCTATATCGATGATATTGTGGAAGGCGTGATGCGGGTGATGCAGGCGGCGCCTGAGAAGGAAAAGGGAGAAGATAATCTGCCGATTCCGCCCTACGCGGTCTATAATATAGGCAATAATCAGCCGGAGAATCTGCTTGATTTTGTGGATATCCTGCAGCAGGAACTGGTTCGGGCGAAGGTGCTTCCCGAAGAGTATGATTTTGAAGCTCATAAGGAACTGGTTGCGATGCAGCCCGGAGATGTGCCGGTCACATATGCGGATGTTTCGGAACTTGAGAGGGATTTCGGATTTAAACCGTCCACCGGTTTAAGGGACGGGCTTAGGAAATTTGCGGAGTGGTACAGGGAGTTTTATAAGTAGGAGAGGACGCTGTGGTGTGGCTGAGCGGCGCGGAATTTTGCATTTTGTTGCAAATTTCATAAAAATTTGCAGAATTAACCAATTTATTTGCTATAATTTCCCAAATCACTTGCATTCGACGGAATAAAAACTTATAATAGGGGTAACCGGAGATGAGCCGGATAATATGTACATGGTTGGAGGTAGAGGTATGAAAACTGTAAAAGTACAGTTGGACAGCATTGACAAAATTAAGATATTCAACAGGACAGTTTGCAAATTTGACTGCGATTTTGATTTAGAGCAGGGCAGATATTATATTGATGCGAAATCCATGCTGGGTATTATGAGTCTTGATCTGAGTTCTCCGCTGGAACTTCATTTTTCCAGTTCGGAGGAGGAAGAGACTGCGATTTTGGAAGCTATCAAAGACTTCCTGGTATAGACAGCAGCCGTTTTTCGGGAAACGGGACAGGGTAGAATAAAATGAGCGTGTACATGTATTGCCGGCAGATATCCTGCCGGCAATATTGAAGTGTATAAATTTTTGGCGAAAGAGGCGGGGGTTGATATGACACAGGGGACAAGCTGTGATACCTGCAGCAACTATATTTATGATGAGGATTATGATTGTTATGAGTGCGATGTCAGCATGGATGAGGATGAGATGGCAAGGTTCTTATCTCAGACAAGGTTGGAGTGCCCTTATTACAGATCGGATAACGAGTATGAAGTGGTGAGGCATCAGATGTAAAAGCAGATGCAAAGAGGAAACGGATCAGCGGCAGATATACATCAGAAGAGGAAAAACGTATGCTTTTACGGAAAAAAATTACGGAGAATAAAACGGATATCGGCACCATGTTTTCAAGGCAGCAGCTTCGCAGGCTTATCTTTCCCCTGATCGTGGAACAGATTCTGGCGATCACGGTGGGTATGGTGGATACGATGATGATCTCTTATGCCGGGGAAGCCGCCATATCGGGCGTCTCTTTAGTGGATATGATCAATGTGCTGCTGATCAATATTTTTGCGGCGGTGGCGACGGGCGGCGCGGTGGTGGTATCCCAGTACCTGGGGCATGGCAACCGGAAGGAGGCGTGCCATGCGGCGGAGCAGCTGATCACCGTGTCGGTGGTGATCTCCACGGCGTTGACGCTGATCAGTCTGCTGTTTCGGGCGCAGATCCTTACGCTTTTGTTTGGAACGGTGGAAGCGGATGTGATGGAAAATGCCATGGTCTATTTCCTGATCTCAGCGTTTTCTTTTCCTTTTCTGGCGGTATTTAACGCCTGCGCCGCCACATACCGTTCCATGGGAAATTCTAAAATATCCATGCAGGTATCGGCGGGCATGAATGTTTTTAATGCCATCGGAAACGCGATATTAATTTTCGGTTTTCAGATGGGAACGGCGGGCGCCGCGCTCTCCACACTGGCGGCGCGTATGCTGGGGGCGCTGGTGATGATTGTGCTGATCAGAAAACAAAAAAATGACGTATATGTCATATATCGAAATCTGATCGCCTGGGAGAGAGGCATGGTGCACAGAATCTTACATATTGCGGTGCCAAACGGTGTGGAAAACGGCCTGTTTCAACTCGGGAGGGTGCTTGTCGTCAGTATCATCTCCCGGTTTGGAACGGCGCAGATCGCGGCAAATGCGGTGGCAAACAATCTGGATTCCATGGGATGCATTGCGGGACAGGCGATGAATCTTGCGATGATCACGGTAGTGGGACAGTGTATGGGCGCCGGAGAGAAGGATCAGGCGGTTTGGTACACGAAAAAATTATGGAAGTTTACCTATCAGATCACGGCGGCGGCTAACAGCGTTATCCTGCTGGCGCTGCCTCTGATCCTGAATATCTACAGCTTATCGCCGGAGGCGTGGCGCTTTGCGTTTATCCTGGTATGCATCCATGACGGCTGTGCGATCGTGCTCTGGCCCACTTCCTTTACACTGCCAAACGCGCTGCGAGCCTCGGGCGATGTGAAGTTTACGATGGTGATATCGGTGGCATCCATGTTTATATTCCGCATCGGTTTCAGCGTGGTGCTGGGCATCTATTTCGGGCTGGGTGCGATCGGAGTATGGATTGCCATGGTTCTGGACTGGATCTGCCGCGTATCGTTCTACAGTTTCAGGTTCAGGAGCAGGAAGTGGCTGGATTTCAAAGTGATTTAGGCAGAGAGAAAGGCGCGCAAAACAGGTGGTACGGGATATGGAAAAAAGAGAACACAGGGAGCTTGCCGGGCGGATCACGGAAGGAGTTATCTGGAAACAGATATTGCTTTTTTTCTTTCCGATCCTTTTAGGTTCCATGTTTCAGCAATTATATAATACGGCGGATGCGATTATTGTGGGCAGATGTGCAGGAAAAGAGGCGCTCTCCGCGGTGGGCGGTTCCACGTCGTCCATCATCAATATTTTTGTCGGCTTTTTTACGGGGATTGCTTCCGGCGCTACGGTGGTGGTAGCCCATTTTTACGGCGGAAAACAGGAAAAGGAAGTATCGAAGACCGTGCATACCTCGCTGCTGCTTTCCCTCTGCGCGGGGGTTTTATTCGGCGTGGCAGGCATCGTTACGGCGCCCGTACTGCTGAAACTTCTGCGGACGCCGGAAAATATTTTCGGGCAGTCTCTGGGGTATATGCGGATTTATCTTGCGGCTACGCCGGCCAATCTGTTCTATATTATGGGAGCGGGGATTCTGCGGGCCGTGGGGGATTCGAGACGCCCGCTCTATTTTCTGATCGTGAGCTGTATTGCCAATATTCCGCTGGATTTTCTGTTTGTGGCAGGCTTTCAGATGGGAGCGGAAGGGGCGGCGATAGCTACCGTGCTGTCCCAGATTTTAAGCGCCGCCATGGTATTTGTGGTGCTCAGCAGGGAGAAGGGCTGTTATGGGCTGATAGTGAAAGACCTGTTTCATTCGTCGGGAAAGATTCTGAAAAGGGTTTTGTGGATCGGAATCCCGGCGGGACTGCAGTCGGTGACTTACGGCTTTTCCAACAGTGTAATTCAGGCGAAGGTCAACAGTTTCGGGACGGATAATATTGCGGCCTGGTCCGCCTACACGAAGCTGGACGGGCTTTACTGGATGACCGTGTCGGCGATGGGAATTGCGGTGACGACTTTTGTCGGACAGAATTTTGGTGCGGGGAAAATGGAGCGGGTAAAAAAGTCCATGTGGGAATGCATGGGGATGAGTATGGCAATGGCAGGGGTGATCAGCATATTTTTCTATGCTTTTGCAGAGTTTTTCTTCGGTATTTTCGTGGAGGATGCGGGCGTGATCTCGCTGGGCGTATCCCAGCTTCATTTTCTGACGCGCTTTTATCTGATCTATGTGATCGTGGAGATTCTTTCGGGGACGCTGCGGGGTATGGAATGTGTGGTGGTGCCGACAATCATCAGCATTTTGCTGGTGTGTGTGCTGCGTGTGGCGTGGATTGCGATGGCTCTGCCCATCCGAAACACCATGGAGACCGTGATGATGAGTTATCCGATCACCTGGGCTGCGGCGGCAGCAGCATTTATTATATACTATATTTATTTTATGAAACACGGTATGAGAAGCGCAAAGTGAAGGCAGGATATTTTGCGGTGGTTCATGATACTAATGCCATATTTATCCAGCCGAGAGGATCATCATTGCTCAAGAAGCCCGTTAAAAGGCGTCGGAGCATTTTATGCCCCTCTCGGCGTCCGGCAATGGTCAGATATCCAGAATCAGCCCCACCGGGCAGTGATCTGAGCCGAAAATATCTTTGTAGATCAGGGCATCCTTTATGGCATCTTGCAGCGCTTCGGAGACTAAAAAGTAGTCGATACGCCAGCCGGCGTTTTTCTCCCGGGCGCGGAAGCGGTAAGACCACCAGGAGTATGCACCTTCCAGATCGGGATAGAGATAGCGGAAGGTATCGATAAAACCGGCTTTTATAAGAGCGGTGAACTTTGCCCTTTCTTCCTCCGTAAAACCGGCGTTCTTGCGGTTGGTTTTCGGATTTTTCAGATCGATCTCCTGATGTGCCACATTTAAGTCGCCGCAGAAGATGACGGGTTTTGCCTTTTCCAGCTTTTTCAGATAAGCGAGAAAAGCATCTTCCCATTCCATGCGGTAGGAGAGACGTTTTAATTCTTCCTGGGAGTTGGGGGTATAAACAGTCACCAGATAACAGGCCTCAAATTCCAGGGTGATGACTCTGCCTTCGTGGTCATGTTCCGGGATTCCCATGCCGCGGGAGACCGAAATCGGTTTTTCCTTTGTAAAAACAGCGGTGCCGGAGTAGCCTTTTTTCTCCGCATAGTTCCAGTATTGATGATAGCCGGGGAGGTCGAGTGTGATCTGTCCTTCCTGGAGTTTGGATTCCTGAATGCAGAAAATATCGGCATCTTCTTTTTGCAGAAAATCGGTAAATCCTTTGCCGATACAGGCGCGTATGCCGTTTACATTCCAGGATATCAGTTTTTTTATCATGATAAGCCTTCCTTTCTTTCCCTTTTGACAAGGATATCTTACCACAGGCGGGCGGAAAATGCGAGATGATTTCCTGCCGAAGCAGGGGGAAAAACAATCACGAAGCGGCACAATGCAAAAAAGAATCAAACAAAAAAAGGATTTTGACGGAATACTTAAAAATCCATGAAGAAAGAAAAGAGGGATAAAAATGGAGAAAAAGCAGGAAAAAGCTTATGCATGGGCGGAGGCACTCTGTCGGTATGCGGGGGCGGATGAAGCGTTTTTTCAGGATTTCTGGAGAAGGCTGAATGCGGATGAAGAGATTTACGAAGAGTTTGTCTATTATCTGGAGCATCAGGATTTTCTCTGCCGGGTAAAGATCGAAGGGTATGGGCTGGTGGATCTGATGATATTCCAGATCGACCACTTTCGGGCAGTTATGGATCAGGATGTGGCAGATATGCGGCTGAACAAGGACAAGATGCTTCTGATGGCATTTAACAGTCTTTTGCAGATGCGGAAAGATCCGGAGCCCTTTGTGAGGGCGATGCAGGGACAGACCGGGACCGACAGGCAATAACGGCGCCGGTTCCGGTCTGCCTTTGTCTGATCAGATATCCGCGTCCCTGTAACAAACGGCCAGTTTGATCAGCAGTTCCGTCACTTTCTCCATGGACCGGACACAGGCGTATTCAAAGCGGCTGTGGTAGGCTGCGCCGCCGGTGCAGAGATT
>OFHA01000416.1_pt1 | contig 37578 bp, 32 predicted proteins | sample 1521891 | NCBI WGS metagenome assembly OFHA01 (sample SAMEA3504089, study PRJEB24116) | mouse gut metagenome | biome: mouse gut; feature: mouse-associated habitat; material: faeces | place: Denmark | collected 2011
TAGCCGCCACTACCACCAATAGTGACGGCTTGCCTCTTATGAGGTGAAAAATCATTCATTCGGAGGTAGAGCCGCTTCTATGGCTTTTCCCTTTCCTTATGTTCAATATAGCACATCTGCAATCAGTTTTCAAGAGCCTTTTTTATCTGGCACAGGGTTGTTGTTCCCCCTTTCGCACTATCCAAAAGAATGGAGGTTGTTTTATTTGGCAGAAAAGAAAGATCGCAGGGGCAGAAAATTGCCGCCAAACGTAACGCAAAGACCGGATGGCGTGTATAGGCGGAGAAAAACGGTAGACGGCAAGGCGTACCGGACCATAAGCAAGGATTTAGGGGCATTAAAAAGAAATTTCCTGCGCCGGTAACCGATCCTGTTTTCTATATGATATTGAAATGAATCTTATACAAACTTTACACCTTACAGGCTATTTGGTATAATACTGGCATAGAATACCAGGATAGAAGAGCAAATACAGAAAGCAGGTGAACCTCTATGCCAAGTGCCGCAGATATTATAAAAGACTATATCACTGAGTTTTCAAGACTGCAGGATTGGATGCTTCCAATCAAAGAAGCAGCGCCGGAAACATACGCCTCAATGTATAAACGATATATTGAGTTAAAAGTCACCTTGTCAAGTCTGGGCGTCAGTCTTACAGAATTAGACAGGATCAAAGAGTGACAGCCACAGATACAGGATCTCTTCACGTATCCTTATATCAAACAACAGGCAGTACGCCCAGCGTACTGCCTGTTGTCCATAAACACTGCCGTGCTTCTTGCGCCACCCCATTGCCGCAAAATATAAAGTCCAGCTTCCAAAGCTGATCCAAAATAGGGAACTTCCTGTGAGCCAATCTGCTGTTTCAGAAAAAGAGCCCCCTGACGGTCCCGGCCTTTTCCTCCAGCCAAAGCCGGTCTTCCCCCTCCAGCACGAAATATCCCCGCCCCATAAGGGAATGCCCGTCAGATACAGGTTTTAATTCCTCTCCCTTCTTGATATGGCATTCCCAGGCGGCAAACCGCACGCCTGCCGCCTGCTCTGCCTGTTCCCGGCCAGGTACCCTCCCCACCCTGCCCTGGATGTCAAAATAATGGATCATCATAGAACGCACCTTCCCCGGCGCAAAGCGATAGGAAAGCCCCATTCTGTATTTCATGTATTCCTCCGCCAGGTCGATCCCTGTACACAAGGGTGTAAACAGGTCATGGAGATGGTGCCCGGAAGGTCTTGCGGAAAGCTCAATCAAAAAAGGCCCCGCTTCCCCCCGGATTATATCCCCATGGACCAGGCACTCCCCAAGCCCCAGGCAGGCCACCGCCTTCTCCATATACTCCCGCACCTGTTTATAAAAATCTTCCTGGAGCAAAACCGAAAAATAACCCACCGCCTGCCTTACAGGGGGCGGCGTATTTTTTTTCCTGCGCAGCAATACCATATGGAAGCCATCCTTTGTCACAGCCCCGTCCACGCCATATTCTTCCCCGGCTATGCATTCCTCCAGCACATAGGCTTCCCCAGAAATCCCTGCCAATGCCTCCTTAAGTTGCTGCCTGTCCGGGAGCATATAAACCCCCCTGCTGCCGGAGCCAAACCTGGGCTTTAAGATCGCCGGGAAGGAAACAGGCGCTTCTTTGGCCCTCTCCCCGAAGCAGGCCGCCCCCTCCCCGTCCAAGATCCTCCCACCGGAAACCTCATAGCACCGGCAGCTGCGCAGCCCCGCACGATTTAACTTCTGATGAAAACGGAATTTATCCGTACAGAGCACCGCCATCTGCCTGGTGATCCCCGGAAGCCCCAAAGCATCGTTTACCGCGCCTATGGTGGTCAGATACCTGCCTATGGGAACTGTCAGGACAAAGTCCGGCTTCTCCCCTCTAAGGGCTTCGATCACCGCCCCCTCGTCTGAAATATCCACCGTCATTGACCGGTCCGCCTCCCCAAGTCCCGGTGCATGCGGATCACCGTCCAGGGCAACGATCTTGATCCCATACCCATGGGCTTTCTCAATTGTATGAAGTGCTTCTTTGCTTGCCCCTATAATTGCCGCTTTCATAGCCTACGCCTCCTGTCCCTCCGGATATTTCCTGCCAATACTGCGCCGGTACACAGGCCGTTCACCTTCCTCCCAGCCGCTTCCTGATCCCCCGGTACCACCAGAGCAATGTATAATATGCCATAAAATACAGGGTAGATTTCCTGTGCATCCGGATCAGCTTCCGCTCTTCCTGATGCACCCTCTGCTGATAGTAGGGGTTTTCCATAAACCCCGGAAAGGTTTCCCACATCTCTTCCCCAAGGGCTTTGACGAATCTGTAGTCCTTCTTTTTTACCCCAGCCATATAGGAAAACAGCGTATTTACATAAAATAAGGTGGTAAAGCTGCTTTCAATTTCGTCGTGGTATTCCTCCAGATAGCCGAACTGCTCCGCCTCCCTGACCATTACCCGTGCCGCCTCCATCCGGTCCTGGCAGCGCCTTTTCGTAATGGTATGGACAGTGGAGGTATCGTGCTGGTAATAATAATAGAGCGGTTCCGCCAGATATTCGAAATGCTTTGCCCTTAACATCCAGGAATTGCTGATAGCGTTATCCTCATAAAAAATCCCTTCGGGAAAACGGTTGGGATAGCCCAATATGATATGCCGCCGGTAGATTTTCACCACAAGGCTGCCGCCGTCCAGTATCAGCGACCGGTACTTCTCTTTGGTAAGGATGCCCGTCTGGGAATGCTTATTGTTGGGCACCACCTGCCCAATGTCCATGCTGTGTTCCCGGGTTAAGTGGTAGTCACAGCCTACCATGTCCGCCCCGGTGCCCTCCCCCAGCTCCAGCAGCCGCCCATAAAAGTCAGCCGTGACCCAGTCGTCGCTGTCAATAAACCCAATCCATTCCCCCACTGCCGCCTCTAACCCCAGGTTCTTCGCGCCCCCCTGCTTTTTATTAACAGGGGAAGCAATCACCCGCAGCTTTTCCGGAAACTGCCCTTCATATTCCCGCAGGATTTCCAGCGAATGGTCCGTGGAGCAGTCGTCCACCGCAATAATCTCATAATCCCTGATTGTCTGGTTTACCAGGGAATCCAGGCACCACTTGAGTTTATCACCGGCAGCCATGTTGTAGACAGGCACTATAATACTAAGCTTCATCTGGCCCCTTCCCATAAAACTCTGCAATCCTCGTTACCGCCCTGGCCACATCCTGTACGTCCTGGTCAGTCATGGCATAGTACAGTGGAAGGCTGATCATCTCCTCATACAGCTTCTCCGCTTTGGGGCAGATCCCCCTCTGATACCCCAGTTTCTCATAGTAGGGGAAATAATAAGTGGGGATATAGTGCACATTACAACAGATATTCTCCGCCCCCAGGGCCTCAAAAAACTCCTTCCTGCCAATGCGCAGCCTGTGGGGATTCAGCCTTAGTATATACAGGTGCCTTGTGGTATCGGATTCCGGGATTTCCTTCTGCACCACAAGCTGGGGCAGCCCCGCAAAAGCACTGTCATAAGCCTTCACAATCTCCTTCCGCCTTTGGGAAAACACTGGCAGCTTGTCCAGCTGGCTGATCAAAAGCGCAGCCTGAATGTCCGTCATGCGGTAGTTCATGCCCAGGGCTACCTGCTCATAATACCATGGCCCCTCCGGCTCATGGGACATCTGCCCCGGATCCCTGGTAATCCCATGGGCACGGTACAGCAGCAGTTTCCTGTAATACTCCTCATTATCTGTCAGGACAGCCCCGCCTTCCCCGCTGGTTACCGTCTTTACCGGATGGAAGCTGAATGTGGTCATATCCGCAATAGAGCCGTTGCACCTTCCCTTGTAACGGGTGCCGATCACATGGGCGCCATCCTCTATCAGTACCATATGGTTGGCGCGGCAATGGGACAAAAGCCGGTCAAGCTCCACCGACTGCCCTGTAAAGTCAACTGCAACCACCGCCTTTGTTTTTGGGGTGGTAAGTGCCTCCACCTGGGCTGGGTCAATATTATAAGTTTCCTCATTAATGTCCGCAAAAACCGGCCTTGCACCGCAATAAAGAGCGCAATTGGCAGAAGCCGCAAAAGTAATAGGGGTTGTAATCACCTCATCCCCTTCCTGTACGCCTGCTGCCATGGCAGCCATATGCAGGGCTGCTGTCCCATTGCTGCAGGCCACCGCATATTTTGCCCCGGTAATCCGGCACAGCTTATCTTCCAGTTCTTTTATTTTAGGGCCGCAGGTGATCTCATTGCTCCTTAAAACCTCCGCCACTGCCCTGATATCGTCCTCATCAATATATTGATGCCCATAGTATATTTTCGTATCCCGTACCGGAATACCTCCGCATATTGCAGGCTTGTCCATAAGTCCTCCCTCTGTCTTTTGGATGCACCGGCTATGGCTTAAAGCTCTCCCTTTTGCCTGCCGGCATTTTTCTGCATTCTCACTACATCCGCAATGGCCGCTATGTATTCACTGTTTGTAGGCCTTCCCTGCCCGCTGTCGGAGCAATAGCCAAACAAATACTCAAAGGTATCTTTGTTCCCTCTTTCCCATGAGATCTCAATGGCATTGCGGATTGCCCTCTCCACTTTGCCGTCAGTGGTATTGAACAGCTTCGCAATCTCCGGATAGAGCAGTTTGGTAACGCTCCCCACCACCTTCATATCCTCTTCCGCCATCAGCACGGCAGCGCGTACATAACGGTAACCTTTTAAATGGGCTGGCACGCCCATATCCAGCATCATATGTGAAACCATCTGTTCTACCATCTTGTCACTTTCTACTTCTGACTGCATTCCCGTTTCCCCTTCTATTCCAGTGAATTTTATTCCAGTATAAAATACGCCAATTTATGTGAACAGGTGTAAGTTATCGCATTTCCCCCACAAAGCTGCCTTTCCCGGTATTTTTCTCCAAAAACTGACGGAAAAACCTGTAAAAGCCATTATCCCCCGCTGCCGCGTCCTGTGAATTATTTTCTATGTCATAATAGTATTTCCCTGTACTAAGGTCAATTGAAATACTGTCCAGGGGAAGCCCAGGCGTCCTGCGGGGATGGGGGACATCTACCAAAAGAAACGCTTCCCCCCACAAATCCTCCTCCATACTCTCTTCCCTTACGCCTTCCTCCCAAACCAGGCAGATAGCGTTTTTGTATCTGGCGCGGACAGGGCCGTATTTCTTAACCAGCCCTATGCAGCGGGCAAGCAGTGCCTCATCGCTAAGCCGCTTTGGCCCCCTGCCCCGCACATGGATCCCCGGCTGTTCCTCCTGGGGCAGCGGCTCCCCTGTGGCATGGTTCCATAAGTACAGCCCGCTGTCGCAGGAAAACACAGGCCGCCGGAACATCTGGTAATACCCCTCCGCCTTGATTCTGGCATTTTCTAAAGGCGTCGCGCCCGTTTCCGCTACTTCCTCCAGGGCAATTCCCTTTTCCTCCGCTGCCCGGTGAATTCCCACAATTTCTACCGGAAGCCCCATAAGGCACATTTCCATAAAGGCAATTTTCCCCGGGTTTCCCGTCCCATATATGATTTCCACCTATATTCCTCCCTGCCAGCCCCGTGGGCACCCGCCAGCATCCCGCCCGGCACATCAGCCTGGGGTATGCCGGAACTCCCTCCCGGGGCAACTGTATCCAGTATACACCTGTTTCCATTAATTTTCCAGATATTCCAGGTAATCCTCTTCGCTGGCAAAAAGCATGTAACGCCCGTCCACCATGCCCATATATCCATTGCTTACAAAATATCCTTTCATAGCGCTGCCTCCTGTTATTCCCGACTTCATTCTATATTTCCAGAATAACATTACGGCTGTCCTATAAAACGGACTTTACCAGCGGAAACTGCTTTTACCCCTTATTTTCCTTATATTTGGGAAGCTGATAATGTTCCCTCAGGCGTTTTACCTCCGCCATAAATTCCCCGTCCTCTTTATTTACATAGCTGGACTGATACTCGTGGGTCTCGAAATTATCCTCTTCAAGCTGCAAAAGGCACAGGGCGATATTGGAGCAATGGTCTGAGACCCTCTCATAATTGGTGGTGATATCCGAAAGCACAAATCCCATTTCAATGGTGCATTTGCCCTTGCGCAGTCTTTTGATATGGCGTTTTTTCACCTCAGAGTTCAGGTAATCTATTACCTCCTCCAAAGGCTCTACCCTGCCCGCCAGCTTCAAATCCTCCTCCTGGAACACCAAAAGGGAAGTATTTACGATATCTTTTACGGCTCCTGTAAAAACAGCCAGTTCCTCCCTGGCTTTCCTGGAAAACGAAAGCTCCTTTTCTTCCATTTCCCTGGCAGACTCCATAATATTAATTGCATGGTCCGAGATCCTCTCAAAGTCGCCAATGCAGTGCAGCAGCACCAAAAGCTCCTGGCTGTCCCGGGCTGTCAGGTGCCTGCTGCTTAATTTCACCAGATAAGATCCCAGCTCATCCTCATAATGGTCCACCAGCTCTTCCAGCCCCACTACCCTGGCAGCCGCCTTTTTATCATACTTTTCCAGCAGCCCCATGGCAAGGAACAGCCCTTCCCTGGCATATCCTGCCATGTCCACTGCCGCATTCCGGCACTGCTCCAGGGCAAAACCGGGGGCGCCCAGGAAGCGGGAATCCAGAAGCTGGATTTCTCCCCTGGCAGTCCCTTCCTCCTTTTCTTCCCCGGCAGGCTCCGGCAGGGCCAGGTAGGCCAGCCGCTCCAGGACCCAGGTGAAGGGATAGATCACTGCCACTGCCGCCACGTTAAAGGCCGTATGTATTACCGCCACCCCCAGGGCACTGGCGGGGCGGCCCAAAAAACTAAAATGCACCATAGCGTCCAGGGGATAAAAAATTATCATAAAGACCGCCACCTTTATTACCTTATAATAAAGGCTTACCAGGGCAGCCCGTTTGGCTCCCCTGCCTGCGCTTGCGCCGGAAAGCAGCGCCGCCACACAGTCCCCTACATTCTGCCCCATCAATATGGGGATGGCAGTGGAATAGCTCACCGCGCCGGAAACGCACAGCGCCTGCAAAATACCTACGGAGGCAGAAGAAGACTGTATCACTGCCGTAAGCACAAGCCCAATGAGCATTCCCAGCACCGGGTTTGAAAACCGCAGCAGCATACCGGTAAACTCCGGATCCTCCGCCAGGGGCTTGACGGTATTGGACATGGTATCCATGCCTGTCATAAGCACTGCAAAGCCAATCATTATGGTGGCCGCCACTTTTTGTTTTTCTTTCTTGCCCATACTTAACATGGTAACGCCCACAATCGCTAAAATGGGAGAAAAAGAAGAGGGCTTTAAGAGCTGTAAAAATCCCCCTGAGCCTTCCACCCCGGTAAGGCTTAAAAGCCAGGCAGTCACTGTGGTCCCTACATTCGCCCCCAGGATTACCCCCACTGCCTGGGAAAGCTTCATAATCCCTGAATTTACAAACCCAACTACCATCACCGTAGTGGCCGATGAGGACTGGATTACCGCCGTCACCCCTGCCCCCAGAAGAATTGCCATAAGCTTATTGGAAGTCAGTTTTTCCAAAATAATCTCCAGCTTGCCCCCGGAGGCCTTTTTCAGCCCGTCCCCAAGCACTTCCATCCCATACAAAAACAATGCCAGCCCGCCGATCATCGTAAGTACACTGAAAATATCCATATTCGTCCCCATCCCTGCGCTGCTTATTTGCGTCCCTTAAGCGGACGCAGTGCAGGCACAATCTTATCCCTGCATACCGCAAGCAAAAATTGCGGCATAGTGCCAACAAACAGTCCGGAAATATTTCAAATTATTCTTCCTGCCACTGCCATATAAACGATATGCCCATTATTTTACACTATTTCATTGACTTTGGATATAGCTATTTTTCCCAGACGCAGAATTTTCCCGCCCCCCCCCATACCGCCCTGCCCCTGGGACTTATAAAGCAGGAGGCCTTCCGGCTACCCCTGCTTTAACCTGCGGTATTCACTTCTGTGCTGGATGGGTGTTTTCCCGGTAGCCTTTTTAAATGCCTGGGAAAAATATGACTGGGAAGAAAAGCCCAGCATCTCTGAAATCTGGGCGATGGAGTGGGTGGTGGATTCCAGCAGGTTTTTCCCCTCCTGTATCCGTCTTTTTAAAAGATAGTTGATGGGCGAAAGCCCTGTATATTTGGTAAAGGCATGGGCCATATAATATTTGTTCATATGGGTAATATCCGCCAGGGTATCCAGCGTGATATTCTCTGAATAGTTGGAATCCAGGTAATTTTTAATCTGCGTGCACTCCCTGTTCAATACCGTTTTGCCGCTTTGGACCACAGAGAGATTATCATGGCGCAGCATACAGACCAGCAGGACCTCCAGAAGGTTCTGGCAAACCGTCTCGTAATTTTCCTGTTTATGGACCGCTTCTTCCAGCATGATATTCAGATAGGCGTAGACGTTGGGGTTATGTATACTGTATTTATAGATTGCGCCGGAGACCGTATGCACAGACATGCCATCCCTGGCAGCGGCAATATTATCAAAGGAAAAGGTAAGGCCCTCGATCCCCAGCACAATATATTCCATAGGGGAGGCATTCCATGACTTTTCCGTATGCTCCACATGGGGGTTGATGATCACCATGTCATCCTTGCATACCGAAAACTCGCTGCCTTCCGCTACAAAGGCACCGCTCCCGCTTAAAACATAAAATAATTCACTGAAAGGATGAGAATGGGGGATGCTCTGCCAGTCTCCCTCATATTTTGAGGTGGAAATATATAAAAGCCTTGACTGTGCAAAAGATGACTGCCTGACATTTTCAATGCTGTGCCTTATGTTTCCCATATTGCCTCCGTTTCTGTCATTCAATACCCTAAATCATAAAACTCCAAAGCCTCCCATAATAAATACTGGTGATTATAATATAGCAAAGTTTATATATATTGTCCACAAAAAAACGAAAAAAATAGCGATCCCCTGCATCTTTTCCTGCAAAACTTCACCAGAAATACATGCCTGTATTTTACCGCAAAAGTTCATGTTTGGTAATATGCATAATATTTTACAATTCTTTTAACATGTTTATAGGAATTATTAACTATCTACCTTCCTTTTCACTTTTGTTTTTAATAAAAACTTCACAAAAAGCAATATATATAAAATACCCGGCAATAAAAAGATTGATATTGCCCTCCTGTTCCTTTATATTAGATAGTAGAATGGAAAATGAGTATAATTGTGGCAATAACTGCCGCTGCGTTTTCCATCATTGAATAAGGAGGAAATTTATTATGAAACTCAAAAAAGTTTTGTCAGCTTTACTTGTAAGCGCCATGAGTGTATCCCTTTTGGCAGGCTGCGGCGGCAAGGCTGATACGCCTTCCACAGACAGTTCCGCTGACAACACCAAGACGGAAACCGAGGACACTTCCAAGTCCCAGGATACAGAAGCAGAAACCGGGGCCAAGGACGAAAGCACCGAAGAGGGCCAGGCAGAAGAGGAACAGGCTCCCGTAGAAGAACAGGTATTGAAGGTAGCTGCTTTTGAAGGCGGCTATGGCGCAGATATGTGGTCAGAAGTAGCTGCTGCTTTTGAAAATTCCCACCCTGGCGTTACCGTAGAGCTTACCATTGACAAGAAAATTGAAGATGTGATCAGCCCCAGCATGAAAGCAGGGGATTACCCTGACGTTGTGCATCTTGCAACCGGGCGCGAGGCAGCCCTTACAGAGACACTGACCAAGGAAAAAGCCCTTCTTCCCCTGACGGATGTGCTTGACATGACCGTACCTGGCGAAGACGTGAAGGTAAAGGACAAAATCGTCCCCGGCTTCCTTGATACCCTTGCAACCAACCCTTACGGCGACGGCGTAACCTATTATGCCCCCATGTTCTACAGCCCCTGCGGACTGTTCTATAACGCAGGCCTTTTAAAGGAAAAAGGCTGGGATGTACCTACCACCTGGGAAGAAATGTGGGCGCTGGGCGACAAGGCGAAAGAAGAAGGCATTGCTTTATTTACTTATCCTACCACAGGATATTTTGATGCCTTTACATACGCAGTATTATCTTCTGCAGGAGGCTCCGATTTCTTTAACAGCTGCATGACCTATGAAGACGGCATCTGGGAAAGCGACAACGCAACCAAGGTATTCGAGCTGATTGGCAAGCTGGCTGAATACACAGAAGGCACTACTGTTGCCAATGCAAACAATGATAACTTTACCAAGAACCAGCAGTTAATCCTTGACAACAAGGCAATCTTCTGCCCCAACGGGACATGGCTTCCCGGCGAGATGGCAGACGCGCCCAGGGCGGACGGCTTTGAGTGGGGCTTCATGGCAATCCCCGCTGTAAATGAAGGCGGCGCTGGATGCTCTTTCTGCTGGTTTGAGCAGATTTGGATCCCTGCTGCAGCACAGAACCAGGATATGGCAAAAGAATTTATCGCTTATATGTACTCTGATGAAGCTGCACAGATTTTCGCGAAATCCACAGCAATCCAGCCGATCACCGGCGTAAGCGATTATCTGGAAGGCGACAACAAGATGTTCTACAGCATCTATGACAATGGCGCAAGCGCAGTTATGGGCGGTTTTGCCGCAACAGCTCCTGTTGAAGGCGTTTCCATGGCAGATACCCTGTTTGGGACTGTTAACAGTATTGTAAGTGGAGACAAGACAGTTGCTGACTGGCAGGCATCCGTGGAAGAAGCCAGCGATAAGTTAAGAGCGGCAATGGAATAAGGATAAAAGGGTGCTCCGGAGGCTTCCGCCTTTGGAGCCCTTTTTTACAGAAAACGGAGGTATGGATTTGAAAAAGGGCAAAGCAAGAAGCGTTTTTATTGGGATATGCGTAGCGCCGGCAGTAATACTGTTCATCATCTTTATGCTGGTCCCAACCTTTAATGTATTTAAGATGTCCCTCTATAAGTGGGGCGGTTACTCCAACACCAAGGAATTTGTAGGTTTTAACAATTTTAAGATTTTAATGGAAGATATGAACTTTTTCCGTTCCTTCCAGAACACAGTCCTGCTGATTGCCTGCGTCACCATTGTGACCATGGCCCTTTCCCTTCTGTTTGCGGCGATCCTCACAAGGGAAAAGATCAAAGGGCAGAATTTTTTCAGGATCATTTTTTACATACCCAATATTTTGTCCGTGGTAGTCATCTCGGCAATCTTTTCCGCCATCTATGACCCCACAAACGGCCTGTTAAATAGCATCATAGGCATTTTCAGGGGGGCTGATAAGGATCCCATCCTGTGGCTGGGGGACCAGAAGCTGGTAATCTACAGCCTGATCATCGCCCTGATCTGGCAGGCCATCGGTTACTATATGGTTATGTACATGGCAAGCATGGCAAGTGTGCCGGAAAGCCTTTATGAATCCGCAAACCTGGAAGGGGCAGGGAGAATACAGCAGTTTTTCTCCATCACCCTCCCCCTGATCTGGACAAATATAAGGACCACCCTGACATTTTTCGTTATCAGTTCCATCAACTTAAGCTTCCTGCTGGTAAAAGCGCTTACAAGCGGCGGCCCCGACGGCGCTACGGAGGTGTTCTTAAGCTATATGTACAAACAGGCTTATACCAACTCCTCTTACGGGTACGGAATGGCCATCGGCGTTGTGGTATTTTTATTCTCTTTTGGTTTATCGGCGATTGTCAATTTCGTCACTAAGAGAGAACCTTTGGAATTTTAAGGCGGAAAGTTTGTGGATACATGGAGGTTCCCTATGAAAAAGAAAAAAGAAATGAGTTTTGACACCCTGTACAAACTCTTCATTTATGTGGCTCTGCTCACATTAGCCATCAGCATCGTGGTGCCCGTAGCCTGGGTTTTCCTGGCATCTATCAAGGAAAATTCTGAATTTTACGGCAATCCCTGGGCAATGCCCAAAGGCTTCTACTTCCAGAATTTTAAAGACGCCTTTGAAAAGGCAAAGATGGGCGATTATTTTATGAATTCCGTAACCGTTACCGCCCTCTCCCTGATCATATTGCTGGTAGTGGCCCTTCCCGCCGCCTACGTGCTTGCCAGATACCGTTTCCGGGGAAGCAAGCTGATCAACACCATGTTTATGGGCGGCCTGTTTATCAATGTAAACTATATTGTAGTGCCTATCTTCCTGATGTTTGTGGATGCAGATAAATTTTTAAGGGGATTAGGGAGCGACGGCTTTTTCCTGAACAACCTATTTGTAGTGGCGCTGGTATACGCTTCCACCGCCCTGCCCTTTACCATTTATCTCCTGTCCGGTTTCTTTGTGACCATTCCCAGGGACTACGAGGAAGCCGCCTATGTGGACGGCAGCGGCTATTTCAGGACTATGGTTAAGATCATGATGCCTATGGCTACCCCCAGCATCATCACCGTTATCCTTTTTAATTTCCTCTCTTTCTGGAATGAGTACATCATTTCCATGACCCTGCTTACCAAGGATGAAAAGACCCTTCCTGTAGGGCTGATGCAGCTAATGCAGGCGCAGAAAGCGGCGGCAAATTATGGGCAGCTTTATGCCGGGCTCGTGATCGTGATGCTTCCCACATTGATCTTATATATTATGGTACAGAAAAAGCTCACCCAGGGCATGAGCCTTGGCGGATTAAAAGGATAGGAGTGATTTGCTATGAAATGGATTATCAGGCTTTTATATCTGCTCGTCTTTATTGTGAGCATGGCGTTTATCATCACCGGGCAACGCCAGATAGGCCCTGCAGGATTGCTGATCATGGTCGTGGGGCTTGCAGGAATACTTGTTCTTCTTTATCTGTATAACAAAAAGTTCCAATAAACAAAATCATTCAGGGAACCGGCTTTTCTAAGGATCGGGCAGTTCCCGGCTACGGAGGTATGAAATGAATCATGAAACCACAGGAAGACTGACACTGCCAACAGACGTGGATATGGTGGAAGAAACCATACGCTTAAAGAACCTGCTTGGCGCCGATGCCTTAAGGGATTGCGACGGCACTACCATGCCGGAAGAACTTTTAAGCCAGGACGGCAAGATCTATGCTACCTACTACACCACCCGGAAGGATAACGACTGGGCAATGAACAACCCGGAGGAGATCCAGCAGGAGTACCTGGTCAGCGACCGCCTCACGGCACGCACAGGGGAGCTCCGCATTGAGCTTATGAAGGGCTTCCATACACAGCAGTTAAAAGTCAACACCATTGACTCTCCCAAGAAATGGTGGGAAGTCATGGACAGGACAACCGGCCAGGTGGTGCCTGTTGACAAATGGGAATATGAAGAGGAAACCGGGGAAGTGGTGATCCAGTCCATCCCCTACCATCAGTATACGGTAAGCTTCCTTGCCTTTCTCATCTGGGACCCGGTCCATATGTATAACTTTATCACCAACGACTGGAAGGATGCCCCCCATCAGCTTACCTATGATGTGCGCCAGCCGAAAACCCAGGTTTACGTAAAAGAAAAACTGAAAAAATGGTGCGAAGCCAATCCCCAGGTGGATGTGGTGCGTTTTACCACCTTTTTCCATCAGTTTACCCTTACCTTTGACGACCAGAAAAGAGAAAAATTTGTGGAGTGGTTTGGCTACAGCGCCAGCGTCAGCCCTTATATTTTAGAGCAGTTTGAAAAATGGGCTGGCTACAAATTCCGCCCGGAGTTTATTGTGGACCAGGGCTACCATAACTCTATTTTCCGGGTTCCTTCAAAGGAATTTCTGGACTTTATTGAGTTCCAGCAGATCGAAGTGAGCAAGCTGGCAAAGGAACTGGTAGATATCGTACACAGCTACGGCAAGGAAGCCATGATGTTTTTGGGGGATCACTGGATCGGAACGGAACCCTTCGGAAAATATTTCGCCAACATCGGCCTGGACGCTGTGGTGGGCTCTGTGGGGGACGGCGTTACCCTGCGCATGATCTCTGACATCAAGGGCGTTAACTACACAGAAGGGCGGCTCCTTCCCTATTTCTTCCCGGATGTGTTTACAGAAGGCGGAGACCCCATCGGGGAAGCCCAGGCCAACTGGCTGAAAGCAAGGCGTGCCATCCTGCGCTCTCCCTTAGACCGGATCGGTTACGGCGGCTATTTAAAGCTTGCCAGCGAATGGCCTGGCTTTATTGAACAGATCCAAAAGGTAGTGGGCGAATTCCGTCAGATCCACGAAAATATGCAGGGAACCAAAGCCTACACCGCGCCCTTTAAGGTGGGTATCCTGAACTGCTGGGGGAATCTCCGCAGATGGATGGCAAACCAGGTGCACCATGCCCTCTGGTACCGGGAAATCTATTCCTATGTGGGCGTCATTGAATGCTTAAGCGGTATGCCTATAGATGTGGAATTTATCACTTTTGAGGAATTAAAACAGGGACTTGACCCGGAAATCAAGGTAATCATCAACGCCGGGGATGCCTACACCTCCTGGAGCGGCGCGGAAAACTGGAAAGATGAGGCTGTGGTATGCGCCATCCGCCGTTTTGTGGACAATGGCGGCGGCTTTATCGGGGTCGGCGAACCCAGCGCCTGCCAGTATCAGGGACGTTTCTTCCAGTTAAGCGATGTACTTGGGGTTGACAGGGAACTTGGCTTTTCCATGAGCACCGATAAATATAACCAGATGGACAGCAAACACTTTATCCTGGAGGATACCCCCGGCGAAATCGACTTCGGCGAAGGAAAAAGCCGTATTTACGCCCAGGGCAGCAACTACCAGATTTTGAACATGGACGGCAAATACAGCCGCCTGGTAACCAACGAATACGGCAAAGGAAGAAGCGTTTACTTTACCGGGCTTCCCTACTCCCCCCAGAACTGCCGCATCCTCCTCCGTGCTATTTATTATGCAGCACACCAGGAAGCGGAAATGAAGAAGTTTTATGTTACCAATATGGATACGGAAATTGCCGTATTTGAAAACACCGGTAAAATTGCAGTTATTAACAATTCCAGAGAACCCAGAAAAACCGACCTTTATATTCAGGGAGAGTTCCGGCAGAGCCTGGATATGGCTCCCATGGAAATGCAGTGGGTAGATTACAAGGAGAACTTATGAGTACAGAAAATCAGGCTTGTGCCAAAATAGAAGAAGCTATTGCCCAATTTGCCATTCAGGGCAGCCTTAAAGAAAAAATCCCTTATGGCAACGGCCATATTAACGATACCTTCCTCCTTACTTATGAGGTGGAAGGCGGGGAAAAGCAATACATTCTCCAGAGAATGAACCATAATATTTTTAAAAATCCCCAGCAGCTTATGGAAAATATGGTTAACGTCACAGAATATCTCAGCCGGGCCATCCAGGAACAAGGGGGCGACCCCCAAAGGGAAACCTTAAACATTGTTAAAACTTCATCAGGTGACAGCTATTACAAAGACAGCACAGGCAATTACTGGCGGATGTTCCTGTTTATTGGCCGCGCGCTGTGCCTGGAGATGGTAGAAAGTGTAAAGGATTTCTATGACAGTGCCGCCGCTTTCGGTAATTTCCAGCGTATGCTGGCGGACTACCCTGCCGGGACCCTGCACGAAACCATCCCCAATTTCCATAACACCCCTTCCCGCTTCCAGGATTTTAAAAAAGCGGTAGAAGAGGATAAACTGGGAAGGGCAAAGCTGGCGGAAAAGGAAATCGCTTTTGCCCTTGCCAGGGAAGCGGAAACCTCCGCCCTTACCGGCCTGTTAAAGGAAGGGAAGCTTCCCTTGCGGGTTACCCACAACGATACCAAGCTGAACAATATTTTATTTGATGAAGAAACCAAAAAGGCCCTGTGCATCATAGACCTGGACACTGTAATGCCTGGCCTGTCCCTTTATGACTTCGGTGATTCCATCCGTTTCGGCGCAAGCACCGGGGCTGAGGACGAACAGGACTTAAGCAAAATATCCATAGACCTGGAGCTGTTTGAAGCTTTCACCAACGGTTTCCTCACAGGCTGCGCCGGAAGCCTTACGGATAAGGAAATCGAAATGCTTCCCATGGGGGCCAAGCTTATGACCTATGAGTGCGGCATCCGCTTCCTGGCAGACTTCCTGGTTGGCGACACATATTTTAAAATCCACCGTGAGGGGCACAATTTAGACCGCGCCCGTACACAGTTTAAACTGGTGGCGGATATGGAAGCCAAATGGGACCAGATGAAGGCCATTGTGGAAAAGGTCCGCAATACCCAGAAGTAAGCAGGCTGCAACAATCACAGGCCACAATTTATCCTGAAACAAATAACCGCTCATTCTAAACGGAAGGGCGGTTATTTGTTTCAGCATACATCTTTGTCCTTTTCAATCTATTGTTTATGCCCTAACAGTTCCTTCTTCATGGAACTCAAAAGCTGCTCCGTAAAGCTTAAGAGCATCTGGGCATCCTTCTCCACCATGCCGCATTTTTTATACCGGAACAGGAAAAACAGCCCCTTATGGTTATAGCTCAGCTTGTCGTATATTTTAAGAAGCTCCGGTATCCTCCCCGCCATAATATCCGCGTCCGGTTTTAACAGAAACTTAATTTCACCGCCCCTGCCTTTAATCTCCGTGATGTAAAGCATATGGGCGCTGACACGGATCATGGAGATGCGGAACAGGTTTTCCACAGCCACCGGAATTTCCCCGAACCGGTCCAAAAGCTCCTCCTTCATATCGTTGCTTTCCAACTGGTTTTCTATTCCTGCAATCCTTTTGTAAATATCCAGCTTCTGGACCTCGTTTACAATATAAGAAGGGGGGATAAAGGCGTCCACGTCCAAATCCACAGCAGTATTGAAGTCCTCCGCCGTGCTGATGCCCTTTAAATTCTTAACCGCTTCATTGAGCATTTTGCAGTACATATCATATCCCACTGCCTGCATATGCCCGTGCTGTTTCGCCCCCAGCAGGTTTCCTGCCCCCCGGATCTCCAGGTCACGCATGGCAATTTTAAACCCGCTTCCCAAATCGGTAAATTCCTTAATCGCCGCCAGGCGCTTCTCCGCAATTTCCTTCAGCATCTTGTCCCTTTTGTACATCAGGAAAGCATAGGCCGTGCGGTTGCTCCGCCCTACCCTTCCCCGGAGCTGGTAAAGCTGGGAAAGCCCCATGTTGTCGGCATCATGGATAATCATGGTATTCACATTGGAAATATCCAGCCCGGTTTCAATAATTGTGGTAGATACCAAAACATCAATCTCACCGCTGATAAAGTCATACATAATACGCTCTAATTCCCGCTCCTGCATCTGCCCGTGGGCAAAGGACACCGATGCCTCCGGCACCAGGGCCTGGATGCCTGCCGCCACATCCGAAATATTGTTCACCCTGTTATATACATAGTAAACCTGCCCGTCCCTTGCAAGCTCCCTCACAATGGCCTCCCTGACCATCTCCTCATTATATTCCAGCACATAGGTCTGGATGGGCATCCTGTCGTTGGGAGCCTCCTCCAAAACGCTCATGTCCCGGATACCAATAAGGCTCATGTGGAGGGTCCGGGGAATGGGCGTTGCCGTCAGCGTAAGGACGTCCACATTCTCCTTCATCTTCTTGATTTTTTCCTTATGGGTAACGCCAAACCTCTGTTCCTCGTCTATGATCAAAAGCCCCAGATCCTTATAAACAACATCTGCGGACAATACCCGGTGGGTACCGATAATAATATCCACAAATCCCTTCTTCAAATCCTCCACCGTCTTTTTCTGTTCCCCGCTGGACCGGAACCTGGAAAGCAGGTCGATACGCACAGGATAATCCTTCATCCGCTGGACAAAGGTATTGTAGTGCTGCTGGGCCAATATAGTGGTAGGCACCAGGTAAACCACCTGCTTCCCCTCCTGTACCGCTTTAAAGGCGGCACGGATGGCAATTTCCGTTTTTCCATAACCTACGTCACCGCAGACCAGGCGGTCCATGATTTTGGTGCTTTCCATATCCTCCTTGGCGGCCGCAATGGCGGCAAGCTGGTCTTCTGTCTCCTCAAAGGGGAACATCTCCTCAAATTCCCTCTGCCATACTGTATCCTTCCCATAAGCAAATCCATTCTTTTGCTGGCGGCTGGCGTACAGCTCCACCAAGTCCTTGGCCACCTCCCCGGCCGCCTCCCTCACCTTGCTTTTGGTGCGGCTCCATTCCTGGGTCCCCAGCTTATTCAGCTTGGGGCGCTTGGCATCTGCGGAGGCATACTTCTGGATCACATCCAAACCGGTTGCCAGCACATAAAGGGTACCCCCGTCCCGGTACTCAATCTTGATGTAATCCTTTACCACCTTCTCCACTTCCACCTTCTCAATTCCCTTGTAAACCCCAAGCCCGTGGTTTTCGTGCACCACGTAATCCCCGATTTTCAGCTCGTTAAAATCATTGATCTTACGACCTTCATAAGCTTTTTTCTTTTTTTTCTTCTTTTTGTCCGCACCGAAGATATCACTTTCAGAGATCACCGCAAATTTCAGCAGAGGATATTCAAAGCCCTTCAGCACCCTGCCGTAAAAGGTCATAATCTCGCCAGGCTGCAGCTCCCTGTCCGGGTCCTCCGTGTAAAAAGCGGTAAGCCCCTGGTCACGCAGGTCCTGTGCAAGCCTTGCCGCCCTGGTCCTGGAACCGGACAAGAGAAGTATCCGGTAACCGTTTTTCCGGTAACGCTTTAAATCCTGCACCAATGCCTCAAAGCTATTATTATAGGAAGAAATACTCTTTACAGAGATATCCGCCTTCCGTTCCGCCCGGAACAGGGAATGCTTCAGGTCCAATGAGGACAGTGTCACAATCCTCCCCCGCTCCATTTTCGCTGCCACTTCTTCCATCGAATAGAGAAGGTTCATCTGGCCTGGAAGCAGATACCCCTTTTCCACCCGATGCATCATGCTTTCCCGGAATTCTTGCTCCACCGCCCCTGCGTGTTCCCGCACCCTTGCTGGCTCGTCCACAAAAATACAGGTCTTCTCCAAATCAAAAAGCTCCAGGAAGGACACCGTATCTTCATAGAAATAGTGGACATAAGCGTCCAGGTTCACCAGGTTGCGGAATTCCAGCACCTGCTCCTTCAACTCTTTGATCTGGTTTTCTATCCGGTGGGCTTCCTCTGTATGGAATTCCCCCCGCAGCTTTTCCGAGAAACCTTTTGCCTCCCCTTCAATTTTTTCCATGCCCCTTTTTATCTGGCTGTCGGAAAGCAGCATCTCCCCTGCCGGGTAAATTGTGACGCCGGAAAGCTTTTCGACCGAACGCTGGCTTAGCACGTCAAAACTCCGGATGGAGTCCACCTCATCCCCCCACAGCTCAATACGGTAGGGATTTTCCTCAGTAAGGTCAAAAATATCCACAATGCCGCCCCTGATGCAAAACTGCCCCGGCGCCTCCACCTGATAGTTTTTCTCATACCCCATCTCCACAAGCCGCCCGGAAAGCTGCTTCACATCCAGGGTTCCTCTTCCCTCAATTTTCAGGAGATGCCCCTTCCAGGCAGAAAGGGGGATCAAAGGCGCCATAAGGCTGCTAAATGTGGTAACCACTGTAACAGGCTTTCCCTCCAGCATCCGCCGCAGGCATCTGATACGCTCTGCCACAAGCTGGTTCCCATGAATGTCCGCCTGATAGAAAATCAAGTCCCTGGCAGGATATACTGACGTTTTTTTATCATAAAACCTGCAGTCCTCCATCAGCTCTTTTACCCGCAGGTCGCTGAAGGTTACGATAAGCCTGTTCTGGAAGCTGCTCCCCAGCCCATAGGCCATATGAAGTTTCTGGGATTCCACGCAGCCTGTAAGCGCCACGCAGCTCCCTTCTTTTTTCAGCCTTCCTGCAATCTCCTCAAATTCTCCCAGTTCTTCCAGGGGAGCGATCAATGCCCTCATGTAAATCCACCCTCTCATTTTCTGTTAAAGCTACTTTTCTGTTAAATAGATTCATGGCCTGGTCAACTTCCCCTGACAGCATCAGCTCCGCGGCTTTTACTGCCCGCCGGGTCCCCTCATCCATCAAGGGCATTTCTTCTTTGGAAAAATGCCCCAGCACATAGTTTATCAAATCATAGCCCTTCGGCTTTTCCCCCACGCCAATACGGATCCTGTGGAAATTTTCACTGCCAAGCTGGCTGATAATGTTTTTAAGGCCATTGTGCCCGCCTGCGCTTCCCTTTTTCCTGATCCTAATCTGCCCTGGGGGCAGGGTGATATCATCGGAAACCACAATCAGCTCCCTCCCTATATCCACCTTATAATAGTCCGCCAGCGGCCGGATGCTCTCCCCGCTTGCATTCATATAAGTGATGGGCTTTGCCAGGATTACTTTCTGCCCCTCTATTACCCCCTTGCCGACCATTGCCCTGTGCCTAACTTGCATCACAGAAATATTGTACTTGTCCGCCAGTGCGTCAATGAGCCCAAAACCAATGTTATGCCTGGTATTATGATATTCCTTCCCAGGGTTCCCAAGTCCCGCTATTATAAACATGCGTATCCTCCATTCCAGTTCCATGCTTTCCGGGCAGGCACTGTTTTCCAGTTCCGCCTCCTGCGCCTGCCTGCCAATAATACCATATATTTTACCACAAAAAAAGAGGCTGTTGCACTCACAATTTTGCAATCGTTCGTGCAACAGCTCCCTGGCTCCTATTCTTCGTCCGGCTCTAACAGCGCTTTTTGATACCTTTCAAGAATAATCGTCTGTATTCTTTCTCTCGTAGATGAGTTTATGGGATGAGCAATGTCTCGGTATTCTCCGTCGGCGGCTTTCTTGCTGGGCATGGCAATGAAAAGCCCTTTATCGCCCTCGATTACCTTGATATCATGGATTACAAATTCCTCGTCAATGGTAATGGAAACAATGGCGCGCATTTTGCCTTCCTTGGTTATTTTTCTTACTCGTACATCTGTAATCTGCATCTTTCTTCCCCCTTGGTCAACCTCTCTTACGGTCAGATGACATACCTGTCATTTCTTTCCACTACTATCTTGATGCCGTCCGTCCCTGTATAATAGGAATTCGCCCTGATAGTATCACGGCTTTCTACTATGCAGTTTTCAATGTGTGTATTGTCTCCAATATATACGTCGTTCAGAATGATGGAATTTTTAATATAGCAGTTGTTCCCTACATAGGCAGTCTTAAAAATAACGGAATCCTCCACTGTGCCGTTGATGATGCAGCCGCTGGAAATCAGGCTGTTTTTCACCTGCGAGCCCGGATTATACTTTGCAGGGGGCAAATCGTCTACCTTAGAATAGATATCAGGATACTGCCGGAAGAAGTAATCCCTTGTTTCCGCTTTCAGGAAATCCATATTTGTGTTAAAATAGTCTTCCACAGAAGCAATATTTCTCCAATACTCCTTAATCTTGTAGCCGTAGATCTTCTTCATGTTCTTATAACGGATCAGGATATCCTTCACGAAATCGTATCTGTCTTCTTCCGCGCACTTCTCAATCATTTCTATCAGCATACGCCTTCTGACAACATAGATGCCACAGGAAATGGTACCGGACTTAGCCACCACAGGCTTTTCCTCAAAATCTTCGATACGGCTCTCCTCGTTCATCTTGATAGCGCCGAACCTTTCCACATTCGTCCCTTCCCCCATATCCTTACATACCACGGTGATATCCGCTTTCTTCTCAATATGGTATTCCAGTACCTTATTGTAATCCAGCTTATATACCCCGTCACCGGAAGCGATCACCACATAAGGTTCGTGGCTGCTTTTTAAGAAGGAAAGGTTCTGGGCAATGGCATCCGCCGTTCCCCTGTACCAGAAATTGCTTTCCGCTGTCACCGCCGGGGTAAACACATAAAGCCCCCCTTGCTTACGCCCGAAGTCCCACCACTTGGAGGAATTCAGATGCTCATTCAGGCTCCTGGCATTGTACTGCGTAAATACCGCCACCTTCTGTATATGGGAGTTGGTCATGTTGCTCAATGCAAAGTCAATGCTCCGGTAGCTGCCCGCAATGGGCATTGCGCACACAGCCCTTTTCCTGGAAAGCTCTTTCATTCTGTAACTGTTTCCGCCTGCTAATATGATACCGATCGCTCTCAATGTTCATCACCCGCCTTAATCAATGTTTTTCCGCCTGCAAGATGGCCATCCGCATAATCCTCCCGGGAAGTTACCCCGAATATGCATGTATTCTTACCAACCGAAACTCCCTCCGGTATCACGCTCTTTTCACCTATGGTAACAATGCCGTTATTGTAAATCTGCGGGTCTGTTTCATTAGGCGCTTCTTCCCCAACGCCCAGCTTCACCTGGTCTTTGATCACTGCGTTTTCCGCAGCAATTACTTTATTCAGCTCGCACCCGTTGCCGATTACCGTGTTATTCATAATGATGGAATCCCGTACCACTGTGTCTTTCCCTATGGTCACGCCGCATCCGATAACAGAATTATATACTTTGCCGTAAATATCTGACCCCTCGCCGATGATGCTTCTTTCCACCACCGAATCCCCCGCAAGGTACTGGGGCGGAAGGATCTCGCTTCTGGTATAAATCTTCCAGTATTCCTCATATAAATTAAATTCCGGCACAATATCGATCAGCTCCATATTGGCCTCCCAGTAGGAACTTAGGGTCCCTACGTCCTTCCAATACCCGTTAAACTCATAGGCATAAAGGGGATCCCCCTTCTTATGGCAGTAAGGGATGATATGTTTGCCGAAATCCAGCCCTGGCTTCTCTGAATTTACAAGCAGCGCTTCTTTCAGCGTCTTCCAGTTAAAAATATAGATTCCCATGGATGCCAGGTTGCTTCTGGGATTGTCAGGCTTTTCCTCAAAATCCGTAATCTTCCTGTCGCTGTCAGTGATCATGATGCCAAACCGCTTTGCCTCCTCCATGGGGACAGGCATTACCGCTATGGTCACCTCCGCCCCCTTTTCTTTATGGAAGTCAAGCATTACCTCATAATCCATCTTATATATGTGATCCCCGGAAAGGATCAGGACATACTCCGGGTTAAAGCTCTCCATGTAATCCAGGTTCTGGTAAATGGCATTGGCAGTGCCGGTATACCATTCGCTGTTGGTACTCTTCTCATAGGGCGGAAGGACCGTCACCCCGCCGATGTTCCTGTCCAGATCCCAGGGGATCCCTATTCCGATATGGGTGTTCAGCCGCAGGGGCTGGTATTGCGTCAGTACGCCTACTGTATCTACGCCGGAATTAATGCAATTGCTTAATGGAAAGTCTATAATGCGGTATTTCCCCCCAAAGGCTACCGCCGGCTTGGCCACCTTGGAGGTCAGCACCCCTAAACGGCTTCCCTGGCCACCCGCTAATAACATGGCAATCATTTCTTTCTTAATCATGTCATCACCTCTTACAAGTAATTTTTATTGCTACAAATCTGAATACAGGTACCATTTTTAAAATGTATGAATAGTATATCATAGATTCCTTTTAAAGTGAATATTGTTTACAAAAAAATTCCCACGGAATATGGTTTTTCTGTCAATATTCTACAACGCTTTCCCCCGAAAATCTATTTCCATGTAACATAGCAAAAAAATCTTGGTTTTTGCTGTGTATTTATATATAATTAGGTCAAAACTATTGTAAACGGAGGGCTTTTTATGTACCAGATTGACTTTCAGCATCCCATTCACATACACTTTATCGGAATCGGCGGCATCAGCATGAGCGGCCTTGCAGAAATCCTGCTGGAAAGGGGCTTTTGCATCTCAGGCTCCGATGCCAGGGCATCTTCCCTGACAGAGGCCCTGGCCGCCAAAGGGGCATCGGTTTTTTACGGGCACCGGGCAGAAAACTTAACGGAAGATATTGGCCTGATTGTGTATACCAGCGCCGTCCGTCCCGGCAATCCTGAACTGGACGCCGGGACCCGCCTTGGCATCCCCACCCTTACAAGGGCCCAGCTCCTTGGGCAGATCATGAAGGCCTATGAAACCCCGGTGGCGGTGGCCGGCACCCACGGCAAAACCACCACCACCTCTATGGCCGCGGAAATCCTGCTGGAAGGGAACACTGACCCCACCCTCTCCATAGGGGGGATCCTAAAAACCATAGGGGGAAATTTCCGCCTGGGGCAGTCAGGCTTATTTGTCACGGAAGCCTGCGAATATACCAACAGCTTTTTAAGCTTTTTCCCCAAGATAGGCATAATCCTGAATGTGGAGGAAGACCATCTGGACTTTTTTAAGGATATAGAAGACATCCGCAGCTCCTTCCGCCGCTTTGCCCAGCTTCTTCCCAAAGATGGCGCACTGATCATAAACGGGGAGATCCCGGAGGTTTCCGCCATCACCCAGGGGCTTCCCTGCCAGGTCATTACCTATGGCAAGGACCCCTCCTTCCACTACCACCCGGAGCAGGTCCACTATGACGGGAAAGGCTGCGCCAGCTTCCTTTTGCTGGGGAAGGATGGTTTCCAGGAAAATTTCCGCCTGGGCGTACCTGGGGAACATAATATTTACAATGCTATCGCTGCCATTATCCTCGGGAACCTCCTTGGCATTCCGGCTTCCGCCATGAAAGCCGCCCTTTCGGGCTTTAACGGCACGGACCGCCGTTTTGAATACAAAGGCCAGGTAAAAGGGGCTGTTATAATAGATGATTATGCGCACCATCCCACAGAAATTACCGCAACTTTAAAGGCTGCGGGGAATTATCCCCACAAAGCCCTCTGGTGTGTGTTCCAGCCCCATACCTTCACCCGCACCAAAAAATTCCTGGGGGAGATCGCCAAAGCCCTCCTTCCCGCTGACCATATTGTGCTGGCGGATATCTATCCTGCCAGGGAGACTGACAGCCTGGGGATCAGCTCTAAAGACCTGCAGGAAGAGATCGAATCCCTGGGCAAAAGCTGCTCCTATTTTCCTTCCTTTGGGGAAATTGAAAAATTTCTTTTGGAAAATTGTTCCCCAGGCGATTTGTTGATAACTATGGGAGCCGGAGACGTTGTAAACATTGGGGAAAATCTTCTGAAGGCATAGTTTTCCACATTATCCACATATTTTTGCAAATACCCGCCTCCAAAATATGTGGATATTCCTGCCAAACAACAAGGGACCCACAACTGGCATTTTTCCTGTATTTTATGGCGGAATATGGAATGATTGTTATGCCCGTCCACAATTTCCACATTATCCACAAATCCCGGAACCCCTTGTAAACACTGGATTTTTTTCCGATTTGCCTATTTCCATTTCAAAATTCTTATGCTATAATTGGGCTTGCTTTGTTACCCCTCCGGTTCCATGCCATATGGGGGCAATTTTCTTATGGGACCCCGGGCAGTTGTTTTTCCACAATTGCAGGGGATGATGATATTGATAACAGAAAGGGCAGGCAACGGCTATGGGACAGATAAAAATTTATCAGGAAAACTGTACAGAAGTAACTGTAATACCAAATATTTTTATTGACAGGTATATGAAAGATGCCAACGATGCCCAGCTAAAAGTCTACCTGTACCTGCTCCGCATGATGGGCGCGGGCTTATCCACCAGCATCTCCGACATGGCCGACCAGTTTAACCATACGGAAAAGGATATATTGCGGGCGCTTAAATACTGGGAAAAAAACCAGCTTCTGTCCTTGGAATATGACGAAGCCAAAAACCTGGCGGGGATCATGCTTTCCCTTTCCGGGAACAGCAGTGCGCCCAAGGCGGATACGGTTTCCTTCCCTCCAATTGTAAAGTTTGCCAAAACCCAGATCCCGGAGCCGGAAAAGGAAGAAGCGCCTGTGCCAAAACCTGATTTTTCCAAGCCCTCCTACAGCCTTGACCAGCTGAAGGAATTTAAAGATAATGAGGAAACCTCCCAGCTTTTGTTTGTGGCGGAACAGTACATCGGCAAGCCTTTAAGCCCTTCGGAAATTAAGACCATCCTCTTTTTCTCGGACAAGCTGAAGTTTTCGGAGGACTTAATAGACCATCTGATCCAATACTGCGTTGACAAAGGCAAAAAGGATTTCCGGTACATAGAAAAGGTTGCCATAAGCTGGGCGGAAGAAGGCATTCATTCCCCGGCCCAGGCTGCCGAATTTGCCAGCAAGTACGACAAAGCTGTCTATGACGTGATGAAGGCCCTGGGCAAGCCCGGCACCCCTACCAGGGCGGAAGCGGATTTTGCCCTGAAATGGACCAGGGAATACGGCTTTACCCCGGACATTATCCAGGAGGCCTGCCAGCGCACCGTCCTGGCCACAGACAAACACCGGTTCGAATATGCCGACAGCATCCTGGCAAGCTGGCGCCAGAAAAAGGTCCACCATAAGGCGGATATCAAAGCCCTGGACGATGCTTATTCCCGCGGCCGCACCGCCCCTTCAAGATCCTCCGGCACAACTGCCGGGCCTTTTAACCAGTTCAACCAGTTTATGCATACCGACTATGACTTTGAGGCCCTTGAAAAGGAAATCTTAAGCAACTAAACCTTTGCTTTTACGATAAGGAGAAACCGCCGTGGCAATCACCAACGCTCAATATGACGCAATCATGCGGGAATATGAAAACAGGCAGACCAGGAACAGGCACCTTCTGGAAGAACGTACCGCCCAGGTCTACCGGGAGGTGGAGGGCTACCGGGAGCTTTCCGAATCTATCGCCGCCATCTCCGTTTCCCAGGGGAAAAAGCTTCTGGAGGGGGACGAAAATGCCCTGGAAGACCTAAGGGCTGCCATCCACAGCCTTTCCGCCATGAAAGGGCAGCTTCTGGCAGCACACGGATTTCCCGCCGATTTTCTCACCCCCTTATACGACTGCCCCGACTGCCGGGATACCGGGTATATCAACGGCGAAAAGTGCCATTGTTTCCGCCAGGCGGTCATCCGCCTTCTTTATGAGCAGTCAGGCATCCAGGAGCTTCTGGAAAGGGAAAATTTCAGTGTCCTTTCCTATGATTATTACCAGGGGGAAGATCTTGGGCGCTTTGCAAAAACCGTAGAACAATGCAAAAATTTTATAAAAACTTTCCAATCGGACTACCGCAATTTATTTTTTTATGGTACAGTGGGAACAGGCAAGTCCTTTTTATCCGGCTGTATTGCCAGGGAGCTGATAGAGGGCGGGCACTCCGTTATCTATTTCAGCGCCGCCGGACTCTTTGAAACCTTATCCAGAAATATGTTCGATTATAAAAATAAAGATGACGCCCTGAGTTTTCATGAGGATATAGAGGCCTGTGATTTGTTGATTATTGATGATTTGGGAACCGAATATACTAAAAATTTTGCCCCCTCCGTGTTGTTTTCCCTTTTAAACCAACGCCACCTCCATAAAAAATCTACCATCATCTCTACCAATTTGTCCCTGGAGGATGTGAGGAACCGATATTCTGACCGGGTTTTTTCCCGGATCACCACCCAATATCATATCTGTAAGTTCACCGGTCCCGACATCCGGATGTATAAAAAAAGACTGCAAAACAGAAAGTGAGGTATTCTCATGGCCCAACGTGAAGAAACAAGAAATTTGGAAACCATCCCTGTGGGTTCCCTTGGCATCATCCCCTTAGAGGGCTGCAAAGCCCTGGGGCAAAAGGTTGACGACTATCTGGTCAAATGGCGTACCGTCCGCGAAAGCGAACACAAAACCAGCCTCGCCTTTGCCGGTTACCAGCGGGACTCTTACATCCTCAATGCCAGGGTTCCCCGTTTCGGCTCCGGGGAAGCCAAAGGTATGATCCTGGAATCTGTCCGGGGGATCGACCTGTATCTTCTTGTGGACGTTGCCAACTACAGCCTGACCTACTCCCTGTGCGGGCATGAAAACCATATGTCCCCGGATGACCATTACCAGGACTTAAAACGGATCATCGCCGCTGTGGGCGGAAAAGCACGGCGCATAACCGTTATCATGCCTTTCCTCTATGAAAGCCGGCAGCACAAAAGAACCGCAAGGGAATCCTTAGACTGCGCCCTTGCCCTGCAGGAAATGGTGCGCATGGGGGTGGATAATATCATCACCTTCGACGCCCACGACCCCAGGGTACAAAATGCCATCCCCCTTCATGGTTTTGAAACCGTCCAGCCCACCTACCAGTTCATTAAGGGGCTTTTAAAGCATGTGCCCGACCTTTCCCTGGACTCTGACCATATGATGGTGATCAGCCCTGATGAGGGCGGCATGTCCCGGGCAATCTATATGGCAAACGTGCTGGGGCTGGATATGGGCATGTTTTACAAGAGAAGGGACTACACCCGTATCGTCAACGGGCGCAATCCCATTGTAGCCCATGAATTCCTCGGTTCCTCTGTAGAGGGGAAGGATATGGTGATCATTGATGATATGATTTCCTCCGGGGAAAGCGTCCTGGAAGTGGCCACTGCCTTAAAGGAACGGAAAGCCAGGAAAATTTTTATCTGTGCAACCTTTGGCCTGTTTACCAACGGGCTGGAAAAATTCGACAAAATTTATGAACGGGGGCTGATTGACCGGGTGCTTACCACCAACCTGATCTATCAGACACCGGAGCTGCTTCAAAGGGAGTGGTATATCGACTGCGATATGAGCAAATATATTGCTTACCTGATTGATACCCTGAACCATGACGCTTCTATCAGCGACCTGCTCAACCCCAATGAGAGGATCCAGAACGTTGTGACAAAGTATAAGAAAGGGGAAACGATTAACTGAATTGCCTTATCAACGGCACCGGCCGGGCAGGAAAACAACCTGCCCGGCCGGTGCCTCATTTTATGCCCTGTATACATAAAGCGTGTATGTGGAGCTCTCATGGGTATATACCCCCACTTCCTTAAGCCCCGCTTCCTCTGCGTTGGACAGCCGCACCCTTGAAAAAATATACTGCCCGCCCAGGGACTTAAAAGCATCTGTATCAATATAGATGTCCTGTTCCCCTACCTGATAGTTCCGGGAAGCGTTTACAATAGAAACCTCCGTGCCGGAATACAGATAGGCCCTAGCCCCCCAGGTATCAAAATACTCCCGGCTCTCAGGCACCCGGGAAAGGGCAGGCGCAATCACCTTCCTGAAAGCCTCCTTATATGCCTGGGAATAAAAGCCCAGATAACCGTCCAGGGTGGCTATCCCATTATACTCCAGCACCGCCGGATAAAAGCCATAGGCGGCAGACCATTCCCCCTGATAGCCAATATCCTTTTTGGCCATCCCAAACAGTTCCTCCGAATAAAACTCACCAAAGGACATTTGCTCTATGGGCCTGCCCTTTACCACTTGGTAAGCCTGGCCAAGGCAGGTATGGTACAGGTCATTATAACGGCTTCCTGACAGCACTACCACCAGCACCGCCCCAAGGGCCAGCAGGTTTGCCAATACCCTCCCCCCCTTCCAGCCCTGGCCATAGAGCCCTTTCAGGGCAAGGAAAAATGCCGCATACCAGAGAAAAGGATTAAAAAACACCGTCCGGTTAAACTGCCAGCCTGTAAGGGGCGGGCAAAGAGCCTCCACCAGCCCCCGGAACCCTTCCCAATAATAAATCCCATATACCACACTGTTAAAAAGGAGCACCAGCATCAGCAGGTTATACAGGTCATGGAAAATCCCCCTGACGTTCTTTTCCTTTAGGTAAGTAATATTCACATAGAGGAAATAGAGAACGCAGACAGGCAGCACCAGGAAGGTATGCACGCTCTCCGCATGGAACATGCCCCTGGCAAACACTTCACCTATGGTTTTCCCGATTTCCCCTGCCGTAAAGCTCCCTGCCTCCATGGTTGACCGGATGGTCACTTCATCCGATAAGAGCATGGTCCCAAAAAGCCGGTACTCACAGGCAATATACCCGGCCGCCAGAATGGCCAATGCCAGAAGGAGCCTTAAGGGGAACTTCCTGTCCTTTATCCACATCCAAAGCAGGGCAGCCGCCATATAGCCCAGGATAAACAACCCAAAGTAAGAAAAATAAGAAACCAGGGGATAAAAAAACAAAGCCCCATACCATTTGGGGGAGGGATCCTGATAGATTCTGCGTACCAGGAAAACCACCAGCGGAATGGAGGCAAAGGGGATGCCAAAGGCGGGGAATACATTCAGCGCCCCATAGGCAAGCCCCAGCACCCAGGCCAGGGGGCGGCAGCGTCCATATGTGCCCTCCTTGCCAAGGAAGTCTTTTGCCAGGAGGATACAGGAAAAAATACCTATGAGGATTTTCAGAAAATAGCCTGCGATATATGCCGGATAAGCCGGAAGAACCATATACAGCACCGTAGAAAGGGAAAACTCCGAGGGAAGGGTATCCCTGCTAACGCCCCCTAGAAAGGGAGCCTGCACCCCATGCGCCCAAAAGGTTCCCGTATCCTTCATCATCTGGTACTGGGGAATAAAAAGATCCAGATTATCGTGGACCGCAATAATGCTGTTTTCACCGCACAGCACAAACACCAGCCCTGCAAAGAGCAAAAACCCCAGCACAAGGAACAGATACCAATGTGAAATCAGCTTTTTCAAATTTCTTCCCCCTTGTCCTGCCCGCTTTTTTTCCTTTCCTTTTCACACACCAGCGTCAGCCGGTACTCAAAGTCCCTGCGGTTTTTCATTGCCATGTTAGAAAGGATTAACCCTGCAAAAAAAGACTGGATTGCAGCCATCATCACAAACCCGCAGACAATCAGCGTGGGGAATTTCAAAACCAGCCCGGTTTCCAGATATTCCATTAATACCGGGATGAAAAATAAAACCGCCGCCACTGAAAGGACCACCGAAAAAATGCTGAAAAAGCCAAAGGGTTTATAATCCCGGTAGAGCCGGAAAATGGTCCCCAGCACCCGGAAGCCGTCAGTATAGGTATTAAGCTTGGATACGCTTCCCTCCGGCCTGTCCCTGTACTCCACAATCACATTTTCAATCTGCATATGGTTGTAGACTCCGTGGATGGTCATCTCCGTCTCAATTTCAAAGCCTTTGGAAAGCACCGGGAAGGTTTTCACAAAGCCGTAGCTGAATGCCCGGAAGCCAGTCATGATGTCCTTGATCTCACATCCAAAGAGATGGTTGATGCTGGCACGCACCAGGGAATTGCCCATATTATGGAAGGGACGCTTGTTTTCCTCAAAATAGGTGGAGGAGAGCCGGTCCCCCACCACCATATCCGCATTATGGTTCAAAACCCTGTCCACCATCTCCGGTGCAAATTCCATGGGATAGGTATCGTCCCCATCCACCATAATATAACATTGGGCTTCTATCTCCCGGAACATACGCCGGATCACATTTCCCTTTCCCTGGAGATATTCATTGCGCAGCACTGCCCCGTGCTCCCTGGCAATTTCGGCGGTGCGGTCTGTAGAATTATTATTATACACATAAACCACCGCTTCCGGCAGAGAAGCTTTGGCGTCCTCTATTACCTTGGCAATTGTCTTTTCCTCATTATAGCAGGGAATCAAAACAGCTATTTTGTCCATAGGAACCCTTCCTTTTCTTCTTCCAATCGTAGTATGGTCATATTGTAATATTTTATCAAAGTTTCCAGGGGAAGTCCAGATATATGGAAACTCATTTCCGAAATTTGACAGTCATTCCCATATCCCTATTGCCAAAAACCATCCCATCCCTTATACTGATAATGCTTAAAAATACTGAAAAGGAAGTATAACATTATGATTCGCATTATTTTAGTAGCCGCCTTCGTGATTTTATTTCTGGTTTTAAGCATTCCCCTTCTGGTGGCTGAATGGATTATCGGAAAATACAACATGGAATTAAAAAGCAAAAGCTCCCTTGCCATTGTAAAATGGGCTTTCCGTGTATGCCTGTTCCTTGCAGGGACCCAGGTCATAATACAGGGGGAGGAAAACGTGCCAAAGGATGAGCCGGTCCTCTATATCGGGAACCACAGAAGCTATTTTGACATTTTGATCACCTATGTGCGTGTCCCCCGGCCTACTGGTTATATTGCCAAAAAGGAAATGCTCAAATGGCCCCTTCTGGTAAACTGGATGCGGAACCTCCACTGCCTGTTCCTTGACAGGAACGATATCAAGCAGGGGCTTAAAATCATATTAACTGCCATTGACCAGGTAAAGTCCGGCATTTCCATCTGCATCTTCCCGGAAGGGACCAGGAATAAGGCCAACCACACCTTTATGGAATTTCATGACGGGAGCTTTAAAATTGCCGCCAAAACAGGATGCCCCATCATCCCTATGACCATCTATAACTCCGGGGATATCTTTGAAGACCATCTTCCGAAAATCAAAAAGACGCAGGTAATCTTGCACTATGGCAAGCCCATCTACATAAAGAACCTGCCAAAGGAAGACCAGCGTAAAATCAGCGCTTACACCAAAAACATTATACAGGAAACTTATTTTAAGATAAAAGAAGAAGCAGGCTTTTAGGCTTGCTTCTTCCCGTTTCCCTAACTGAAATCCTTTAAAAACGCCACCACTTTCTCAAACGCCATTCCATGGGAGGCTTTCACCAGTACGGTATCCCCCTTTTTTAATATGGCGGGAAGCCCTTCCAGCATTTCGTCCCTGTCCGCAAAGTAATAGGCCTGGGTCTTCCCCAAATACCCGTCTTTCTCCCCTGGCATACTCTCCCTGGCATTTTCGTACATATTCCGGGACAGCCTGCCGGTACAGGCCAGCACGTCTATTCCCTTTGCCACTGCATAAGCGCCGATTTCACCGTGCATCTGCCCTGTGTTCTCCCCCAGCTCAAACATATCCCCCAAAACCGCCACTTTCCTGCCGGAAGCCGAAGCCAGCAGGTCAAGAGCCGCCTTCATGGAGGCCGGGTTGGCATTATAGCAGTCATCTATCAGCGTGCCAAAAGGCAGGGACAGCACATTGCTCCTGCCCCCCACCGCCTCCACGCTGGCAATCCCCTGCCTGACGTCCTCCGGCGAAAGCCCCAGCAGCATCCCCACGCCAGCGGCGGCAAGGGCGTTTAACACCATATGTGCCCCTGGCAGGGGAATCTCCACCGGAAACACATAACGCCCTGCATGGATTACTGCCTGGGAGCCCAAAAGCCCCTTACCGGCCACCCCCTGGGCATAAATGTCATTCACAGGATTTAAGCCAAAGCGCACCGGCCGGTGGTTTCCCTTTTGCTTCATGCCGGAAAGCAGGCGGTCGTCACCATTTACAAATACATACCCCTCCGGGTCCATAAAATCAAAGATCTCCGATTTGGCCTTGAGGATACCCTCCCGGCATCCCAGGTTTTCCAGATGGCTCTGCCCGATATTGGTCATAACACAGATATCGGGCCTTGCAATTTTACTTAAACGGTGCATCTCGCCGAAATTGCTGATCCCCATCTCCAGCACCGCAATCTCATGTCCCTCCCTGATGGAAAGCACTGTAAGGGGAAGCCCAATCTCATTATTGAAATTTCCCTGGGTTTTCAGTACCTTATATTTTACCGAAAGCACAGAGGCAATAAATTCCTTGGTGGTAGTTTTCCCCACGCTCCCTGTAATGCCCACTACCTTAATGTTAAGCTGCTTTCGGTAGTATTCCCCAATCTCCCGGAGGGCTTTCAGGGAATCCTCCACCAGGATATAGGGAACGGGGCAGCCCTTTGGGGGATGCTGGCAGACTACTCCCAATGCGCCCCTAGCGGCCACCTCCGGGATAAAATCATGCCCGTCCACCTTCCCGCCCTTGACCGCAATGAAGATCCCGCCCGGCTCCGCCCTGCGGGAATCAATGGCCACACTTACAGCTTCCGCCCCCACGCCCGTGGCATCCTTAAGGCCATGGAGGGCTCCCCCGCATGCCTGCGCCACATTTACCAATGTCATATTCTTCAACTTAATCCCCTGCCTCCCTCACTGACGCTTCCAGGATCTTCTCACAAAGCTCCCCAAAGCTTATCCCTTCCGCCGCCGCTTCCTGGGGAAGCAGGGAGGTAGGCGTCATGCCGGGAAGGGTATTGGCTTCCAGGCAGAAAACCTTTCCCTGGCTGTCCATCCGGAAGTCCATCCTGGCATAATTGTTCATCCGCAGAGCCTGGAACACCCTCTCCGCATACCTCTGGATTTCCCTTGTTTTTTCCGGTGGAAGCTCCGCCGGGCAGGTTTCTATGGTGGCCCCCGGCTGGTATTTATTTCTGTAATCGTAGAAGCCTTCCACAGGGGCGATTTCAATCACAGGAAGCGCCCTTCCCTCCATCACCCCCACAGAAAACTCCCGGCCCTCAATATATTGCTCCACTATCACCTCGTCGTCATAGCAAAAAGCCTCCTCTAAGGCTTTGCCATACTCTTTCTCCGTCATAGCGATGCATACGCCCACGCTGGAACCGCCGCAGCAGGCCTTTACGATACAGGGGAACGGAACCACATCTTCCTGTTTCTGCCCCTTTTTCAGGCGTATGCCAAAAGGGGTCGGGATGCCATAATAGGCAAACAGTTCCTTGGACAGCCCCTTATTCATTGCCAGCGCCGAGCCCACATAGCCTGCCCCTGTATATGTAATCCCCATCAGGTCAAAACACGCCTGGATTTTCCCGTTTTCCCCGTTTTCCCCGTGAAGTGCCATGAACACCACGTCCGCTGCCTGGCAGATAGCAATCACATTAGGGCCGAAAAAGTTCTTCTCCCCGTCCGGGCGCAAGGCTTTGACCTGCCGGATATCCGGGTTTTGCCCTGAAATGGCTCCCAGTTCCCCTGCCCAGTCCTTCTTTTTATCAAAAATACCTGCCGCAGACCTCCCTTCCTCCGGGTTTTCCCATTCATATCCCAGATAGACGTCCAACAAAACCACCTGATGCCCCCGTTCCCTCAAAGCCCGGTATATCATTGCCCCGGAGCTTAAGGATACATCCCGCTCCGTACTGATACCGCCTGCCAGCACTACAATCTTCATTAGCTACCTCCTTACAGAAATCCAATTTCCTTTAATCTACACCAATTTTTCCCCCGCCAAAAGGGAATATCATGCCCCTTGCCCTGCAATAAATGCTGTATTCCCGGGCGATACATTATATTCCCTCTCCGGCGCATTATATCCCTGCTATTTTCACTTCTTACAATTATAACTTTTTTTCACCCTCCGGTAAAGGAAAGGATTCATCCGCATAGGCAATTTTTCCCTCTATTATGGTACACATGGCCTTTGCCTCCACCCTGGTTGGCAGGCAGTTAAAAATTGCAACATCCCCGTCCTTTCCCACCTCCAGGGAACCCAGCCGGTGCCCTACCCTGCATATCTGTGCGGGATAAAGGGTAATCGCCTTTAAAGCTTCCATTTCGTCCAGCCCCGCCTTTACCGCCAGCCCGGCGCAGATGGGAAGGGACTGTATCAGGGATACCGGATGGTCTGTGGTAATGGCGGCCTTCACCCCTTCCCTGTTCAGTATCCCTATAGTTTTAAAGGCCATGTTCTGTACCTCAATTTTGCTCCTGCTGGCAAGGTCAGGCCCTACAATGGCGGGAAATCCCGACGCCTTTATTTCCTCTGCAATCAAATGCCCCTCGCTGCAGTGGTCAAGGGTCATATCCAGGTGGAATTCCCTGGCAATGCGGATGGCAGTCTGAATGTCGTCCGCCCTGTGTACATGGGCTTTTAAGGGAATTTTCCCTTCAAATACCGGAAGCCAGCACTCATAGCGGAAGTCCTCATCCTCCCGCTTCATGCCTGCACACTTTTTTTCATAATAACGCTGTGCCTTAAAAAGCTCTTCCCGGAGCAGTGCGGCAATGGCCATCCTGGTGGCGGGCGATTTGCCCTGGCCCTGATAATTTACCTTGGGATTTTCACCGAACGCAACTTTCATTGCCGCAGGGGCAAGCACGGTAATCCTGTCAATATTTCTGCCGCAGGTTTTCACAAAGGAAAAGGTCCCCCCTACGATATTGGCGCTTCCCGGGCCAATCATAGCAGAGGTAATCCCTGCCCGCAGGGCATCGTCAAAGGCGGCATCCATAGGGTTAATGGCATCCAGGGCACGCAGGTAAGGCGTAATGGGGTCCACTGTCTCATTGCAGTCGTCCCCCTCCATCCCCTTTTTCTCCTCTGTGATCCCCATATGGCAATGGGCCTCAATCATCCCGGGCATTACCAAAAGCCCCAGGGCGTTTATGGCCCGCACCCGCTCTCCTTCCGGCAAAGGAAAAGGGGCTCCATCTTTCATAGGCCCCAATTCCTTTATTTTCCCATTTTCAATGCATAAATACCCCTTTTCCCAGATGTCCCCGGCCATTGTCAGGATTTTACCGCCGATAATATACAGCCTTTCACTTAACATCTTTTTAACCTTTCTCAGTTTAATTTGGCCATCGGGTTTATGGGCTCGCCATTCTTGGTAAGCTTGAAGTATACGTTAGTACCCTCCACGCTGAAGTACTTAGTGGGTGCCCCCACTTCCGCGATCACATCCCCTGCGGCCACATAGCTTCCCTCGGAAACCAGAATATTGGAAAGCTGCCCATAGGTTGCCTCATAACCGCCTCCCAGCTCCATGGTAACGCCGTTGCCAATCTTCGGGTCTGTAAACACGGAAATAACCTTGCCCGCCGAAGCCGCAGTAATCAGGTCCCCCTGATTTGCCTGTATGATAATGGCAGGATTGTATTTATACTGCTGCAGGGTAGGGAAGTAAACAGTCTTGTCCATGCTGTAGTTTACCAGAATATTGCCTACAACAGGCCAGACCAGCGTATCAGAATCGCCAAAGGTCAGGGCAGGCTGCATGGCTGTAGACAGCGCCGGGGTACCTTCCCCTTCACCGCCAATATCCGCTGTCTGCTCCCCTTCTTCCTTTTTCGTCCCCTCCTTTGGTGCCTCCTGTGTTTTCCCTTCTTCTTTTCCCTTCTCTTCTTTGTTTTTTTCCTTCAGTGCCACTTCCGGGCTGGCTGTGGGGGAAGCGCCCTCAGACATGCTCACACTCCCTGACTGGTCCGGGTTTTCTACCTTCTGTGAATTTGTTTCCTGGAAATAAGGGTCATAATCCAGATCGTCAGAAGGGACTATTCCCTGTGTCACATTTTCTGATGGGTTAACCGGGTTTTCCCCCCCGAGCCCTGCCGCCGCATTATTCTCAATGGCGCTTAAGTCTACTACATATCCCTCATCCTGATTGCTTTTGTCCCTTCCCAGCCACAGCCCGGTAGCTGTCAGGGAACCTAAAACCAATACTGCTGAGGCAACCATAAGGAACCGTTCCCTGGCAAGGCCTCTTCTTCTACTTCTTCTCATATCTCTTCCTCCTGGAACTGTTGTTGTTCTTTTATGGTTAGTTTTACCCTTATTTCCTTCTTTATTCAAATTTTGTAATTATTACATCCTGAAAAAAATAGTTCAGGATTTCTACATAATCGCTCCCTTCCTTTGCCATTTCGTTTGCCCCGAACTGGCTCATGCCAAGCCCGTGCCCTGTCCCCTTTACCCTGGCAACAATCCTCCCATCCTCACTGTCCAGATGGAAACTGGAGGAAGCCAGGTGGAAAGATGCCCCAAACTGCTCGCCAGAGACAAATTTTCCCTCCCGCTCCACAAAAAGCACATACCCCACACTGTCCCTGTACAGGGAAAAAGACTCCAATTCATTTTCCACCGCCACACTGCCATCTTTCCTTATTTCCTCCTCCGTTATCTGAAAAGCCGGTGCCTGCTGCCAGAGCCTTTCAAACTCGCCCTGGGTATATACAGCCATACTGGTATAATCCCCGGCCAGAAAATCCCTGCTACATAGCACGCTTTTTAAATAAGGATATCCCGTAAGCCGCAGCTCCCCCGCATTCCTGGTAGCCCCGTTGCTTACCCCAAAGTACGCGCCGCTTACCGGATGG
>OFHA01000419.1_pt1 | contig 37487 bp, 31 predicted proteins | sample 1521891 | NCBI WGS metagenome assembly OFHA01 (sample SAMEA3504089, study PRJEB24116) | mouse gut metagenome | biome: mouse gut; feature: mouse-associated habitat; material: faeces | place: Denmark | collected 2011
TTAGAACGCCATATTCAGTCTTGGATTGGAAAGGTTCAAAAATTGTAAACTACTGTGTCCCTTGTAAAAATCCTTATATTTTGTATACTATTTTATAAATTACCAGGTTTAAAAATGAAAGGAGAATTTAATGATGAAAAAGAAAATTTGCTCTAAAAAAATCCTGACGGTTATGGTATTTGCGCTACTCTGTCTGCCTGCATTCTCTGGAAGCCTACTATCTAACAGTTTTATTTCAAATTTAAATACAGCAGGCTCAGAAATCGCTATAGCCGTCGACACAGAACCGGAAATTCAGCCCTTGAACAATAAAGAAAGCGAGTCTGTCATATTGAAATAATCATTAATATTTTTATTAATACCCCCCTTTCAGTAAAAATGTTCCATGCTTTTACCAAAAGGGGGAGTTATATAACTTTGGAAAAATGCTTTCAAGCCTTGCTGTTACAGTGCATTGTTATCTCTTCTATCATCTATCCTTTTTAGCCCGCCACATCTCTTTATAAAAATTCTCGGAATACTCTTCCATAAACAATTCGCTATAAGTAATGCAATGCATCAAATCTTCTTCTGAATCGCGCTGACTCTGATACGGAATACCTTCTTTCGTTCGTTGTTCATAATTCCACATGAGATTATAGATTTCTCCATCAATGCCCCATGCACGGCGCTGATACAGATTTGCCACTATGATTTTCCGGCTGATTTCATCCGAACGATTATATTCTCCCATATTCCCCCACTGGCTTGCAATACTTCCCATAATAATCTCATATCTGTTGTTAAAACAGGCAATTCCCCCATTCTTCTCACGGGCTTCATACTGCTCCTCCAGCACAGCAATCTGCCTCATCTTCTCCTCATCCTTCTCTTTATTCCAGATCATAATGCTATGTAAACATCCGATTTCCTCATTTGTCAGATACTTCTCACCTGGCTGCATGGCAGCCTCATACGGCAGAGTACAAGCCAGTGCTTCTCTCATCTGCTCAATTCCCTGTTCCTCATTTATACTTTTTTTGTACAGACTGTTTATCGCTCGGCACCGCAGCCACACCTGCCGGTTTGGCGAAATTTCCAATGATATCCGTTCTTTCAACTGCTCCATCAGCCTGTCAGCCTGTTCGTTTTCCCGCTCACGAATCATCCTCCGCAGTTTCTCCATCATTTCCACTGTCTCCGGATCATCCGTAACCAATTCTGTTCTGCAGAATTCAGATGCCAAATTCAGCCGTTCCATCAGTGCCCTTACCACCACTTTCTGAGCCTTTGTTTCCCCTTTTTCAAGACGTCCCAGAGTTTTTTCCGAGCAAATATTCTCACAGAGGTTTTTCCTGGTAAGTCCCAGCATTTTCCTGCGCACCTTAATTATTTTATTGATACAGTAAACTTCTTTCTCCTCATACAGCCAGCAAAAATCCCTGGTTTCCTTTGGAACTCCAAACTCTCCATACACCTCTTCCAACACCCCGGCCCATTTCCGGATCTCCAGAAGCTGATTTTCCAACGCTTCCGCCTTTTTGTCTGCCCCCACAACCCTCTGTCCGGCTGCCCTTTCCTGTAACAGTGTCTCCAACAACCGCAGTAGCTCCCACAGATAATAAAGCCTTCCTGCCTTCCTCAATCTTTCCACCGCTTTTTCACACCAGGTAATGGCTTGCGCCCTCTCCGTCACTCCCCAGTCACCCTTAACCAGCAGTCCGTCCCGGCATAGATAATATACCGCCTTAGGATATACCTTTGCTAGGCTTACCTGGTCAAATTCCATTTCATCCATCCTGCACAGTAATTCCTGATAACGCTCCTCCCTGTCTGGCAGTCTGCAGTAATGAATATACTCCAACAGCAGGTTTAATTCCTGAACTGAATATACTTTTCCCTTCACACTCCCAGCTACCCCTCCTGTCAGCTCCAAAGCTTCAAGAAATATTTTGCCCAATCTCTGTTCCTCGGCCTCACCTTTGATCCGCAGGATCTGCGCCTCCATACTCAGACAGAACTGCCGCTCCAGTCTTCGTTCCACTTCATTTTTTGCCCCGTCCTCGTATTTTTTCCGATACTCTCCCAGACTCCTGTAAGCATCTTGCACCTTCTCTCTGGACACTGCATACAACAAATTCTGACGCATTTTCCACTGAATATATTCTTCTTCAAAAACAAAGTGATCATAGTCATCGGGCGAAATTCCCAGGCGGTGCAGAAGTCTGTCACGTAAGGCTTTACCAACACTGCGTTTTCCATTTTCAATCAGCGCCAGTTCACTGAAAGAACACAATCCTTCCGACAACTGCTCCAGGTTTATCCCCTTCTTTCTCCGCTGTTCATTCAAAAATATCCCAAAACTTTCTGCCCCATCATTGTAATTTTTTTTCATAAGTATCCTCTTCTTCCACCTTTGACCCTTTTGATTCAAAATTTTAGCCTTTGAACATATACAATCACATCTGCCAATCTTTCTTTCGTCAAAATACATTATACCACAACTCTACATTCTTTGTCAGTATTTATTTTTCACAGATTGCAATAAACCATTGCATACGCCTGTTCTTCTTATTACATACTATTATACTCCACCAAATAACCACAGGTTTCACCTGGCTAAAGTTTTATGTGCGTTGTCGCCGTCATTTATCGTAACCCGCTACGATTCCTTCCTCCGCCTTGCAGACCGAAAATTTATTCTTCGCGAAACATAGTGGAGCACACTTACTGTTCTATTTTTTAAGCCACCTGGAGGGACCCATATTATATACGATACTCCACTCCACAAATCAAAGGATACATACATGATAATGAAAGTAATGAAAGAATCTCCTGCCAAGTCATAATAATATGTACAATTTATAACTATGTTTAGAAGGAACAGGAACAAGTACATTATTTCACTTATGGCACGGAGAATTATACTCATATCAGGGAAGGAAAATTGCAAAATATAGAGATGATCAATAGAATACTTATGACTTATGGCCAAATTGACAATGAAGCGCATCAGAAAACTATGCTTCCTGAATCTTCCTCCAGAAAGTCTCATCAAAATACTCAATAAGAAATAATGGTACCGAGTTTAGTATGCCAATTGCGTGATTTTCCTCTGGGCCACCAACTGTTTCTTTGTAAATACTGCATTCTTGCAATGGCAAATAAAATGTCGCCCCAACTCTGTTTCGTTATTAAATGTTGTTAGCATTTCCTTTAATGCATCTAAATTCCCCATACTCTTAGGTATATTATTATGATGACCATCATAGTCAAAAAAGAGGTACACTTCCGCAAATTCTGCTACCCTAATTCCTTTTAATCTGTCTGCTACCTTACAGTTCATCTCTTTCAAGACACTGATCACATCTGTATTAAAGTCATCTTCTCGCAGCTTTGTCCACAACATATACAAATTGCCTGCTCTTTCTTTTGTCTGTTCTTAATCACAAAATGCCCCCGCTTTGTACATTTTCTGTAAATTATGAGCTTCCCTCAAAGCTTTCTCCGTCAGCTGTGAAAAAGGTTTGATTTTATTATCTTCCAGCTTAAAAATACAATCTGGCCGTAGTAAGCCATTCGATATCAAGTCTGTATTATGAGATGTAATAACCGCCTGCACACCAGGAATCTGAATAATCTTTCTGACAACTGCTTCCGCCAGTTCGGTATGATAAAAAGCGTCAAATTCATCCACATATAGAAAGGAACACTTCTCCAACTGCATATACCAATAGAAAAAAAGATAACAGACCTGGTTCCACTCGACACTAAGGAAGCCAGTGGAACCTCTTTCTCGCCAAGCCTGCAATAAACATTTTTACCTTCCCCGTTATCCTTTATCAAAAGCTGATACTCAATTCCCAAGTCTCTTAAGAATTCCTGTAGTTCTTCCACAGACCTGTCCCTGCCAGCAATTGACTCGAGCAGATCACCTTTTTCATTAGAAAAACCCACATATTTGTTTCCTTTCGTGCTGCTGAACCACAGCATCTGGTTTACAAACTGCATAAATTGGTAGAACACATTACAGACAGCATCTTCTTTATCCAGGATAGTGTTGGCATATACATACTTTACCAATGAAATACTCCTGTCCCATTTTTCCAGATCCAGATTCTCTGTTCCTTTTAGAGATACCTTTGCTCCAGAAAAATCGTTTTCCAATACCTTCTTTTCATTGACAAATATACGTTCCGCCAATATCACATTGGAGCTCAGCCTTTCATAAGAATATTTCAGTACCGATTCCCCAAACCGGAACGTATACTTGAACTCTACAATCGAATCGGCATTATACAAATTGGAATAGATCTTAATCTCTTTTCTGTTTTTATCAGTCAAGCTCCTGATTATATCAAAAATAGCATACCCAAGATTCGTCTTTCCACTGGCATTTTCCCCTACGATCAGACAATCTTTTATTATTCCGTCTTTTACCAGCTCAACATTAAAATCATAGTCCTGTTCTGTCACAAAAAAACCAACTCATCCCGAAAGTTCTTATAATTTCGTACTCTGAACTCCTGAAGCATATCTTTTTCAGCCCCCTTGTTTTCCACTCCTGTCTGCAACAGTAATCATGCTTAGTATAACATATCAATGCACAAATAGCCACAAAAGCCAAACAAAATTATTCTATTGCTCTCACAAAAACAGTGCGCGGAATATCAAGGTGAGACCTTCGGCAAGCCGCACCCTATCATGCGGCTTACCGAAACCAGAGCTCACCGGGGAGACCATGGAGCTGCCGAACAAAACCCCCGGCTTGCAATTCCGGCCATCCCCAGGCCGTCCCATGCAACACACTCAGATAATTATGCAGACCATTCCTCCATTGCTGTCATTCACAATCTTCTGCATTGTATCCTGCAGCTTCAGCTGGCTCTCCTCTCCGATCACCGCCACCTTGGCCGTGATCCCATCATTCACCAGCTGCTCCACCGTCTTCCCAAAAATATTCGTCTCCCAAATCCCCTTCTCCATATCCGCCTGATTAATAAAATGAATCAAATCATTGGCCTGCTCCTGAGTGCCCACAATGGGTGCAATCTCCGTCTCGATATTCGCCCGGATCATATGGATCGAAGGGCTGGAAGCTCTGATCTTCACCCCAAACTTATTGCCATGCTTGATCAGCTCCGGCTTCTCCAGCACAATCTCATCCTTGTCAGGCGTCACCACCCCGTACCCCTTGATCCGCACCATATTCACCGCATCCAAAACCTTGGCATACTCATGTTTCATCACCGCGAAGTCCTTCAGCCTGCTGATCAACTGATACTCATCCGTAATGGTCTCTCCCACCATCTCCGTCAACATCTCATAGTAGTAAGCCTCCTCCACATCCAGCATAATGCGGATCACCCCGTCCGACAGACTCACCGTATCCGTTTTACAGCGCTTTATGTAATCACTTGCCATCTCCACCGGCTTTTTCAGAACATCTCTTATGGTTCCATAGTCCTTCATCAGCCCCTTTACCTGGCCCACGATATCCTGCTTCATGCGGTTGTCACCCGGAAGCATTTCCACCCACTTGGGCATGTAGAACTCCATGGAGGAAATGGGGAACTCGTACAGCACATTCTCCAGCAGCATATGTATGTCATCCTTTTTCAGCTGCTCACAGTTCACCGTCACCGCAGCCACACCATACTTGTCGGAGATCTCCCCTGCCACCCGCTTTGCCTCTTCCGAGTAAGGCTTCTGGCTGTTGACCAGAACCAGGAAAGGCTTCCGCAGCTTCTTCAACGCCAGGATAGTCTTCTCCTCCGCCTCCAGATAGCTGCTCCTGGGAATCTCTCCAAAACTCCCGTCGGTAGTGACCACCAGACCAATGGTGGAATGATCGTTCATGACCTTATCCGTCCCGATTTCCGCAGCCTGGGTAAAAGGAATCTCATAGTCGAACCAGGGCGTCTTCACCATCCGCTCCACATCCTCCTCCATATGCCCCGCTGCTCCTTCCACCATATAGCCCACACAGTCAATAAGCCGCACCGACACCGGCACATCCCCGCTGAGCACCACATCCGCAGCCTCATTGGGAATAAATTTCGGCTCCGTTGTGGTAATGGTTCTGCCCCCCGCACTCTGAGGCAGTTCATCCTGAGCCCTGCTCCTCTCATGCTCATCCTCCATGTAGGGCAGCACCATTTCCTCCATAAAACGCTTGATAAAAGTGGACTTGCCCGTGCGCACAGGCCCAAGCACCCCTATGTAAATCTCCCCGCCTGTGCGGTTCTTAATATCATTGTACAGCTCATTGGTGTTTATGGCATAATTTTCCATGAAAAAAACCTCCCGCATATACTGGTATATGTATATGTGAAAGGTTCTCCCTGCATGCCTGCGGCGTGCAAAAATCTTCCGTTTTCTCTTCTGCATCTGTAAACAGGCTATGTTCACCGATCCCTTCTTCTCCGAAGCAAAGGTAGTCACCCTCATCTCGTGTTCAGGAAATCGTATGTATATACCATAGTACCATCAGCATTCACATAGTTCACGCGAACGCACTGAAGCTTTACACCTGTGGCCTCCTCGCATGTTGTGAATATGGAAGCAATAGTAGAAGAAATACTGTTGAGCGCATCGGGGAAATATATCTCCAGCCTTTCCTGAGCCAGGTCGTTCAGCTCAATCTGCTTTACATAAATGCAGTTAATAACAAGTATATCATCTCCTTCGATGGCAAATTCAGCCCGCATGCCGGTAAAAGCGGAAGCGGCATTGATGGTGTCCTCTGCTGATGTTAGTCTGTCGCTCTCCACCCACCTGGCCAAAGCATTCACAAAAGCGGCCTTGGAAACATCTTCTGACAATATCGCGTCTCCATTCACCGCCCACTCATTCAGGACAGACCTTCCATTGCATCCGGATAATATAAATATCAAAACCACCACTAAATGCAGCAATCCCTTCTTCAATACGTTTCCTCCTCGCAGGCCCCCTTTGACTTCCCGGCCCCAGGGCTGTTCGCTTGATCTTCCATTTATATCAAAACATCCCACAGCGAAACCGAAATCTCACTGTGGGACATTTCTCATCAAACTTTAGCAGGGTTTGAAAAATTTAGGCTTACTGCACATCTCCGATGTACTTATCGCCCTTCTTGTACTCCATAACCTTATTTGTTACCACTCTATCCATACGAAGATTACAGGTATCGCAAGCTCCATCTCCATTGCCATCAACACAAGCATCATCCGTAGTTAACTGAGTCGCTGTCTCAATCACCTTGCAATCTTTGCAATATTCGATGGTCCATACATTGTGTGTAAGTGCCTGATCATTGGTGATATAGGAATCTGCATAAACTGTTCTCTGCACTAATGCATGAGGTATAATAGGAATGATATTGTATTCTTTCTCTCCACATACGTCACAATGACCCATGCTTGTACCCACTTTAGTACATGTAGCCGCTTCTATAACATTAGGGAAACCACCCACCTTATGATTCAATGCAGGAAGCTTCTTTACATCGTCATAAGAGATGCCACAGTTTTTACATGTGTTAGTTGTTGTCTCGGTACCGCGACCAGCTTCTGTACAATCCTTGGAAGCTACCGTCTTTACATTGGTTACAACGTAATCATGCACAAGCTGATCCAGCTCTTCTGTTATCTGCTTGCCACAATTTGTACAAGTATACTTCATCAATCCCTTAGAAGTGCAGGTGGGATGTACTACGTACAAGTTCTCATCAGCCTCAGCAGGACTGTGACCATAACCCAGCTTCTCTCTCCAAACATGATCACATGTCAGCTTAACACCATTAACCACTTTCTGCTCGGTGCCAATCCAATTGCCATTCGCATCGTACTTATTTACCATTACGGGTTTATCGCATTTCCACTCAACATACCCCTCTTCGGTACAGGTAGCATGTAACGTACTCAGCAGAGTGCCTTTTGTATGCTCATGTGAATCAACGACCTCTTCGGTTGTGGGAGGAACAGGAGTCGGATCAGCAGGTGCCGGCGTTGTATTGTTAGTATTGCCATTGTCTCCAGAATTGTTGGAATTTCCAGAGTTATCAGAACTTCCGGAATTACTGGAGCTGCTCTCTACTTTGTTTTCCTTCTTTTCAATCTTACCGCCAGGCCTGTTCTCATTGATACCAGCAGTCACATACTGATAAGCAAGAGCTGCATAGTCCTCACCAAAAGCCGCCTTCAGATCCGCATTCTTGTTTGCATAATCAACCAGGTCAAACAGGACACCTGTCATACGCCCCTCTTTAACGCCCGTTGTAAGATAGTGATTTACATAAGCGTCCCAGTCATCGCCAAAAGCAGCATCCAGATCTGCATATGCCTTGCGATATTCTGCAACGTCAAGAATAGGATTCATGATGCGTCCTTCCTTAGCGCCGCTTGTCAGGAAATGCGCTATATATGCATCTTTATCCTCTCCATAAGCCTCTTTCAAGTCATTGTACTTATTGGCATAGTAGTCGGTGCTAAGCAAATCCTTCACCCCTGCGGCAGATACACCGAACACGCTGCCTGCCAGCAACGCTGCCGCAAGTGAAACTGTCAAAAATTTCTTTTTCATTCTTATCCTTTTCTCTCCTTCTTTCATGAAACTGCAAACTGTTAGAGTGGTCCTATGTCACGTCCCCTGCTAGATACGCTTGACATGCACTTATATTACCATCCATTGGAAGATTTTGCAAGCATTTTTTACAAAATAACAAAAAAAAAAAACCGGAATCGCTTTTTCAAGACTACATTCAAAATAATATTAATCAATACTTGCAAACTCAAAAATATGTCGTTTTACTTTTATTTGTCTTCTACTACAAACAAATTCTTCTGTTCAAAAAACGCCATGGACTTTCTTCGTCCACAGCGTTTTCCTGTATCTCTGATATAAACTTTCTAAACCGCATACCGTACCTGGCCCGGCCGTACCAAAACCACACACACCTCGCCCAGGCCGACCCAAAGCCACATACCGTCTCACCCCGGCTGTACCAAATTCACATGCTATACCCCGGCCATACCAGCTCAAGTGTAATACCTGGCCTGGGCATCCCACAGCTTCCGATAGAGCCCCTGAGCCTCCAAAAGCTCCTCATGAGTCCCCGTCTCCACGATACTGCCCTCCTGGAACACAAAAATACGATCACAGAAATGACAGCTGGAGAGCCTGTGGGAGATATAGATAGCCCCCTTACTGCTGGTAAACTCATTCATCCTCTGATAGATATCCGCCTCTGCCACAGGATCCAGCGCCGCAGTGGGCTCATCCAGCACCACAAAAGCCGCGTCCTTGTACAGGCACCGGGCAATGGCCACCTTCTGGGACTCGCCCCCGGACAGCTCCACCCCGTCCTCTGAGAAACGCTTATACAGCTGCGTGTGCAGCCCATCTTCCAGAGTCTTCAGCCTGTCCCCGAAGCCCGCGTCCTCCAGGGCCTTCACCACATTCCCCTCCTCATATTCATATTCCGAGGCCACGGTCTCCCCCAGCTCCAGGGCAAAAATCTGATAGTCCTGGAATACCGTGGAGAAAAATTCCAGGTACTCCTCATAGTTCAGCCTGCGGATATCCACCCCATTCAGAAGAATCTCCCCCTCCTGAGGATCGCAGAGCCTGCAGAGCAGCTTGATAAAAGTGGTCTTGCCGGAGCCGTTCCGCCCCACCATGGCAATCTTTTCCCCCTTCCGGAAGCGGCAGTTCACCCCTGACAAACTGGGGACGGACGCCCCGGGATACGTAAATGTCACATTTCTGAATTCAAACTCATAGTTCTCCTTCATCTCCCGGGTCACAGGCAGAGTGCCCTCCGCCGTCAGGTTCGGCATGTCCAGATAGTCAAAATAAAGCTTCAGATAATCGAAATTCTGAAAGAAAGCCCTGACGCTGTCAAAAACCTTCATCACGCCATCCCCCATCTGGAGCACCATCCCTGTATATTTCAGGATACTGCCCACGCCAAAAGCCCCGTAAAGCGCCTTCAGCCCCACAAACAGATAGACGAACAGATTAAAAAGCCGATACACAAAACCAGAAAAAAATGTCACCTTCCGCACATATCGGTCTGCCTTCTCCAATTCCCCCACATACTCGCCGCCCAGCTTCCGAATCTTTTGCTTCATCAGCTCCTGGGCATGAAACATGCGGATGTCCTTGCCGTTCTCATAGTTGGTAAAGCAGCTCTCCATCAGCCTTAACATCTGGTTGGAGGGCTTTGCCGCAGCCTCATTGGACTGAAAATACACTTTGTGCAGTCCGGCGGAAGTCCATAGATTACAGCCGATGGCCAGAACAAAAAACGCCGCAAACAGGGCGGAAACCCACCACTGGTTCAGCAGTCCCGCCACACCGCTCTCCCCCAGAGCCCTGGCTCTGAAAAGTTCCACCACCAGCGCCAGGGAGATAGCCAGGGTAATCATTCCCCGAAGCAGCCCCTCCAGCTGCTCCGTCAGGGCCAGCACACCCCGCCCATAGTGAAAACCGCTGATTTGACCTTTGGTCTCATTGATCTTAGGATCGGCGCTCATGGCATAATCCATCTCCCAGGCCTTTCTCGCCACAGAGCGCTCCACATGCTTCATGGAAGTATATTTCAGCACATCCAGAAACTGTCCGCAGAAATCCCCGAGACGCCCGCCCAGAAAATTCAGCCCCACCAGCAGCAGCGCCAGGAAAAAGATATGTTCCATGTCCCTTCCCGGATCTGACAGCTCTGTGAGAATCTCCGCCGACAGCAGAATGCCTATATACGGATACGCCGCACATACAGCCGCGTTCAGCAGTGTCATGGGAAAAATTCCCGGAGAATCCACAGCCAGATGTCTAATGGCCCTCTTCAGATATTTCAAGCTTTCCCTGCTCATTCTTCCACCGCCTCCCCTTCCAGGCCCGCCTCTTTCTGAGCCTCTATCTTTTGATAATACCTGCTCTGCAGCTGATACATCCAGGCATATTTTCCATTCCTGTCCAAAAGCTCCTGGTGGGTGCCGCTCTCCGCCACCTCTCCCTTCTCCATCAGCAGAATCCTGTCGCAGAACCGGGTGCTGGCCAGACGATGGGAGATAAAAACAGTGGTTTTGTTCTCCGAAAAACGACCGTATCTCTCATAGAGTTCACTTTCCATCAGAGGATCCAGAGCAGCCGTGGGCTCATCCAGCACCAGAAGAGGCGCATTCTTCCCCAGCGCCCGGGCGAGCATCATCTTCTGCATCTCTCCTCCGGAGAAATCCACCGCGCCGCTGTTGCTTCCCAGGCCGAACATGGTCTCCAGGCCCTCCGGCAGCTTTCCGATCTTCTCCTCCAGATCAGCCATTTTCAGCAGCTCGCCCAGAGCGTCATCCCCTTTGGAACCGGCGCCCCCGGAGATATTTCCCTTTTCGGCCTCCTGCCCCATGACCAGATTCTCCCGCAGCGACAGGGGGAAAAGCCACCCATCCTGGAACACTCCCGAAAAGTATTTTATCCAGCTCTCCCTGGTGTACTGCCTCCGATCCCTGCCGTCTATCAGGATACTGCCCTGGGTGGGCTCATAAAAACCGCACAAAAGCTTGATAAACGTGGTCTTGCCCGCACCGTTCAACCCCACCAGGGCAATATTTTCACCAGGCCTCATGGTCAGGTCCAGGTTTTTCAGGGTAGGCTCATTGGCCCCCTCATACTGAAAAGACACATTGGAAAACGTGATCTCGGGGATATGCCCCGGAGGCAGAACCAGTTCCTCCCTGCCTTCCTCCCCGCTCCTGCACAGCCTCTCCTGGAATTTTCTGGCCTCCTCCACATAGGAGGCTTCCAGGTGCAGCTTTCTCATGCTGGACACAATGGAGGCGCACCAGGAGGCAAAGCCTGTGACAATGCCGAAGTAAAACACAAAACCCGCCGCGTCAAGCTGTCCCTCACAGACCAGATACACCAGATACAGATAAGCTGCCACTTCCCAGACCATACGGGTGGCGCCGTTCACTGCCCCTATCAGGAAATAATTCCCCTGCTGCCGCACGGTATGATGCAGCCGCTCCTTCAGATCCCGGTTGAAAAGCTTTTCAAGCCAGGGGGGCATATGATAGAGATGCACATCCTTGGAAGCCTCATAGGTGCTGGTTCTCCTGGACAGGTAATTCATTCTGTAGTCAAGTTTCAGCCACTTGTGGCGGTTCTTAGTGTCCCACTTGTTGCACTGCAGCCCCACCACATGGTCCACCCCCGTCCCTGCCAGCACAAGCAGCAGGATCCACAGAGACAGCCCTGAGAGCATTCCCACATAGAGCACCATGCCCGTCAGGGCCGTGGCCAGTGCGGCAAAAGCGTCCATAAACACCGTATTGTACTCCCGGCTCCAGAAATGCCTCTCTGTAAGCCGCCAGAATTCTTCCGGAAATTCCGCTCTCTCCACCCGGTCGTAACTTGCCTCCAGAGAAAGCTTTACCACCTCTTCCTCCTGCTTTACAGCGATCCGCTTTCCCAGAATCTGCTTTGTATTTCCGATCCAGGTTTCCGTCAGATACAGGCACGCCAGACCGCCCCCCAGAAAGGCCAGATTCCCCAGAATCCTCTCCAGGCCTGCCTGGGCCGTAATGTCAGCCACCAGCACCGAGGGCATGTACACTCCCAGGAAAGAAGTTCCCACTCCTACTCCTATGCCCGCCGCGTAGAGCCAGACAAACCCGGGCGATTCCCGGTACAGTGTCTTCAGCCAGTACCACAGATTCTCCACTGTACCGTGGGACCGACTTCCCTTAGAGTCGGCCTCCTCCGGACTTTTCTTTTCCTTCTTTCGTTCTGCCATAACATCCTCCCTCTCAAAATCCTGTTCTTTCTCTTCTGTATCATACCCCCCACAGTACTTTGTCAAGCCAGTTATCCCATATATATCTTTTTATAATTCTTCTTCCCCCGGCGCACCACGATGCCGTTCCCGGACAGCTGTTCCGGGGCATAGGAAGTCTTGATGTCCGTGATTTTCTCCCCGTCCACCGTCACGCCCCCCTGTTCCACCGCGCGCCTGGCCTCGGAGCGGGAAGAAGTAAGACCTGATTTCACCAGCACCCCCAGAATGTCGATGGCGCCCTCCCGGAAATCTTCCTCCGCCAGTTCACAGGAAGGCATGTCCACTCCTTCCTCCGCGAAACCTCCTCCGGAAAACATACGCCTTGCGCTCTCCTGGGCCTTGACCGCCTCTTCCTCCCCGTGTACCAGGTTGGTCAGCTCATAGGCCAGGATCTCCTTGGCCTGGTTCAGACGGCTGCCCTCCCAGGCGTCCATCTCCTGAATCTGCTCTATGGGCAGGAAGGTCAGCATCCGCAGGCATTTGAGCACATCCGCATCCGCCACATTCCTCCAGTACTGGTAGAATTCAAAGGGCGAGGTCTTGTTGGGGTCAAGCCACACCGCCCCCTTCTGGGTCTTGCCCATTTTCTTCCCCTCGGAGTTTAACAGCAGCGTGATGGTCATGGCGTAAGCGTCCTTCCCCAGCTTGCGGCGGATCAGCTCCGTGCCCCCCAGCATATTACTCCACTGATCGTCCCCTCCGAACTGCATGTTGCAGCCGTATTTTTCATACAGCTTCAGGAAGTCGTAGCTCTGCATTATCATGTAGTTGAACTCCAGAAAGCTCAGTCCCTTCTCCATCCTCTGCTTATAGCACTCCGCCGTCAGCATGCGGTTCACGGAAAAATGAACTCCGATATCCCGGATAAACTCAATGTAATTCAGATCCAGAAGCCAGTCCCCATTGTTCACCATCAGGGCCTTGTCCTCCCCAAACTCAATGAAACGGCTCATCTGCTTTTTAAAACACTCACAGTTGTGCTCTATGGTCTCTTTGGTCATCATGGTGCGCAGGTCGCTTCTTCCGGAAGGATCCCCGATCATGCCCGTGCCCCCGCCGATAAGCGCAATGGGACGGTTTCCCGCCATCTGCATCCGCTTCATCAGACACAGAGCCATAAAATGTCCCACATGGAGGCTGTCCGCCGTGGGGTCAAAGCCAATGTAAAATGTAGCCCTGCCCGTATCCACCAGTTCCTGTATCTCTTTCTCATCGGTGAGCTGGGCCAGCAGCCCCCTTGCCTTCAATTCCTCAAAAACAGTCATCTCTTATGCCTTTCTTTTTTTATTTATTTGACATCAGCTTCACCATGGCCCGGTTCAGGCCGTCCACCGTGAGCTTGTACATGGGGAAAATCTCCTTCACCGCCGTCTCCGCCTCCCTCCAGGGCGCTCTGCCCGGAGCCATCTTGGGATTCAGCCACACCACCTTTTTATACTTTTTCTTCAAAAGCTGCAGCCACTCATAGCCGGACAGCCCCCCGTTGGGCCCCCTGTAATTGCCGCTGGTGGAGTAAAGCTCCTCCGGGGCCATGGCCGCATCCCCCACAATGATCACCTTATAGTCGCTGTCCACATTGCGGAACATCCACTCTGTGTCCACCCAGTCCCCGTTCTCGCACTCCGGCGTCTTGTACAGTTTGCTGTAGATACAGTTATGAAAATAGTAGGTCTTCACATCCTTATAGTGGTTTGACTTGTGGACCGCCTGGAACAGATCGTTGAGCATGCTGCTGAAAGGGATCATGGTGCCCCCGGAGTCCATCAGAAGCAGCAGCTTCACGGCATTTTTCCGGGGCTTTTTCATGACAATCTGCAGACAGCCCCCATTGTTGCAGGTCTTGTCCACCGTGCCCTCAATGTCCAGCTCCGTCTCCGGAATGTCCAGTCTGCTGGAGAACTGCCGCAGTTTTCGGAATGCCATCTGAAACTGCCTGTTGTCAAGCACCCTGTCATCCCGGAAATCCCGGTACTTCCGGGCGCCCACCACGGCGAAAGCGGACTGATAGCCTGTCTTGCCTCCCACTCTCACGCCGCCCACGTTGCCGCCCATGTTTCCAAAGGAGGTCTTGCCCATGGTGCCGATCCAGAAGCTCCCTCCATTGTGTTCGCTGTCCTGATCCTTAAGCCTTTTTTTGAATGTCTCCTCCACATCCTCCTTGTCCACCTGGATCTCCTCCACCTGGTTTAAATGGTTCCGGGCCTCCTGGTGGGCCAGTTCCATCATGTCCGACTTGTCCAGCCAGCGGAGCATTTCCTTCCCCACCTCCGTCTCCCGCTGGGCCGCCTTAAAACACTCCTCAAAGGCCATGTCAAACTTGTCAAAATCCGTCTCGCTCTTCACCAGGATCATCCGGGCCGTATAGTAAAACTGCGTCAGAGAACTGCCGCAGAGCCCCTTGTCCAGAGCCTCCTGAAATGTCAGCCACTCCCCCAGAGTCACCCGCAGCCCCTTCTCCCGCAGGGTTTCAAAAAACCTGATAAACATCCTCTCCCGCCTTTCCCCCGCTGCACTGCAGGCTTTTCATGCCTTCCCGCACCGACAGACTCACAGATCGGCGCTGCCTTTTACAAGCTGCAGGTCCTCGTCCTTTTTCACCACCACCCCCACAAAGGGCAGGGCTTTCCGGATGGTGTCCGCCGGGATCCCCCCGATCTGCAGAGCGTTCACCCAGTCAATCAGCTCCGAGGTGCTGGGCTTTTTCCGAATATCCCGGATGGCGCGGATATTGTAGAACACCTCCATGGCATTCTTCAGCAGATTCTCCTCCACATCCGGATAGTGTACCCGCACAATCTCCTCCATCAACTCCCTGGAGGGAAAATCTATATAGTGGAAAATGCAGCGGCGCAGGAACGCGTCCGGCAGTTCCTTCTCCGCGTTGGAGGTGATGATTACTATAGGGCGGTTCTTCGCCTTCACCGTGCGCTTGGTCTCATTGATATAAAACTCCATCTGATCCAGCTCCCAGAGCAGGTCGTTGGGGAACTCCAGATCCGCCTTGTCAATCTCGTCGATCAAGAGCACCACCTGCTCCGGGCTGTCAAAAGCCTCCCCCAGCTTCCCCAGCTTAATATAGCGGGCGATGTCATTCACCCCTTCCTCCCCGAACTGCCCGTCATAGAGGCGCTGAATGGTGTCATACACATACAGCCCCTCCTGGGCCTTGGTGGTTGACTTGATATTCCAAATGATCAGCCTCTTTCCAAGCGCCTTGGCCACGGCCTCCGCCAGCATGGTCTTGCCCGTGCCCGGCTCCCCCTTGATCAGAAGCGGCTTCTTCAGCGCAATGGCAATGTTCACGCTGGCCATCAGTTCCTGACTTGCCACATATTCCCCTGTTCCCTGAAATTCCTGCTGTTCCATACTCCTCCACACACCTTTCCCTTGAAATTCACTCCTTTTCATGTTACGATATTCCTGATTCAAAATCAAGTAAAAACAGAGAAATGCAGAGGTAAATTTCCATGTTAAAGAATATGTTTGAAAACAAACCCACACTGTCCTTTGAAGTATTTCCCCCCAAAAAAGAGGGGGACTTTGAGGCCGCCTACCAGGTGCTGGACGACTTAGGCTCCCTCTCCCCCGACTTTATCAGCGTCACTTACGGGGCCGGGGGAAGCCGTGCCGGCAAAACCGTGGAGCTGGCCTCCTATATCCAGAACAGACTGGGTATCGACGCCGTGGCCCATATGACCTGTGTGGGCAACCGGAGAGAAGACCTGCTGAAAGTAGCCCGGGCCCTGGAGGAGAACCATGTAAACCATGTGCTGGCCCTGCGGGGAGACCGCCCGAAAGACATGACGGACGAGCAGTTTGCCTCCAGGGATTTTGCCCACGCCAGCGACATGATGGAATTTCTGGGAACCCACACTCCCCTGCAGATGGCGGGAGCCTGCTATCCCGAGAAACATTTTGAGAGCTTCAGCATGGAGTCCGACTTGAACAACCTGAAGAAAAAGCAGGAGGCGGGAGCTCAGTTCTTTATCAGCCAGCTTTTTTTTGACAATGACTATTACTATACCTTTTTGGAGAAGGCTGCCAGGAAGGGCATCCATGCGCCCATCTGCGCCGGAATCATGCCCATCACTTCCGCCAGGCAGATCAGCACCACCATCACCCTCTCCGGCTCCAGCATCCCCAAGGCCCTCTCGGATGTAATCGCCTCCTACGGGGACAGCCCTGAGGATATGAGAAAAGCCGGAATTGACTATGCCATCCGGCAGGTGCGGGATCTGCAGGAAAACGGCGTGAACCACCTCCACACCTACACCATGAATAACCCCTCCACCGCCAGGGAGATTGCCGCTGCCGTTGCCAGGTAGCTTCTGGGCCGCCAAAACAGATTGGAGACAAAAACTGCGGGGGACAGTGTAAAAGCTGTCCCCCGCATTCTGTCAGCAAGGCCCTCCTGTAAACTCTTCCAGGCTCCGCCACATCTGAAACACTCACTTCTCCCTATCGCAGCACCACCACACTGTAAGAAGGCATGATCACCACATCATCCTGGAGCGTCACCTCTCCGCCGTCTGCAGAGAGATAGCCTGCCATCTCCGTATAGCCATACTGTTCCGCCGGAAACGTGATGCTCTTCTCCTCTGTCTCAGACAGGTTGTAGAGCAGGTAGATTGTTTTTCCGTCATAGGTTTTGGAAATAGCCGTGATATCCCCGTCGGTGATATCCTCCAGCCTCGCCACCGTTCCCCTTGCTATCTCCGGGTTCTGGTTCCGCAGCAGAATCGTTTTCTTATAAAAATGGTAAATGGACGCCTCGTTCTCCATCTGCTCTGAGAGGCTGGGGAACTGGTTTTCCTGGGGTTCCATATCCAAAGGCCCCCTGGTCATGCCCTTTTCCTCCGCCTCCCCAGACCAGTACATGGGAGCCCGCTTGTTCTCATCCCTGCCGCTGCCGGTCATACCGATCTCTTCTCCATAGTACACAAACGCACTGCCGCTCATAAGCACATTCAACGCCGCCGACATCTTGATCTTCCGCTCGTCATAGCGCATGTATCCCGCTGCCCTTGCCAGGTCATGGTTGACAAAGAAAGGAGCATCTATGGCGTCCTCCCTGTACTCCCGAATGGCGTTCTGCACTCTCACCAGAGCCTTTGCATAGGCCTGGGCATTGTTGGTCTCACCGCTGTAAGTCAGGGTCTTGGTAATAATCCCTGCAGAGTCCGCAAACTCAAAGTTAAAAAAGCTGTCAATGCCGCTGGCATAATACTGAGCATATGTCATCATACCGTCCCAGCACTCTCCCACCATGTACGCATCCGGGGTTATGGACTTCACATAGTCATTCACCCAGGCCAGGGCCTCCACATTCTTGCTGGTCATCCCGGCATAAAAATGCTTCACTGCGTCCAGCCTAAATCCCCCAACACCCTTGGCCAGCCAGAAACTCATAATCTCCTCAAACTCTTTTCTCACCGCCTGACAGTCCAGGTTCACATCCGGCATTCTCTCGGAGAAAGCGCCTTCATAGTAGTAATCCGTGTTTCCCACCCGGTACCAGGTTGTGGAAGAAGGATCTCCTTTGACAAAATTATAGTACTCATAGTACGGGCAGTCTGCCGCCGAAGGCTCCTGTCCCTCCCCCAGCTGTGCCAGATACTCACAGGCCGTCGTAAACCAGGGGTGTTCCGAGGAAGTATGGTTCAGCACCAGGTCAATGATCAGTTTGATCCCCCTTTTGCCGCACTCCTCCACCAGGACGTCAAAATCCTCCATAGTGCCGTACTCCGGGTCAATGGCCGTATAATCCGTCACATCATACTTATGGTAGGACGGCGAGGGCATAATGGGCATAAGCCAGATTCCGTTAAAGCCCGTCTCCTCAATATAGTCCAGCTTGGAGACGACCCCCTGCAGGTCCCCCACCTGATCCCCGTCACTGTCATAGAAAGAATAGACAAAAATTTCATACCAGGTGCGGTAGTTGTCATCAATCTCCACCACTTCCCTGGAGAGCCATTCCGGCCCCTTCTCTCCGCATCCCCCCAGGCTGCACACTGCAAGAAGCCCCGCCAGCAGCCATGCCACTAATAGCTTTTTCTTTCCCTGTTTCATCCCTTTTCCCTCTCCTTTTTATGGGCGCTTTCCCTGCGATCACCTTCCCGGGCCAACTGCATTTTCTGCGGGCCGCACCTGATTTTCGTAAAGTTTCGCCCTCTGAGGAGAAGAATACCATCAATTCCCGGATTTGTCAATATCCTCGCCGTCTTCCTTCTCGGGATCAAAAAAACTGTCCGGCTTCAGAGCCTTCTTAACCCTCCACATGCCAAACCAGACAGGCGCTGAGAACATGACAAACATCATAAGCTGGGGCATCAGCAGCAGCACATAGAGCCAGACCAGATTCACTGCCAGAAAGATCACCGTCAGAATCCATCGGTCCCCTGCCGCCACCAGGGAAAACAGCAGTTTCTTCCCCAGCTTAAAGTCCGGATAGAGCACATTCACCGCCGGCAGGTACCAGTACAGCAGCATCACCACAATGATCCACACAAAAAGCAGCAGATAAATGCCTGTACTCAGCTCCCTGCCATAGATGAGATAGAATCCCAGAGCCACCGTGGGCACGGTCAGCACCATCAGCAGATTGCCGATCCAGAAATACTGCCTGAAATACCGGAACATTGACGGCAGCATTTTTCCTTCGTTGCACTCATACACATCATTAAAATAAGCGGCCGCCGCAAACATGGCTGGAAAGAAGCCAAGCACGACCAGGCCGCAGAAAGACAACAGTACCATACACAGATTCACCAGGATCAGCCTGCTCACACAGTCAAAAAAGCGGTAAAAGCGTGAGTTCTGCATCCGTTCAAAAGCATCTAATTCCATGAATCCTCCGTTTCTCCCCTGTTCCAGGCTAAGGAACTGTTCTGAACTCAAAATTATCTCTAATTATTCTGGTAGAACACTAAGCCCGGGATTTCCGCATGGCGGAGATCCCGGGCCTGCAGGAAGGGCGTCAGCCCACGATACCTGCGTTGCTTGCGCTTTCCACGAAACGCTTCTGTACAAACATATAGAGAACGATCAAAGGTATTACCACCAGCAGGGACGCCGCCTTCAGGATGGATGCCTGATAGAGCAGGTTCCTGTCCTGGAAGAAGAAGTCCGCGGGAACTTTTCTGCTCATGGACTGGAGAGCCTGCTGCATGTTTGCGGAAACCTCGTTCAGCCTCACCATCAGGTTCAGCTTGTTGCCCACAAACAAGTTAGCATAATACGTGTCATTCCAGTTCCAGACAAAACTCAGCACGCCCACGGTAATAATACCGGGCACCGCATTTGGCATAATGATGCTGAACAATGTCTTCAGGAATCCACAGCCGTCCATATGGGCCGCCTCCTCCAGCTCCTTGGGAAGTCCCTTGAAGAACTGACGGAAAATGAAAATATACAGCCCAGACTTCAGTCCCATACTGCAGAAGTCCAGAATGTACAGCGTTACCGGATTTCCCAGCAGATTCAGAGAAGAGCCGGTGATCGCCTTGATGATCCCGAAGATATCAAAGTTACGGAAAAACAGGTACTGGGGCATCATCAATACGGAGGGCGGCACCACGATGGTCAGGATCACCACTCCAAACAGCATCTGGATCTTCTTGGAACGGATTCTGGCGAAAGAGTACCCTGTCACAGCCGCTGCCAGAATCTGCAGAATCATCTGCAGAGCCGTGGTTAGGAGAGTATACCCCAGAGCCTGAGGATAATTCAGCATCTTAAACGCCACAATCAGATGCTCCAGGGAAAACCGGGAGGGAACCCAGGTGGAAACCGGGTTGCCCACTTCCTCCGGCGACATAAAAGTAGCAGAAATCATCTGCAGAATGGGCATCAGAATGATCAGTCCAATGCAGAGGATCAGTGCGTACCGCAGAATGGACATAAAGATATGTCCTCCCTTACGTTTCATCCAGAAAATCCATTCTTCCCGCGTCTTGGGCAGGCGCCTGCCCTTGAGCTGGGCAGCATTTCCGGTCTTGCCCTTTGGCTTAGACTTAGTCATTATAGAACACCACCTTTCCCAGAATCGCAGATACCACTCCCACCACTACCAGTGTGCAGAACAGGAAAGATACACTCATCGCCGCACTGTAACCATACTGGGCATTGCCGAATCCCGTCTGCCGAATCGTTTCGATTATAGAAGTCCTCATGAGGTTGTCGGTGATCGTGTAGATCACGTTTGTCAGGATCAGGGGAGACACTGTAGGAAGCGTTACCTTCCAGAATGTCTCATAGCCCGTGGCTCCTTCCATCTTGGCCACCTCATACATGCTGGGGCTGATTGACTGCAGACCTGCCAGGAAAATCAGAATCTGCACACCGCTCAGCTTAATGGTCTCAAACACATTGGTGATAACGCCCAGGAGGGTGGAAATCAGATCCATGGGAAGTCCCACGCCCTCAATCAAAAACTGCACCACCATCATTGCACCGGTCATGCTCCCGGCCGCTTCACTGCCGCTCTCAAGCCCTTCCACAGCCACACCTGCCAGCTCCACACTGATCAGGTCTGTGGCAAGCACAATGGGCAGGAAAAAAAGCACCCTGGCCGCCCCGCGGAACTTAAACTTGCCGTTGAGAAGCACCGCCGCAAAGAGCGAGAAAAAGATAATCAGTACCGTGTTGGGCAGCGCCTTGGCAAATGTGGTAATCAGCTCCTGATAAAAAGTTGCATGGGTTCTGAGCACATACACATAATTGCTTCCCCCCACCCAGGACTGCTGCACTCCTGTGGTATCCAGAGTAATGTCGTTAAAGCTGTAGATACACACTTCCACCAAAGGCTTCAGGAAGAAGAACACCACGCCGATCAGCCAGGGTGTCATCATCAGCAGCCCCCATCTGTCCTGCCTGCGGTAAAAGGAGGATGGCTTTTTTGTTTTCTTTTTTGTTTCCTGCATTCTCTTCACCCCCCTATTCTGTCAGCAGGTAGCTGCGCGCCGCCAGCTCTCTGCCCTCGGCAGAAACCTTCTTGTCCCCATAATTCACATACACGGTGACGCCGTTCTCGTAAGTTACCTTCACCAGATTCTCCGCCAGAGTCTCGTGGGATGCAATCGTACTTCCCTCCACCTTGTCAGCGAAAGCTTCGTACTCCTGGTACAACTGCTCTATGCGGTCAGCCCAGTCACGGTAATTAATGGAGAGATAGTCCGCATATACAGCATACTTCAGCTCATCCATCTCAGCATCCATCACATAGAACTTGGGATTACTGCGCGTCTCAATACATTTTAGCAGCAGATCCGACATATCCTTCTGTGTCTGGTAATTCAGCGGCTCCGTGGAATAAGATACACAGCCATCCAGCACCAGCTGCAGGAAAGGAATGTCATAGTTAAAAATTGTATACTCTGTGCTTCTGGTGGGAAGATCACTCATCCTCTCCACACTCCTCCAGGCATACTGATAAGGTGCTTTCACCACCACGCTGCAGCTCTCCTGAAGAGTGCTCATGGCAGCCGCCACCTTCTCTATGGCCGTATTCCGGCTCACAGGTGCTTTTTCATTATAGTCTGCCACCAGCTGCATTCCCATATCCGTTACCGTAACTCCTGTGGTTCCCAGCTTGTTCAGACCCTTTACCGCTTTCTCCATATATGACTCAAGATAGGCAGGAGAAATCAGGTAGGGAGAATCCAACATCATGGTTTTTACGTTGAATCCTGCCACAGGAACCTCTGTCAGAATTGCATACTCATTGCTCAGATACCTGCTGCCGTACTTCTTGGCATAGCGCTTGTCGCTGCCTTTCTCGAACATGTCATAGGAAGGATAGATGCACTGGAACGCCACATCCGGGTACAGCCCATATCCCAGACTGGCAGCCGTCTCCACCAGAGCTTTATAACTGGACTTGCTTCCCTGGCTTCCCTCCAGTTTCACACTGGAAAGATTTTCATGCCTCTGTCCCCCGTCCAGCCAGCCGTCCAACTGGACATTTACATTGGATACACCCCGACTGCTCAAGTCGTTCAAGATAGCCTCTGTTTCCTTGAAAGTGGTCAGATCCATGACTCCCTGATAGGGAAATCCCAACATGGTCTTGTACTCCAGGGTAGAGCCAAGCACTTCCAGGTAGAGAGCCGTCTCCTGCTTCTCAAGCGGCTTCAGCACGCCCTGTCCAATCAGGTACTCCTGGTAGGCATGCGCCAGACCTGTGTAATTATTCTCACCGGCACCAGTGAGCAGTTTGTACCGCACCTGGATGCTCCCTGAGAAGGTGTCTCCGGTAAACTTATTCACATTGACATTTGTCGATTCAAGTGTGGCCACATTCTCCTTTTCTGTTATGTAAAAGCGAAAATATGCCTTATTGTAATCGTCCATCTTACCTGCCACCTGGACATTGATCTCCGCCATTCCCTCACCATTCTCCACAATGGCCAGAACGGCATAATCTTCATACACCGCACCGATCATGGGCATGTTGGCAAAATAATCCGCATTGGGAAGGTTCATAACATCCATCAGAACATCCTTGCCATATATACGGCTGCTATAGTCCACAGCGTACTTTAAGCCATTGTTGAAATTAATCACCGCACCGCTTCCGTCCGGCACAACAAAATATCCTTCCTGTTCGTCGTCGGAAGAAAGCAGATAAGGCAGGAGCGTGACAGCGTTGACAATCACGTCCTCATTGTTGACCGTAAGTCGATCTATGGGCACGCGCACCACCAGATCGCCGCCGTCCAAAACATATTCCACAGCCGCCTGGATCTCCAGATTGCTCCACTGGCTCTCATAGCCCCACTCTGCGTTGTCAGCCTCAAGATCCTCCTCCGTGTACTCGCCCAGCTCATAGAACCTCTCATACAGAAGCTTAATGGTGGACTGAGTCAGGTTTGTATCTTTGGTTCGCGTATAGCGCCCCTCATACAAGCGGTAGTAATCCTGCATCCACTTGCGCTGCTTTGAATCCAGATGATTAAGCACCAGACTCTCCATACGCTCCTGGGAGATATACTTCGGCACACAGTCCACAGAAAGCTTATCTTCCTTCATTGTATAGAGGATACGAATCCCGTTGTCAATCTCCTCGTATGTCATCTGTCCCAACTCTATGGCCATGGTATAATTGACCTGGGACTGAGCGGAAGTAGCCTTTGAATTCAAAAAATAACTGATGATAAAATCCGATTTCTGGTTTGCCTTCACGCTGCCGTTGCCGCTCTTGCCATCCATAACCTTAGTCTGAATCGCAATGCCGCTCTGCTTATCCACCAGATACAGCAAAGCATCCTCCCTGTCCAGGTACAGCTCTGCCTGATCCGACTGGGCTACCTTCTCCATGCCTGCGGTCTCCGCCCTGGCGGACGTATAAGCATGGACAGTCATGGAAGGCATCAGTTCCACTGCAAGGAACAACAGGGCAAACAATAGTGCAGTTTTCTTTTGCCATAATCTTCTCATTCTCTTGCCTGCATCCTTTCTTTAACCTAAATCCACACGCCGCCTAAAAATAGTGCAACACAATCTCCCTCCCCACAGTCTGGACGAAAGACACCAGCTCGCTGCCCATGGACACCAGCATCAGTATGACAAATATTATGATCACCAGTGCGATTACGGTAAATATAACAGAAGCAATCCCCTGGAAAAATCCATATCCATGTACCGATACAAGCCCAATAAAGCCGTAAAAGACTATGCCAATGATCGCCAGGCTCATGCAGAAATTCAGCAGAGGGGCCTCCTCCAGGGAAAGCACATGGGAGAGCACCAGGTAAAGGGCCCGCAGCCACATATACGGATACTGCGCGTACATGGCCACCATGAAGATCTCCTTAAAGCTTCCGCTGCCGTTGGTAAGCACCGACACAGACCAGTTTGCCACACACAGAAGCACCGTCTGAATCAGCACCCCCGCCATGGTCATCCATATGTTCATGTAGCGCGGATCTATCTTTGTAAAAATCGCACCTGTGTAGGACTGGCACAGCACACTCAAAAGCATAAGAATAAACAGAAAAGTAATACACGCCGGCAGACTTCCCTTGTTTTCATACTTAATGTCACTGAACGCCTTGAAAGGCTTTCCCATCATATAAAGCGGGAAACGGATGCCCTCGTCCAACACACTCTTCCACCATTTTTTCAGATCAAAACTGCTAGCCTTTTGCATAACCGTTACCTCCTTTGCGGTTGCTGCGTACACGGCGCAGCACTTTGACCGCCACGATCAGCACTGCCAGAATCACCACTCCGGCAGGGGCATATGCGCGGATAAACTCTTCCCGGGTCTTCTCAAAGGCCATGGAGTAATAGTCTGTGCGATAGATATCTTTCAGATACCTCTCGGCCCCCTTATAGTCCCCTTCCCAGTAGAGTTCCCTGCCAATGGCATCCTTGGCCACGGTGCAGTTGTTGTTCATGGCAAGGGCCTGGCGCCAGTATTCCACCGCACTCTCCCTGTCGCCCTCCGCCTCCAGTTTCACAGCTTCAAAAATCGCTGCCGCATAGTTGGTGGGTCTCATAACAGTGATAGAACGGGAAAGACTGTCCGCTACCAGAACCTTGTTGCTCTCTCCCATCCAGCGCACACTCACCGGCGTCCGGAAACATCCATCCTTGTCGCCGCTTCCGCCAAATACAAAGAGAATATTGGAAGACTGATCATAGGTAAAGATCCTGTTTCTCAGAACGTCAAGCACCATGTACATGCCATAGTCATTACAGTCGATATAAGACAGAGAAGAAGGTCCCGCTGCCTCCCCTACTAAAGTGTAATTTACATCCCCCTGGGGTTCCATTCCCTGCCAGTTCTCCGGCATGATGTCATCCCCGTTTACATTCAGCAGACGAATGGGATTCTCCACTTCTGTAGAACGAATGGTGGAGTATATGAATCCCCTGTCACTGATGGTCATGGAGGTATACTCTGTGGGCAGCAGAAGGGACTGTCCGCTCCGCTGCTCTTCCGACGCGATCATACGGAAAAAGAGATCTATGGGAGATACCGATATGGTGGTAGTTCCAAAATAGCGCTGGAACTTATTATCGGAGCTCACCTCCAGAATTCCCTCGTAGATATTTGTCGCAATAATGTACATACGATCCAGGCTGTCCACTACAATCTGGGTGGGCTTGTAGGCCACGCTCAGATCCAGACCCTCGGGCATGCCGTAATTCTGCAGCAGATTGTAATCCCTGTCAAATATCAGCACGTGACTCTTGTCCGGCTCACACACATACAATGTTCCTTCTTCAGTCACATAAATACCCGCCGGATTGGAGATGGAAGCATCGCTGCCGTTCACATCCTTGTAACTGGAAAGGACATGCTTTAAGTTAAAATCAAAATCCAGTACCAAAATCGCCTGGCCTGTGGCCACATAGATCAGATCATTTCTGACGAACATGGATGTCAGACTGTCCAGGTTGTCCACCCCTTCTATGTCAGTGGAATGATAAACTTTTTCCACCTCATAGGCCACCGGTGCTTTTTTGTTTCCGTATACGGATGTAACGGTGTAGTTTGACGTGCCTTCCGCAGAAACAGTCAGGGGTGCTGCCAGCGCCATAAGCCCTGTCAGCAGACAAAGCAGATATTTTTTAATCTTTTTTCTCATATTCACCCTCCCTTAATCCTTCATACCGGAGGTAGCCATTGTTTCCATGACATTGCTCTGGGTGATGATAAAGATCAGCACCGGCAGCATGAATGTGAGCAGGGAAGCCGCCGAGGCCATTCCCTGACGCGCTATGCCGGTAGATGCAATACGGGAAAGCATGTAACTCAGAGGCTTGATATTCTCTGTGTACAGAACACTCCCCCCCGTATTTCCCCAGAGACTCTGGAATGTAAAAATGAACACCGTCATCAGCGCCGGCTTCACCACCGGCAGAATGATGGTAAGCAGCGTTTTAAAATAACTTGCCCCGTCAATCTTTGCCGCCTCAATCAGGGAATCAGGAAGCATCTCCATAAAATTCTGCAGCAGATACAATCCCAGGGTAGATGCAAAGGAAGGCAGAATCACCGCCCACAGGCTGTCCATAAGCCCAAGTTTGGTCAGAATGATGTAGTTGGGAACAGCTGTCACCGCACCCGAGAACATCAGCGCGTACACCACAAGGCTGCTCATTAGCTTTTTCCCGCGGAAATCAGATTTCGCAAGAGGAAATGCAGCCATGGCAGAGAGCAGAATCTGTCCCAGACAGCCCAGTACTACCAGCGCGCCCGTGTTGAACAAATACCTGGTAAAAGGCACCAGGGAATCACTGGCATACTCCAACAGGTCCTTGAAATTACGTCCCGTGGGATTCTGGGGCAGAACCGTGGGCGGATAACGGTACAGCTCACGCATGGGCTTGAAAGCATTTCCCACCATGAAAAGCACCGGAAACAGAGCAAACACTGCAAAAAGCGCTATAAATATAAGTAGAAATACAGTTCCTCCCACACTGCGGTTGCTGCGGCCCTTGGTGAAGTAACGCACAAACGCCTTATAAAAACCGCCGGTGGCTCTGATCTGTTTAACCCATTTTATCATATTAAGTCCCCACCTTTCGCAGAACTTTCTGGATCAACCTGTTGCATCCGACCATCAGGGCAAAAAGGACAACCGCTATGGCGGAGGCATACCCCATCTCCAGACGAGTGGTACCGTAATCGTTCAGGTGGTCCACAATACTGTGCGTGGCATACCCGGTGCTGGGGAAACCTGTCAGCGCGGACCCACTGATGGAAAAGGCGCCCGTAATGGCCATAATAGCGCCGAATAAGAGCACGGGTTTCATGGAAGGAAGCACGATATACCAGAGTTCCTGCCATCTGTTGGTAATCCCATCCACCATACCTGCCTCCTGAAGAGAGCGATCCACACCCTGAAGTCCGGCAATAAAACTAAGGAATCCCACACCGAAACTCATCCACAGCTGCACTACCAGGATAAGTGTCATCATATAGTTGGCGTCATGCAGCCACAGGATGGCGCCGTCCGTTATACCCATGCTCATAAGCCAGGCATTGGCAAAACCGGTGGAGTCGTCCGCAAAAATCAGTGTCCAGATCATATAGGCGTTACCTGCCAGGGAAGGCCCATAGAGGATAACCGTCATAACCACCCTCAGCTTGTCAGGCAGCTCGCAGAGCATCCAGGCCATGGTGAAAGAAAGCATGTATCCCACCGGCCCCACGATCACTGCCATGATAAAAGTATTCTGCAGAGCTTTCAAAAACAGATCGTCATTCAGAAACAAGTCAATATAGTTGTCCAGGCCCACAAAACCGGGAGTCTGAATTACATTATAGTCTGTAAAACTCATCACTACGGAAAAAAGCACGGGCACCACTACAAACACGATGAATACGAGTGAAAAGGGCAGTATCATCAGATAGACTTCCTTCTTCGTTCGCAGCTCGGTAAGAAGCGGAACCTTCTTATTTACTGGTTTTTTGCTCATAATATCACTCCGTTTCCAAACCATATTCCTCGCGTTTCTTGGTAATCTCCGCATCCAGTGATTCCACATACGATGCCAGCGTATCCAGCGAATCCAGGCTGATATCATTGATTACTGCATAAAACGCATTTTCCAAGTTACGGCCGGTCAGGTACGAACCAGGAATCTGACGTATCTCCCGCAGCCAGTCGAGACTTTCATCCAGCACCTCTGCAATCTCCACCGGCCAGGAAGTCTGCTCAAAAGACTCCAGATTTGCCACCATATACCTGCCGGAGGATCCAAGCACCGCCTCCATCTCACGGGCATAACCGGTCTGAGTATCTGCGGAAACCCACCATTTGATGAATTCCCAGGATGCATCCTGAGATTTATTGCGCTCCACCGTGGACTTAATCATAGCCACTGCGCTGGTAGTCACCGGAATACTGTGATCCACCGTGCCGTCTTCCTGCACCGTGCCCGGCACAAGGCCGATTCCCCATTTTCCGCTGATCTCCGGTGCGGAAATGCTCAGGGTGTTATAATTGGAAATATCTATGATCGCCAGAGGTACACTGCCCAGACGGAACCTGGTCACAAAATTGATGGTGGCCGAAAAACCATACTTTGTATAGTAGTCCGTCCATGCCTGGAAACAATCTACGGACTCCTCCCCAAGCAGCAGGGACTCTGTTCCCGCCTCATTGTAGAGCTCTGCTCCATTCTGATAGAGCATGGATAAATACACACTGTTGATGGCTTTGGAGCTTCCCACTCCGGCAGCGGCGCCCAAGGTCTGCAGAGATTCCCTGTCCAGGTACACCTGCATGTTATATGTAGCCAGGGAAGGAATGATACTGATGAGATCATCCCATGTGTTGGGCACCATGATTCCGTACTGGGCCAGAATGTCCTTCCGATAGAACATCACGGGGAAACTCATCTGGTCAGGAAGTCCATAGTACTTGCCTTCAAATTCAAAACAATTCACTGCCGCATCCGAGAACATGGCGGCTGTCTCCTCAAAGTCGTCAAACTGGGAAAGGTCATAGGCAGCTCCTCTGTATCCCAGCTCCATGGGAAGTGTGTTGGAAAGACCGATTGCTACATCAGGCCCTGTCCCTCCAGCTACTGCCGTCATAATGATGGAGGCATCCACCAGCTTTAAGTCTACCGCAATATTGCTTTGGGATGTAAAGCTCTCATTAATCAGACGTCTGAGAACATCCATCTGGTCACGTCCCGTAGAAATCCACACGGTAATGGTATCTTCCACCTGCTTGGCTCCACCTTCTGCAGCCACATTATAATCGTTAGTGAAAGAACCTACAAAAGAAAGAATCTCATGCTTCAAATTCTGGAAGAAATTTCCCTCCGCTTTTGGAAGAGAGTTTCCCGACCCCTGCACTTCCAGCCAGTCAATGGTAAGTGCCTGCTGGGACAAAGTAAGTACTGCCGAACCAAGCGATGTGATAGAGTCCGCAATAGATGTCACCTTGTCCGTAATCTTACTGGGACGATCCGAGATCTCCAGAAGCATTTCCGCCGCCCTCTCTATAGAGGCGCTTACGTCAGTGGTGCCGCCGGTGATTTCCGTCACCATCTCATAAACAGTCTGCAGACGCTCTCCCGCATGGCGCAGCTTATCGGTGAGCCCTGGAATACGCTTGGTCAGCTGATAGTCCTGATATAAGGTAGGAGATGTTCCTGTAATGGCTGTTATGGTGTAATAGATTTCAGAAATCTCATCAATAGTATCCTGTAGTTCAATAGCTACATCAGCATAACTCCCCAGAGCACAGGTCATGCGTATGGTATTTTTTCCCTTTTCCAGGTAAAAATACAGATCTTCCCCTGCAGCAGACTGAAAGTATCCTGTCTGGAATGCAGAAGAATAAGCAAATCTCACATCCTGTGCCTCCACATAGGGAACCTTGCCGTTGACAGAGACTGCGCGCACTGCCGAGAAACCCACGCTCTCCTTCTGTTTATACCTGGAGGCAATGCGGTACAGACCGCTCTGCGGCACTTCCACCTCCCACTCCAGCCAGTCACCGGCCATCTTCCAGCCACTGCCCCCAATGGTATTGAGCACAATGTAAGTGGGATCATAAGGCTCGGTCATTGCAGAAGTACGGTCATTGCGAGGGTAAAAACTGGGATTGGACTTCAGCACCGCATCTTCCCCCTGGATACGGTACGCCCCATCACTGATAATCTGAGCCCCCTCTGCCTGTTTCTCCCCAAGCCAGGAAGCGTAATCCGGCAGATCTTCCGCCGGACGAACCGTGATACTGCGAATCAGAAGCCTGTCTTTCACAGCCTGGAAAGACAGCGTATTGGTCCCCTTCTCAAGAAAAAACTTCAAGCCGTTTTTGTCCCCATAATATCCTTCACTGTCCGTGATGGACACCGTCTGCCAGTCAGACACCTCAATCTGGGAAGGGAAGGACTGGTTGCCCTCCATCTGCTTATAATCCTGATTAATATCGGCGTACATCCTGTAAAACACCAACGGAGATACCTGGGCATAAGGCACTTCTCCGTTGAGAAGAAGGTTCAGCTGAACATCATTGCCCCCGTCCGGCATCACAGCATATTCCATATCAATTTGGTACATACCTGATGTCTTGACATCAACATTCCAACTTATTATTCCGCTGTTGCCTGTCAGCACGGAGTCCCCATCCACCGAGACATCCATACCTTCGGTTCCTGCATAGTCAACCCCTTTTAAAACCACTGTATCCTTACCGCTCTCGGCGGATGCATGGCTGTCAAGATACTCTCCATAAGTATCTGCGGTAACATATTCCGGAACCTTTCCCTGCAAACTGCTTTCCCTTGAGGCCTCAGCAGTTATGACAGGCATGGCAGGCATACAGGAACAGGCCAGAATAAGCGCTAACGCCATCAACTTCTTTGGAATGTCTTTCTTCCATAATATATTGCGCATAGTGCCATCTCCCATCCATCATTAAACAAAAAGGGGGGATCTCCGCACCGGCAAAGAACCCCCCGTTTTTAGTAAATACTAATCGTTTGTTTCCTCAGATGACTCTTCAGAGGATTCCTCGGATGACTCCTCAGAGGATTCTTCAGAAGAATCTTCGGTAGACTCTTCAGATGACTCCTCAGATGACTCCTCAGAAGATCCCTCGGTCGACTCTCCAGATGCTCCCTCAGACGACTCCGCGGAAGATCCCTCGACACCTTCAGCATCCCCTACTGGATGGTACACATCTTCGGTAACATATCCGGCCTGGATCATCAAAGTCATATCCTGGTTGTAGAAAGATTCCATGGAAGAACGTATGGAAGAACCAGAGTAGAACATACTGTTAGGGCTCAGCTCAAAGGCAAGGTTGATGGAGTTGAAAGGTTCCCAGCGCTCTCTGGACAGGGAATAGAAGTACAGATCCTTGTCAAGACCGTCCTCAAGCCATGTACAGGAACTCTGATCCACTTCAGTCTCAGGCTCCGGCTCATAGGCAGCCATCTTATCATTCCATCCCATCCACTCCATAACCATGCTCATGGCATGCATGGGATTTACCTTCTCCTCAATCCCCTTCACCATACAGATCAGCTGACCGTCATAGTAGGTGGCGGCATAGTTGTCGCTGAGGCTCAGGTATGCATCCTCCTGGCCAACCTTGCTCTCATCAATAGTCACATTGCTGCCCCAAGGATAAGGAACAAATCCCAGGTTAAATTTAAAAGCAGGACCATCGTCGGTGCTGTTAATATACCATGCCTGCCATCCGGCCCTGTGAGCCATAGCCACTGTGTTGCCCGCGCTGAAAGTTCCGTCTGCATAGCCGCTGGCCTGCCATTTTCCGGTCTCAGGATCAACAGGAGGAACCGGCATCAGATCGTTCTCCAGACATTTTGCGAAGAACTCCTGGGTCTCCAGAAAAGGTGCGCTGAGATAATTCAGCTCGCCGGAGGGATCCAGAATAATCTCACCGTTGGCAGCAGTGGCAAACAGCATCCAATAGTAAGGAGGTACATACAGGGGATACTCATCCTCGCCCATCTTGTTCTTCATGTCCATCAGATAGTCAAAGCAATCGTCATAGCTCCACTTACCCATCTGGAACATCTCCGCAGGAGTGTACTCCATATCCAGATCCTTGATCCAGTCAGCATTGTAGTAGAGACCCTCGCCGCCCATACCTGTCTGGAGTCCCCACTTATGTCCCATCCAATCCAGGTGGCCGGTCTCCTTAAAGGTAGTGTCCGCTGTCAGATCCTCTGTGAAATCATAGAGAATACCGTTGGAAACATAGGTATCCATCATCGTGAAATAAGAGTTCATGATATCTGCCACCGGCTGACCGCTGGTCCAGTTCAGAACGATCTCATCGGCCATATTGTCCCAGTTATCCGTAGGCATATTTACCAGCTCAAGCTTCACATTGTACTTGGCCTCAATGTAGTCCTTCATGTCCTGCTTCTCAGCCCGCTCCCAGTCCTCCAGATCTTCATTGTCAGGATCCAGATGGACAAAGTTGTTGTGCCTCAGCAGAGTCAGTGTCACACCACCCAGGTCGTAAGCAGGATAAAGTCCGTCGCTTCTGTCATCCCCGATGCTGGACTCTGCGCTAACTTCTCCGCTGTCTTCCCCCCCTGAGGACTCCTCGGAACTGGAGCTGCCGGAAGAACTGCCGTTTCCGGCGTCGTCATTGCCACAGCCGGCCAATGACATGGACATCATGCAAACGGACACTGCACATGCCATTGCCTTTAGTACCTTTCTTTTCATAAAACTACCTCCTTAATTTATGACTCCTTGCGGAGTAACTAAGTTGCTTTGCAACAATTGTTGCCATACTCATTCCGCCGCTTTGAAAAGTGGCACAAAAAATAATCCTGCTGGTCTGTCTTTCAAACGCAGTTTGCTTTTCTCTCTGCTCCAGCTATTCTATTATCATAAAGGAATAATGCCGCAAAACGAAAACTATACTCTCCTGACGGACGGTTCCCCCTCTCTTGCCGCCTGTCTGAATCATGCCCCGGTTTGTGCTATGTAATTAGGATTTGCCATATTGATCTGCTTCATATGGATATATTAACTTATTTTGAACATTTTGTCAAATTTTTTTAAAAAATTTATGTAAAATGCATTTTGTCAATAGTTATGCAACAACTTTTTGAAAAAAATTAGGCCAGATTCTTTATTTCCTCTTCAAAGAGTTGGGCGGAAGTCTTAAAACCCAAAATCCCCCTTGGGTAGTTGTTTATCCAGGTTTCTATAAAATCTATGTCTTTATCCTGCTTTTCCTCGAAATCCTCCCCTTTTGGTATATGGCGGCGGATAAGGCGGTTACTATTCTCGTTTGTGCCCCTCTCCCAACTGCTATATGGATGACAGTAGAAAAGAAATGTTCGCTTTTCCCCCTCACGCAAGACGGACCGTTCCAACCCCTCATAGTCTGCAAACTCCACCCCATTGTCCACGGTGATACTTCTAAAGACTTTGGGGAACATATCCCCCCATTTCCTTTCTAACCGGTCCAGGGCTTCCACTACGCTTGCCGCCTTTTGGTCTGGCATCTTAATGATGATTTCATCCCTGGTCTTGCGCTCTGTTAATACAAGCATACATGACTTTGTAATACCCTGCTTTCCCTTTACCGTGTCCATTTCCCAATGTCCAAAGATTTCCCGGCCCTTTACTTCCTCTGGTCGGTTCTCTATGCTCTCCCCGGCGGATGCCCTTTTCTGTACCTTTACTTTCTTATTGTGCTTTTTCTTCTTTCCCTTTATCGGCAGGTCCTTATTGGTTAATTTAAGGAAAATGCCATTGTCTATATATCTATATAAAGTCCTCACACTGATAGAGGTCTTAAACTCAATCCCACTTTGGGCCGCTGCGGCCAATGCGGCTTCCGGGCTGTATTTATCATTTACAATCTTATCCTCTATGTATTCAGCTAAAGGCATATCATTCCCTATTTTAAGACTGCGCCCTTTTCCCTGGGCGTTCCAATCATGTGTTTTTTGCCCCAAATCGCTGCTATACCTCACTTCCTCGGTATAGTCACTATTTCTATGGGTATACTCTCCCCTTTTTATTTCCCGGTATATGGTACTTCTGTGAACGTGCAAATACGCCGCAACCTCCGGCACCTTATGGCCGGAATTAAGCATTGTTTCCATTTTTATCCTATCATTTTTAGTTAAATGCTTCCCCATGAAATCATCCCTCCAAAAGAAACGGACACGGAAAAAATCCGTGCCGCCCAATGTCCTATTTTTATACATCCTCTTTAATCTCTTCCCGGTAAGTGATTTCAATGGTGATGCAAAACGCATCTTCTAATTTGTCATAAAAATATTCATTTCTTCCGCTATCATACCGTACAATTTTATAATGTCCTCCAGATACTTCCGTTTCCACGTCCCTTATGGTTCCGCTCTCTATCAGCTTCTTAACCCGTGCCCTGCTACCTTTCTTTATATCGCCAATATGCACATCACCCACAAAAACCTGGATAGGCTCTACCCCCTCGAACAAAAGTTTGGCTTTTTCAGATAGCACATACTGATAGATTTTTTCATTTTCCATACCGCTGTCAATAATTGCCTTTTTAGAAAGTTTATAGTCCTCGTTTTTCTCCACAAGTTCCATAATCTCTTTCATGTAGGCTTCCACATTGTCCAATTTGTGCCGCTGCGTCTTTATTATCCCTTTCGGCCTTTTGGGTTCCTCCTGGGGCGGCAGTGTCGGTGTTAATTCTTCCTGCTTAATAGGGCTTTCCTCTGTCAGCCTTGCAATCTCTTCCGTGTGGACTTCCGTATAATCTGGCTTGTGTGGCGGCTTTAGTGTTTCCTGCTTTTTAGAGAATAGATTTTTCAGAATACCCATGTTAAGTTCCTCCTTTTCTTACGGTGTATCTGCGGTTTCGCATACCGCAAGCGGCCATCCGTCCGTATCACGCCCTACGGCTTTATAGGATGACAGCTTGCAATATACCGGGTGTTATCGTACAACCTTTTAAACGCCGGATAACTTCACCGGGGCGTGGCATGGTTTTCTAGTTCCCGGCCTACCTGGGAAGAATAGGCGTGTACGCTTCCCTGGTAGGTACTTTTTGCACCAGTGCAACCCATCAACAGTTTGTAGGGGCTTTGGACCCTCACGCCGCCCATGGTCAGCATGGCCGTTTTAGTTGCTCCCGGCGGCTGTCCTGCCGCCGGGGCGGTGCTATACATCTTCTTTATCCTGCTGCCTTGCTTTCTTCATTAAGTACCGCTCTTTATCATTCCTGGTAAAGAAAACGGGACGTGTGGTGATTCCGGCGGCATCCAGTTTTTTCTTTATCTCTTTTAATTCCTCCCGGTAAATGCGTTCTGCATTGCAAGGCGGCCTTTTCGTATAGTCCAACGGCTCCCCTGGTACAATCAAATCCCTTAACACCTGGGCCGTTGTCTGTCCATATCTCCTAAACCTCCCGTAAATCAGATAATGCTTTTGCCAGGTAAACAGCTTAAAGCCCAATGCATCTTCTATCCTTTCTATGCACTTTTCCACTTCCGGGTCCCCAACTGCCGGGGCATAAATCCAATCCATATTCTTGTCCATGTTAAGTTCCTCGCTTTCTGCATCACCATTCATAATTGTAATCATCTAAAGACATTTGCCCCTCTATGTTCTTTTCTTCCATCCACCATTCAAAGACTTCATGCTCATTTTTCCATCTTGTCTTTCTTCCAGTTTTCCATATCTCTATCAGCATCCTTTTAAAGGCATTTATATATAACTGCCGATACTTCGGAAAATGGGAAAACTGAAAATACCGTTGTTTATCCGCCATTGGGCAGCCGATACACCCAACCCTCGAAAAACCACATCTATATAAAGGATTAGTTTCTATATGCTCCGCATTTATATAGTCCCATAATTCCTTATTGGTCCAATCCACGATTGGATTGCATACGCTTTTCGCTTTTAACTGGCACCTTTCAAACATCAGCCGTTTTTTTGTATTGTCATTCATCAGCATGGTCTCGCCTGGCTCTTCATCAAATAGGGATATCTGCGTATTTTCCTCTGGTTCGTCCTCATATATGTCACTTCTCTGTAAAACCAATTTATCTTTCTTTTTTCTAGCGATTACTTCCAGGGGGCCACGTTCCTTTCGTGCATTGCTTTCATCCCATCTTACCCCCGTTGAAATCATCCTGTTTTCACAAGCTGTTTCTTTCAGATAGGAACAACAGTATCTTGCCGTCCTGGTAGGCGGCATCTTCTCAAACGGTATAAGCTGCCACATTGACATCACGGGGCGTTGAATCGTGCATTTAATCCCTTTTTCTTCCAACCGTCTGAATTTATCCCGAATATGATAAACTGTCTGTGGTGCATCCGCCGTGGTATGGCTATTGTGTACCTCAAATTCAACCCCAGAACGCAAAAACAATTCCAGCAAAACATCACTATCCTTTCCGCCGGAATATGTACAAACAATAGGCTTTTCATAATACCTTATAGACATATTGGAAGCCATCTTGATTAGTTCTATTGCGTTGTGTTCCTTATCCATCCTTTTTACCTCTCCCCCACTACTTTGCAATAATCCACGGAAGAAAAGTTTGTTTCCTCTGCCGCCTTTTCTTCCGCTTCCTCTTCGCTTTCAGCGAAAATATAAAGCGTTTCACTGCTTACCACTTCAACTTCATATTCTTTCATGTTAAGTTCCTCGCTTCCTGCCCTGCTGCCGCCTGGCCTATAATGCTTTCTGTGCTACCTCTGCCCGGTAAGGCTCTCCACCACGTTTCAATTCATTGTAGATGGTTGCCCTATGCACCCCCACTTCATCCGCAATAGCTGAAATCTTTACCCCTGCTGCGTGCATCCTCTCAATGGTCTGGCGGTCCGTGAAGTTCAGCCGTCTATTTCCTTTCCTCATGCCCTTTTACCTCCTTTCTAGTTTTGGTGAAATAAAAAAAGAGTGCCCACAAGAGTTTTTTAATTCTCTTGTAGCACTCTCTTATTTTCTGTTAAAAATAAGATGCTTTAGAGTATATTTCCCTTGTCGCATCTTATTTTACAATGAACCAAAATTTATGTAAAAAAATTAAAAAAAAATTTCCACCTGTGCGGTTGGGATATAGTTAGGAGCGGCAATAAAACAATGGAAATATGATTCCCATATTTCTCCATCCGCGTTATAATGATTCCATAGTGTTGCTGACAGCATGAAGGGAGGAGTATCTGGGATGAAAATAAAATTCACTGCAGAAATCATAGATGATGACGGAAACGTAG